>JGI1684J13235_1000586_pt1 | contig 13391 bp, 10 predicted proteins | sample PonA232FremontCA_2_FD_13235 | JGI IMG/M metagenome (IMG submission 13235) | reverse complement strand
TTCTTGATCCAGTAGGTCAAGATTGCCCGAATTTTATTCCTGCAACAAGAAAAAATTCAAATACAAACAGCTAATTGAATTCTAGAACAAAAAAGCCGTGATTCATTAATATCAAGCCTTGACTAACTGCTCGGATTAAAGATAAATATGCAGTATACAGGAGCGAATCATGGTATTGATAGCCAAAGCGTAATCCAGGAGGTAGCACTTATGATTTACGATGTAGAACAAGAGACTCTCCCCAGAGAAGATCTGGAAAATCAACAGCTTAAAAAACTGAAAACTGTTGTGGAACGAGTATACCACAATGTCCCATATTACCGCAACAAATTTGATGAACTCGGACTAAAACCCGAGCATATAAAAAGACTTTCAGATGTAAAGTACCTTCCTTTTACTGAAAAACAGGACCTGCGCAACAACTATCCCTTTGGCCTGTTTGCCGTACCCAAGGAAAACGTGGTAAGAATACACGCTTCCTCCGGCACCACCGGAAAATCTACCGTCGTGGGATACACCAACAGGGATATCCGCCACTGGGCAGAACTTATGGCAAGATCCTTCATGGCTTGCGGAGTAACCCGCAGGGACACCATACATAACGCCTATGGTTACGGTTTGTTCACCGGAGGCCTGGGAGTGCACTACGGTGCGGAACAATTGGGTGGGACAATAATTCCCATCTCCGGGGGAGGTACCCAAAGACAGGTTACACTTCTGCACGATTTCAAACCCAGCGTTCTATGCTGTACTCCCTCCTATGCCTTGTATTTGTACGACGTGGCCCAATCCAAGGGCATTCCCTTCCAGGAACTAAACCTTCATACCGGAATTTTCGGTGCCGAACCCTGGACCGAACAAATGCGCTCCGAAATAGAGTCCAAATTGGATATCAAGGCAATGGATATTTTCGGGCTTTCTGAAATAATGGGGCCCGGTATATCCATAGAATGCGCCACTGCCCAAAACGGGCTGCATATTTGGGAAGACCACTTCCTGGTGGAGGTAATCGACCCGGAAACCCACGAGCCCCTGCCACCGGGAGAAACCGGAGAACTGGTCATAACCACCTTAACCAAGGAAGCCCAGCCGCTGCTTAGATATCGGACCAAGGACCTGACCTCCCTGACCACTGTCCCCTGTAGTTGCGGGAGGACTCATGCGAGAATGCAAAAAGTAACCGGACGCTCCGATGATATGCTGATCATCCGGGGTATCAACGTATTTCCCTCCCAGATAGAGAGCATACTCCTGGAGACCGAGGGACTCAGTCCACATTACCAGCTTATCCTGCGCAGGGAGGCCTCCATGGACACCCTGGAAATCCAGGTGGAAGTGGATGAAAACATTTTTTCCGATGAAATCAAGCAACTGCAAAAAGTGGAGCAAAAACTCAAATCCAGCATAAAGGACTATCTGGGCATCACCGCTGATGTTAAGCTCGTGGAACAAAAGGGAATAGCCCGTTTCGAGGGTAAGGCCCAGCGCATATTGGATTACAGATTCGAGGACAGTTCAGGATAAATAGTGTTAATACGGGCAGCTTGGGCATCCCTCGAGACCCTTAAACATTGAAATCGAACTTTGAACCCTCAAAAGAGAGGAGGATGCAGTATGAAAGTTGAACAGATATCAGTTTTCCTTGAAAATAGAACCGGCAGATTGTCCGATGTAACCAAGACCCTGGAACAAAACGATATCAACATAAGGGCTTTGTCTTTGGCAGACACCTCGGATTTCGGAATCTTGCGCCTGATAGTCTCGGACAATGAAAAGGCCAAAAATTCCCTGAAGGAAGCAGGGTTTACCGTGGGAAGGACTACCGTGGTACCAGTGGAAGTACAGGACCATCCCGGAGGGCTGCACAAAATCCTGGAAATTCTGAGTGCCAGCGGAATAAACGTGGAATACATGTACGCCTTTGTACAGCAAAGTGGCCAAAATGCCGTACTTATCTTCCGGTTTGACAGGACCGACCAAGCGATTGAACTCTTGCAGAACAACGATGTCAAAGTTCTGAGAGGGGAGGAGTTGTACTACATATAGGTAACACGGTGCCAGTCTCACAGTTGCGGGTTAAAAAGGGCATAACCTGATATAGTAAATTCATGTTCACTGCAAATCGATGAAATTTTGCCAGTATCCACGAAGTCTTCAACCCTGAACGTTGAAACCTTGGATGCATATAGGTCCAGAACTATCGTTATTCGATAGAGCGGGGTGACCAAACAAGATCACCGTGGTCTACAGCTCCAACTGCCTTTTGCAAGCGCCCTATAAATTCCTTTCTGGAAACTTCAAAGGCACCAAAACGCAACATGTGTCCAGTGGTCTGTTGACAATCTATTAATTCGAATCCCCAACTGTGCAAAAAAGTAACGAATTTTACCAGTGCGGCCTTGGATGCATTGGAGACATTGTAAAACATGGATTCTCCAAAAAATGCCTTGCCAATAGCAATACCGTAGAGGCCTCCAGCTAGTCTGCCGTTTTTCCAGGCCTCCACAGAATGTGCATATCCCAGGTAGTGCAATCTGGTATAGGCCCGGATCATTTCCGGTATAATCCAGGTACCCTGACAGCCAGGACGGTCAACGGTCGCACAGGCGTTGATGACACCGGAAAAGTCCTTGTTTATGGAAAATTCAAACAGATTTTGTCTCAATATCCTGCTTAAGCGCCTGGGAACATGGAAGCTGGAGGGCTCAACAATGAGCCTGGGATCCGGAGACCACCACAATATAGGGGTGTCTTCACTGTACCAGGGAAAGATCCCTTTACTATAGGCGGCAACCAGCCTTTCCGGACTAAGATCGCCTCCAACCCCAAGGAGTTCGTCTACATCCTCCCTGGAGGGATCCGGAAAGTCGTGATCAGTATGTAAATAGATAACCATAATTTGCCGCGGGAAATTTAAAAATTTGCATGGAAAATTTTCCAGGGACACCAGTTTTCATCCCGCATTTTCCCAAGCGCCCTGGCGAGGCAGTCAAACCGTGCATATTTATTCAAAGGGAAGTTATGCCAGTTCCAAATGCAAAAAACTATAATCAAAAGTATTTAATACAAAAAGCGCTTCCAGCAATCTTTATCCCAATAATTGCTGTTTTACTGTGTTCTGGCTACACTATTGCTCAAACCCCGGATCCGTACTTACAATTATTGAAAGAAAATGCGAAAAACGGATCCGCCACAGAACAATACATACTCGGCAGGAAGTACATCCTGGGTAACGGTACTGTCAAGGACCTCTCCAAGGGACTGCAGTGGCTGAAAAAAGCTGCAAAAAACAATTACACCCCTGCCTCGCTTTATCTGGGAAAAATATATGAACAAGGCATCGGATTTGAACAGAACTTTTTAGAAGCAGTGCAGTGGTACAAAAAGGCGGCCGGGCAAGGCTCAGAATCCGCCTCCATGAAAATAGCCCCACTTACAGACAAGGATCCCGACCAGGAATTTATATTATATGGTAATTCCCTGCAAAAGGCAAACAAGCTCAGCATCAGATACGCCCTACAAAAAAAGGGGGCAGAATTTTTGCCCCAAAAGGGGTCTTCCCTGTGCGACCAATTCAATACCAACAAACTAATGCCGGGATCGGACCTAGTACAAGCTTGTTACACCTCCAAGAACAAACTAGCGCATCTGGAATTCAGATTCCCTCCCACCAGACCGCAAAACACACTGCAAAGGATACACAGCAAATTCCTGGACAAATACGGTGAGCCAGAGAATTCCCAAGCAGGATCCCTTTACATATGGAACTTTAAAGGTGTAAAAATCAATTTCCGGTACAATCCCAAGTATAGGACCGCATTTCTTAGATACAGCCTACCCGAGAGGCAAAAACAATTTATCAAGCAATTGCAAGAAAAAGAGTCCAACTCCACCAAGCAATCATACAATCCCTGACTTTTTAACAAACCCTACTGTTTCACCTGCAATTTCCTGTACCTGTTTATAGCGGCGCATATCTCCTGTTTTCTAACAAAAGCCAGGTTGCCCGGGTGCTTGCCGTAAAAAGCGGAAACCCGGTCCAAGCCCTGGGAATCTATGAGTTGCAATATGTAATCCACCAATTCACCCAAGGGCAGGTTTCCCACTTGATCCATGTTCTGCAACAACCTGAATATTTCAGCTATGGTCCTGGTCTGGCTCTCGTCCACCAGTTGTTCAACCTGGGAGAGATCCACATTTTCCCGTCCAAAGAGGATGCTATTCATGCCTTTGGATTTTATTTTGCCTTTTTCCGGGAGCTTAAAAGATCCTGAGCCCGGAACCCTCTTTCTGACCCCGAAAAATTCGGTTTTGCCTTCCCGGGATCTTTCTGTCCTGAATTTGGAAGCGATCTCCTTGGCCTGCCCTGTTACTTCATAAGGCAGATATTCACTGAGCATTATCACTGTATCCGCTATATCGAAATAATCCCCGGAGCCCCCCAGAACCACTATGGTGGACACTCCCAATGTATTGTACATTTCCCGGACCCTATCAATAAAAGGAGTTATTGGCTCGAACTCCTTGGAAACCAGTTGCTGCATCCTGCCGTCCCTGATCATGAAGTTTGTGGCACTGGTATCCTCGTCCAGGAGTAAAAGTTCCGAGCCCGCCTCCAGGGCCTCTACAATGTTGGCGGCCTGAGAAGTGCTTCCACTGGCATTTTCTGAAGAAAAACAGCTAGTATCCTCCTTGTGCGGCAAGTCGCTGATAAAAGACTGGATATCCACTCCTTCTATGCTCCTGCCGTCTTCCGCCCTAATCTTGCAGGAACTGTCCAGGCTGACCACAAATTCTCTCCCGTCCCCGGGTATATGGTTATATACTCCCAGTTCCAGAGATCTAAGCAAGGTGGATTTACCGTGGTATCCACCGCCTACCACCAAATTCACTCCTTCGCAGATGCCCATACCCTTGACTTTACCGGTATGCGGCAATTCAAATGTAGTCTCCATCTCTGCTGGAGACTGGAAGGGAATTGTTTTTTTACCTGACAAAGGTTTTTCGCTTATACCGCTTTCCCTGGGCAAAACACTCCCATTGCCGACAAAGGCCACCAGTCCCCTCTTCTTGAGGGCATCCCGCAACACCTGCTGATCTTCGGCAGTGTTCAAGTGCCTCAAGATATCGTCTTTTTGCAGGTTCTTATAATATAGCGCTTTCTTGATAATATCAGGTAAATCCTGGAAGAGAATCCCCTTGGCCTTGCTGCCCAGTATTGTTCTCCCCTTGGCAGGCAGTCCCACCACGAACCTGGCCTGCACATATTCCGGAGTAACCAGCATAGAAGTCCTTTGCAGGATTTCCTGGCCGCACCTGTCTATCCCTATATCGCTACCCTTTCCTCCGCCCTTGTTCAGCATGGATACTGCACGGGCGAACTTACGGGTGAGATAATCCTCAAAAGCGATTTTCCTGATTTTGTTGGAATAAAAATTTTCCGGAAAACCGGTTTGTTCCTGGGGTACGGTGACCCTCATTCTGCTCGGGGGTGCAAAGGGATCGCTCTGAACATTGTCTATATGCAAGGTATAAGTACCAAAGTCGTACTCGCCTTGTATATCCTTGTACGCCTTGTAGCCTTTCCCGTCTATTCTCTGAAGTGTATTCTGCAGGACTTCGGACTTTTGCATCAATTCAACCTCCTTTTCTTAAGCCACATGCTCTGCCGGGCACAACCAAGCATGGGAAATCTCGCCAACGAACTCGTTGTTTACAAAAAAATTGCATAGCTTAACATTACAACTTTGAGCCTTGCCGGGTGGTCCACTTTTGCTCCAAGTCATCTCTAAAGCTTGATATAAAACTTTCACAGTAGAACCAATATCTTTATTTTAACCAAGAACCAGGAACCGTTTTTTCACGTCAAAGTCCACAAGATTGGATTTAGAAAAGAGAGTTGTCAAGACTTCAAATAGAATGTATTGCTGTATCTATTCAAAACATTCGTACATTCGGGGTTGTCCTTGCAAAATTGAAATCACTCCGAAAAACAAACCATCAAAAAAGGAAGCTATGCAAACAGGGGAATTCAAAACACAAGACCAGGACGAGACTGCCAGGACAGGAATCTTGTGCACCAACCACGGGGAAATACAGACCCCGGTTTTTATGCCAGTGGGCACCGTAGGCTGCGTCAAGTCCCTGACACCTAGTGAATTAAAAGACCTGGGCTTTGAAATCATCCTGGGGAATACCTACCATTTGTATTTGAGGCCAGGGGATGAGCTTATTTCCAGTTTTAACGGATTACACGAATTCTCCTCCTGGGACAGGGCGGTACTTACAGACAGCGGTGGATTTCAGGTCTTCAGCCTGGCTTCCCTGCGAGAATTGAACTCCGAGGGAGTAGAGTTCAGGTCACATATAGACGGCTCAAAGCACTTTTTTACCCCGGAAAAAGTAATCAATATACAAAAGAATCTGGGATCAGATATAATGATGGTTCTGGACGAATGCGTGCCTTATACCGCGGATTACTCCTACACTCAAAAATCTTTGCAATTAACCACCGACTGGGCGAAACGCTCCCGGGACTTTTACCCGGAAAACAGCGCTCCCAATCTTTTGTTCGGCATTGTGCAGGGCGGATTCTACAAGGACCTGCGCAGCCAAAGCGCAAAAGAGATCTGTTCCATCCCTTTTGACGGCTATGCCCTGGGAGGGGTAAGTGTTGGGGAACCCAAGGATGTAATGCAGGAGATAGTCTCACATACCATCCCTTTGTTACCGGAATCCAAGCCCAGATATCTAATGGGAGTTGGCACGCCGCTGGATATACTGGAGAGTATTTCCCGGGGAGTGGACATGTTCGACTGTGTGCTACCCACCAGGAATGCGAGAAACGGCACCCTGTACACCAGCAAGGGCAAGATGAACATAAAAAAATTGGCATACAGGGAAGATCCTGCAGCAGTGGATCCTGCATGTTCCTGCTATACCTGCCAAAACTTCAGCAGGGCCTATCTTAGACACTTGTACATGGCAAAAGAACTGCTCTCCTACCGACTGAACACGATCCACAACCTGGCGTTCTATCAAAAGATCATCAGCGAGTCACGGGAGGCCATAAAAACAAAAACACTACAAGATCTAAAGGAGAGCTATTCCTCTGTTTATTCAGAGTAGCCCGAGCATTAAACCAACCTAAGAAATCCGCTCTCAAACTGCATCCAATANCTTCAGCAATTCTAATCTTGATCCGGGCCAATAGGTTCTTACGCTATCAGGTCGGAAACAAAGACTTGAATAAAAATTTGCGAATCCTTTTGGTAGATGACGAAGAGGCCGACTAAACTTTATACAAAGCGTTTATTGGCATAAAAGCTGTTTCTAGTGTCATGGCAAAAACATGGAGAAAAAGCTTTATAAAAGCTTGAACAAAGATAAGTTTGATTGTACCTTAATGGATATCCAATGCCTGTGTTGGCAAGAAATCTTTTTTGGTCGAAGAGATCAATAGGTTTATGTTTTAGATGCGAAAAGAATTGATAAAAAAATTTCACTGCAATAGTTAGCGCAGACTGGGATTTCCGGGCTAAAAAATATTATTTGATTGTAGCGATTTTATAACATATTATTTTATTTCCAAATATGAAACATGAAAAAAATACTAATATTTTTCAAAGCATTGCTTTACTTTTTGCTATTTTCCTAGCGCATATTGTTTTTTTTATTGTGATTTTAGGGTTTGTTTTCATTTTAAATGGATTTATCAAACATACTATTCTATATTTATTTATTGGCTTTGTAGTGTTATTATTTCTTGGTATAGCAATATGGCGTTTTATTTACAAAAAGAAACAAAAGATTTCAAAAACTTTAAATAATTTGAATGAAAAAGACGTAGAGGTAAGTATCATGGGAAATGCTTTCAATATTAAAATTTCATCCCAAAAATACAAAACTGTATCTGGAAATAAAGAATTAGGACAGGGAGAAACTAAAGAATTGCCGGAAAAAAGCAATGTAGAATCAAAAAAAGATGTTTAAACAGGGCCTTCTCCAGCTTTTTCTTTCTGCTCCAGTCGGGGTGAAATATGTCTGCCTCTGTAAAAATTTGGAAATAGCCCTTGTTTAACACCAAGTAAATGCAACCCTTCACGGGTTATGGTTAAGGGTTCACGGTTCACAGTTCCGGATAAAAAAAAGCCCTCTCCAAGCCGTGGGAAAAATTTACAAAAATTGTATCAAAGATACTAAAACAAACCCAATAAGCGCTTGCTTGGAAAGTAGGGGAATATCTTTAATTCAAAGGCAGTGAACGGTGAACCTGTGAACGGTTTAGATTCAGTTATTGGGTTTGTTTGTACTGTTTATCCTTGCGCAAGTTTTCTATCAAATGGAAATTGTTCTGGTCACCGCTAAAAATATCATTTGATTCAATGTTCACAAGTGCCTGTGGCAACACCTCATCCATATGTTCCACCGGAATCACCTCCAGGTCCTTAAGGATGGCCTTGGGAACCTCCTTGAGGTCCTTCTGGTTGTCCTTGGGTATAAGGACCTTCTTGATCATTCCGCGCTTCGCGGCAAGCAACTTGTCCCTCAGCCCGCCAATGGGGAGGACTCTGCCTCTAAGGGTGATCTCCCCAGTCATGGCTATCTCATTGTTAACAGCCATATTCAAGAGACCGGAAATCATGGAAGTAGCTATGGTAATTCCGGCTGAGGGTCCGTCCTTGGGAGTGGCTCCCTCCGGGACATGTATGTGTACATCCACTTCCTTGTAAAATTCAGACTTCAGTCCAAACAATTCGGATCTGGAACGTACATAACTGAGTGCCGCCCGTGCAGACTCCTGCATTACATCGCCAAGTTTCCCGGTGATTTCTATCTTTCCACTGCCAGACATCAAAGCGGTTTCAATCATCAAAAGTTCGCCGCCCATTTCGGTCCAGGCAAGTCCGGTACTCATACCTACCCGGGCCTTGTCCTCCCGCTCACCGTAGCGGTAGCGAGGTACTCCCAAATAAGCAGGTATACTGTTCTTGGGTATGGATACTTTCTGAGTAGTATCCTTTTCTTCCACCAGCCGCTTGGCCACCTTTCTACAGGTCGAGGCGATCTCCCTCTCCAGATTCCTGACTCCGGCTTCCTTGGTATATTTTCGGATAATCTCCAGTATACTCCCGTCTGACAACTGAATATTTTCTTCATTCAATCCGTGTTTGGAAAGTTGTTTGGGTAACAAAAAATTTCTTGCAATTTTCAACTTTTCTGTCTCCAGATACCCTGGAAGTTCAATCACTTCCATCCTGTCCCTTAGTGCCCATGGGATGGATTGGAGAGTATTTGCAGTAGTAATGAAAAAGATATTGGACAAGTCGTAGTGTAAATCCAGGTAATGATCGTTGAATGCGTGATTTTGTTCAGGATCCAAAACCTCAAGCAAGGCAGATGTGGGATCGCCTCGAAAATCCGCACTGACCTTGTCTATTTCATCCAGGCATATAACCGGATTATTATACTCCTTTCTTCTCAATGATTCCAGGAATTTACCTGGCATTGCACCTACGTATGTGCGCCTGTGCCCTCTTATTTCGGCTTCGTCCCTGACGCCGCCGAGGGAAAGACGAGTAAACTCCCTGTCAGTAGCCCGGGCAATGGACTTGGCCAAAGAAGTCTTGCCCACACCAGGAGGACCTACAAAACAAAGTATGGGTCCCTGTTGTTTCTCTATCAAACTCTGCACAGCCAAATATTCCAACAAGCGGGACTTGGGTTTTTCCAATCCGTAGTGGTCCTCTTCCAGTATTTCGTTGGCCCTATCTATATCCAGTGAAGTTTCCTTCAAATTGTTCCAGGGCAAATCCAGAAGGCAATCTATATAATTGCGAAGCACCGTATACTCGGCAGAAGAAGGAGGCATTTGCTTTAGTTTCTTGAGCTCCTTGCGTCCCTTTTCCTTGGCTTCTTCAGGCATATCCTTGGCTTCAAGCTTCTCCAGGAGCTCTTCTCCCTCGGCCGTGGGATCGTCCTCAGCCCCCATTTCCTTGTGAATTGCCTTCAATTGTTCATTTAGATAGTACTGCTTCTGATTCTCCTCGATCTGTTCCTTTACCCGCTCATTTATCTTGTTTTCCACTTGGTTGTGCTCGATTTGACTTATAAGCAGCCCGTACACTTCCTCCAGTCGCTTGTAGGAGTCCAGGATTTCCAGGATTTCCTGCTTTTTCTCGTAACCCACCTTTAGGTTGGGCACTATCAAATCCGCCATTTGTCCGGGATCGTCAACTTCGGTAATAGACTTCAATGTCTCGCTTGACATTTGCTTGTTGGACTCTGCGAATTGTTCCACCGTCTCCCTGGTCATCTGCAGCAAGGTTTCGGTTTCCGTACCCTGGACACTGCTTTCTTGCAGTATTTCCACTTCCACAACCGGATAAGAACTGCTTTCAGTAAACAAAGGATCGCTTCCCTTGAACTTGGACCTTTGCAGCCCTTCAAACAAGACCTTTACGGTCCCGTCCGGCAAACGCAACAACTGCAAAATTTTACAAACCACCCCCACTTCGTATAGATCCGCGGTCTCGGGCTTTTCTATTTCCGGATTTTTTTGGGTAACCAGAAATATCTGTTTGTCGTAATCCACAAGCGCCTCTTCCACTGCCTTTATGGAAACATCACGGCCCACATACAAGGGTATTATTGCCCTGGGGAACATGACTACATCCCTAAGGGTCATCAAGGGAAGGTTGCTATATTTATAAACGTTATCTTGTTCCAATTCGCTCATTTTGCCTCCTACTTCACTCCTGAATCTCAAATTCTGGCAATCAGAGATTTCATCTACCCGCACCCCCGATGCCGGGCTTACGGTTTTTATAATCAAGGTGGAACTTTTAAAATATAGTTGAACTGCCCACCTTAAAGTGTTTTTAATATTAGCTCTCATGCCCAAGCTGGCACACAAGGAAACATGGGCAATCTCGTCTACGAAGTAGCGAGAACAACTACTTTCATATTAACTCCCATGCCCTAGCGGGCACAACGAAGCATGGGCAATCTCGTCAACGAAAACCTTCGTTGCGAAAAAAGGTGCTCAACTTGTTGAATAAACAGGCTATTGGTTCTTTTTCTTACTTAAAACCTTAACACTCTAAAACATAAAACTTTTTCATATTAAGCGCTCTTGGCTTCTTGATCATAGAACAACATGGGTTCGGCACCTTCTTCCACTACCGCCCTGTTCACTACGCACTCCTTGATATCTTTCATGGAGGGCAACCTGTACATTATATCCATCATAATGGATTCCATTATGGTTCTTAGTCCTCTGGCACCAGTCTTCCTCTCCATCGATTTGGAAGCTATAGACCGCAGGGCATTCTGGGTAAACTTCAAGTTTACATTGTCCAGCTCGAACAACTTTTGATACTGTTTGACCAATGCGTTTTTGGGTTCAGTGAGAATATGTACCAAATCATCTTCTTCCAACTCGTCCAGGGCGGTCACTACCGGAATACGTCCCACAAACTCCGGAATCAAACCGAATTTTATCAAATCATCGGGTTGATTCTCCCGCAAGATTTCTCCTAGTGAATCTTGTTTGCTGGAGACAATATCAGCACCAAATCCCAGTGCACTGCCTTTTGTCCTTTGCTGGATCACCTGGTCCAACCCGATAAAGGCACCGCCCATTATAAAGAGTATATTACTGGTATCCAACTTAATATATTCCTGTTGAGGATGCTTGCGCCCCCCCTTGGGAGGGATGCTTGCTTCGGTCCCTTCTATAATCTTTAACAGGGCCTGCTGTACTCCCTCACCGGAAACATCCCTGGTAATAGAGGCACTGTCAGCCTTTTTAGATACTTTGTCTATTTCATCAATGTAGATAATCCCTTTGGAAGCCGCCTCTACATCGTAATCCGCATTTTGAAGAAGTTGCACCAGGATGTTTTCCACGTCTTCCCCCACATAACCAGCCTCGGTCAGTGTAGTCGCGTCTGCTATCGCAAAAGGTACATTCAATATCTTGGCAAGTGTCTGGGCCATCAACGTTTTCCCGCATCCGGTGGGTCCCAGGAGCAGTATATTGCTCTTGTCCAGTTGTATGTCATTTTTGGCTGTTTCCTGATAACGCACCCTTTTATAATGATTGTAAACAGCCACTGACAAAACCCTTTTTGCCTCGTCCTGGCCCACAATATGTTCATCCAGGGAATTGTTGATATCGGAAGGGGGGAGTAATCCCCCGCTTTGGCTATCCTCGCTGATTTTGTCCTGAGTTAGTATATCGTTGCAAAGTGATACACACTCATCACATATATACACATCCGGTCCGGCTATCAATCTCTGGACCTTGTCCTGTGTCTTGCCGCAAAATGTGCAACAAAGTTCGTTAGTTTCCTGATCTTCGCTCATAATTCAATCCTTACTTGTTTGAAGATTCTATTTCTTTTCTGGAAGTAAGTACCCTGTCCACCACTCCGTATTCCAAGGCTTCTTCTGCAGTCATGAAATAATCCCGGTCAGTGTCAACTTCCACTTTTTCCACTGCTTGACCGGTATGATGGGAGAGTATCTTGTTCAAGGTGCTCTTGAGCCTTATGATTTCCTTTGCCTGAATATCTATATCACTCGCCTGCCCCTGAAATCCTCCCATGGGTTGATGCAACAAGACCCTTCCATGAGGCAGGGTATACCGCATTCCTTCGGAACCGCCGGCCAATAACACTGCTCCCATGCTTGATGCTTGTCCCAGGCACAAGGTGGTTACTGGTGCGGAAAGATACTGCATGGTGTCGTAAATGGCCAACCCGGCAGTTACAGAACCTCCAGGGCTGTTGATATAAAAATTGATCTCCTTGTCCGGATCCTCGGATTCCAGGAAAAGTAGTTGGGCACAAATCAAATTTGCAATATAATCGTCAACCGGAGTGCCTAAAAGTATAATCCTGTCTTTTAAAAGACGGGAAAAAATATCGTAGGCACGCTCTCCTCGTCCAGTCGTCTCTACAACCATTGGTATATTCATGTATTAACACCTCGTAATTGGATTTATTTACCTATAGAAAAACTTTTGCCATATTACTTTCCTCTCAATGCACCCCCTAATAAAGGCCTAATGCAGGATCCACCGCAAACCTTGCTACAGGTACATTATTAATCATGCCACGCCAATTTGGGTGGTGCTTGATCGACATCCTATATCAACCCCCGATGCCCTGGCGGGCACAACGAAGCATGGGCAATCTCGTCAACGAAAACCTTCGTTGCGAGAAAAGGTACTCAACTTGTTGAATAAACAGGCTATTGGTTCTTTTTCTTACTTAAAACCTTAAAACTCTAAAACATAAAACTTTTTCATGTTAATGATATTTACTTGGAAATTTTTTTTCAAGTCCTTTTACCGGATTTGAAAGGCAAAATTCAAATCCGGTTAT
>JGI1684J13235_1000584_pt1 | contig 13406 bp, 15 predicted proteins | sample PonA232FremontCA_2_FD_13235 | JGI IMG/M metagenome (IMG submission 13235) | reverse complement strand
CAGACTGGCCGGAGCCGCCCTGATCGTGAGCGACGTGGACGGCGTGATGACCGACGGCGGGCTCTACTACGACGCGAAGGGCGGGGTGAGCAAGCGTTTCCACGTCCAGGACGGGCTGGGAGTGAAGCTGGCCCAGGCAGCGGGCCTGGAGGTGGCGGTGATCACCGGCCTGGAGTCCGAGGCGGTGCGCACGCGCATCCGGGAGCTGGGTATCGGGGAATACCACTCCGGCGGCCGGCACAAGGGAGACCTTGTGAGCCGCATTGCCTCGGAGAGAGAGGTGGATCTGGCGAAGGTGGTCTATGTGGGCGACGACTGGGTGGACGCTCCAGCCATGGAGATTGTGGGCCTGCCAGTGGCCGTGCCAAACGCCCAGCCCGAGATCAAGCGGATTGCCGCAATGGTGACGGACACTCCCGGAGGGCAGGGGGCCCTTCGCGAGGTGATCACAGCGGTGCTCGAAGCCCGGGGCAAGCTGGAGGCGTTATGGCGGCGTTGGATGGACCTGGGCGCAAACAGCTCCTCTTCGGTCTAGCCGTTCTGGCCCTGGCCGGAATGGCCCTTGCGGCCAATTGGTATTTCACCTCCGGCGGACGGCAGGCGGGCACCGAAGACCGGAAGCGGGCGGTTCAGGCGGAGATGCAGGAGGTCACTTTCCTGCACGGGGAACAGGGGGCGGAGGTCTGGCGCCTCGAGGCCGGGGAGGCAAGGCTGGGCCAAGACAGGGAGGTCGTCGCCTTGACCGATCCCGATATGCGGTATTTTTTCGCGGACAATCAAACCCTGAGCGCTTCCTCGGCAAAGGGGAGATACAATCGGAACAACCGCACCGCCGCCTTTTGGCCCGAGGTTTCCGGCGATTACGGCACGGTGCGTTTTACAGCCGGAAGGATGGAGTATGCGGCAAGCAAGGAAAGCATCGTTCTCTCGAAAGGGGTGCACGTCACACGCGGAAACGCGTCCATCAGGAGCTCGAGGGCCCAGCTCGAGCTGGGCACGGAGCGCGTTACCTTTTCCCGGGACGCGGAGGTGGAGCTTGGCGTCGAACAAAAATAATCGCCCTGCCGCAAGGGTGATGGCAGGCCTCTTCCTCGTGCTCATGGTTTTCGCCGCGCTTTCGATCCGGGTTCCGGCCATGGCCGAGGAAAACGGGGTCGATCTGAACAGGACCCGCATCACCTCGGACAAAGTGGTCTATTCCGGCGGGAAGGAGACCATTCTCTTTCAGGGCAATGTTCGGGTTCGGCGCAGCGATTTCGATCTGTGGTGCCGGGAGATGACCGTCCATCTGGCCAGTAATGGATCCGGCCGGGGAGGTCCGCGGGGGAGCGGGGGCACGAGCGACTTCGAGAAAATAGTGGCCGAGGAGAACGTCCGGCTGCGCATGGAGAACCGGAACGCCACCTGCCGCAAGGCCATCTATCGCTCCGGCGAGGAGACGATCACCATGCTGGGCGATGTCCGTCTCCGGCAGGACCGGAACCGGATCCGCGGCCAGGAGGTCCGGATGGATCTGGCCCGGAATACCACGGAGATTCTGGGAAGCGGTGCCGGCCAGGTGGAGGCGACATTTTACAACAGAAACGAAACGGGACAGACGGATGGGGGTTCTGAAGGGAACTGATCTGGAAAAGCGTTTCGGCAAGATCCCTGTGGTCAAGGGCGTTTCCCTGCAGGTGGCCCAGGGGGAGGTGGTGGGTTTGCTCGGCCCCAACGGAGCGGGCAAGACAACCACCTTCTATATGCTGGTGGGGATTATCGGCGCGACCAGGGGACGCATCGAAGCCGCGGGCCGTGACGTCACCCAGTGGCCCCTACATCAGAGGGCCCGCTTCGGGCTCAGCTATCTGCCCCAGGAAAGCTCGGTCTTCCGCAAACTGAGCGTGCGGGAGAATCTGGAGATCATTCTGGAGTACACAGGCCTGCCCCGCGATGAGCAGCGCTCCCGACGGGACCGGCTCATGCGCGATATGGGCATCACGGGGCTGGCCGAGCAACGGGCGGCGAGCCTCTCCGGAGGGGAGCGCAGGCGCCTGGAGATCGCCCGGGCCCTGATCCGGGATCCTCTGTTCATGCTCCTGGACGAGCCCTTTGCCGGAATCGACCCNTTGGCTGTGGACGATATCCANACCAATATCCAGGGGTTGAAGGAGAAGGGGATCGGAGTGCTCATCTCCGATCACAACGTCCGGGAAACCATGTCCATTTGCGACAGGGTCTACCTGGTCTTCGAAGGGCGGATCATCCTGGAGGGCACCCCGGATGAGATTGCGCAGGACGCCCAGGCGAGACAGATCTATCTGGGCGAGAAGTTCAGCATGTGAGCCAGGTTCGGATACGGATATAGAGCTTTCGTCATGGGAACGGAGTTGACCCGCTATCCCGTGAAAGGCTGCGTTTGCATAGCCGTGGGGGTTGTGGCAGGATCGAATAAGAGATTGCAACCTGAAAAAGTCCCGATGAGTCGGCGATTTTTCTTACCTCATGCATAATGCACGGAAAGCGTAGAATCAACCAACTCTATCTATTTGTCATTCCTCGCCAAGAGGGTATTGCTCCGGCCGGCAACGCTGACGGGACAAAGGCCTTGGTAAGAAGGTCTGCGCCAGGGGAATTGGTGCCGTTATGAGCCTTCAGTTGCGGCAGAACCTGAAACTCTCCCAACAGCTGGTGATGACCCCGCAACTGCAGCAGGCCATCAAGCTGTTGCAGTTGTCCCAGACTGAGCTGGTGCAGACCGTCGAGGAAGCCCTTCTGGAGAATCCGCTTCTGGAAAGACGCCAGGAACAGGACTCGGACGAGGGGAATCCGGGAGGAACTGAAGGGGAATCCGGGGCGGACGGAGAGGAAGCCGTGTCCTTTTCCGGACAGGAGAAAGACATGGCCCAGACCGCGGAGTGGGAGGATTACCTGGGGCTGTTCTCCAGCACCTCCAAATCCGTCTCCGAACGCGAGCTCCCGGATGACGCGGCGTCCCTGGAAGCCATCTCCTCGGTGAAGCCCTCACTGGAAAGCCACCTCTCCTGGCAGCTCCATCTCTCCCATCTTTCTTCCCGCCAAATCGAAATCGGCGAATTGCTGATCCAGAACCTCGATTCCAGCGGCTATTTCGGCATCTCCCTGGACGAGGCGGCCTCCCTCGCCCGGTGTTCTCCGGAGGAGGCCGAGGAGGTGCTCCATGCGATTCAATGTTTCGACCCCGTGGGGGTTGCGAGCCGCAATCTGCAGGAGTGCCTGATTCGTCAGCTCGAATTGCAGGGCCGGCAGGATCCCGCCCTTTTCGCCCTGGTCCGCGATCATCTTTCGGACCTGGAAGAGCTGGATATCCGCCATCTTTCCGGCCAACTCGGCGTCTCCAGGGAGCAGGTGGAGGAGTATCTGGATGTTCTCCGGTCCCTGGATCCGCGCCCCGGGAGCAGTTTCGGCGGTGGGGAAACCATTTATGTCAGCCCGGACGTTTTTGTCTACAACTTCGACGGCGAATTCCTGATCATCCTCAATGAAGATGAGCTGCCCGATGTGGGCCTGAATCCGCAATACCGGGATATGAACGGAATTCAGGACAAGAAGGAAAAGGAATTCGTGCAGCAGAAGATGCGTGAGGCGATGTGGCTCATCAAGAGCATCCAGCAGCGACAGCGCACCCTCTACCGGGTGATGGAGAGCATCGTCCGTTTCCAGCGGGATTTCTTCGAAAAGGGGATGACAGCGCTCAAACCCATGGTGCTCAGGGATGTGGCCGAGGATATCGAGGTGCATGAGTCCACGGTGAGCCGCGTGACAGCGAACAAATTCGTCTCCACGCCGCACGGTCTCTTTGAGCTGAAATTCTTCTTCAGCAGCGGCGTGGGTACGGACAGCGGCGGAAATATGTCCGCTGTGAGCGTCAAGAGCGCCATCAAGGAAATGATACGGTACGAGGACCCCAAAAAGCCGCTCAGCGACAAGCTCATCGCCGAGCGGCTCAACGAGCGCTTCGAATTGAATATTGCCAGGAGAACCGTTGCCAAGTACAGAGAGGCTCAGGATATTCCCTCTTCGTCGCGTCGAAGGAAGAAGACGCGCTAGTGCCGTGTCTTATAAGTTTTGTCTCAAATAGTGGCAGTTTCTCATGTTGATTTTCTTTTTTTTGAATTGACCCACTTTTCAACGACACGGAAATTCGAAATTCGAAATTCGAAACAAACTCGAATAATAACCAAAATGTCAAAGTCTAAGTCAGTTGTTTTGGTAATTGATGAATTCGAATTTGATATTTCTTTCGGATTTCGATATTCTTGTTCCAGTGGGACAAGATTGCCCGAATTTTGTAAATGGAAACTTATAAATGAAATAGAATCAATTGCCAAAAATGAAGACAACATTTTTGAGACATGGCGCTAGCAGGATGCGCAAAAAGCCGGCAATTCGATATCGGACTGTTTTTGGGCAAGCCAGTCGAAAGGAGAGAGTATGGACATCCAGTTCGAATTCAAGAATGTCAATCCATCGGAGCACCTCAAGGACTACGCCCGGACACGCTTTGAGAAGCTGAGCAAGTATATCCGCCGCGAGGACAGCGCCGTTCTGTCGGTCTTGATGGAAGTGGATCGTTTCCGCCAAATGGTTGAGGTCAAGCTGACCGCGGACGATCTCCAGCTGACCGCCAGCAGCGAGTCCGAGGATATGTATGTGACCATCGATCAGGTCCTGGACAAGCTGCGTGCCCAACTCAAGCGAAGCAAGGACAAGGAAAAGGATCGCCGTAAGGGGAAGCTGGACCGGCACAACAACAGCGACGCTTCCGAGGGCCCCGAGGGCGCACCCTTTGCCGAGGGCGGCTTCGAGCCCACTATCGAGTGGGAGGAGATGAAGGAGCTCAAGCCCATGACTCCCGAGGAGGCAGTGATTCAGCTGGAGCAGGAGGAGCTTGACTTTCTGGTTTTCATCAATGCGGACAATGAGCGGGTGAACGTGCTCTACAGCAAGAATACGGGCAATTACGGCCTTATCGATCCGAGGATGTAGGGATGCAACTCGTGGACTACCTGGAGAGGGACTTGATTCTGCCGGATCTCAAGTCCGAGACAAAGTCGAAGGTCCTGGAGGAGTTGCTTGTTTCCCTTCAGGATAAGCACGAAGAGCTCGATCCGGAAAAAGCCAGGGATATCCTCCTGGAGCGGGAAAAGCTGGGCAGCACCGGAATAGGCAACGGAGTGGCCATTCCCCACGGCAAGATGGAGGAATTGGAGAACATTGTCCTCGTAGTGGGGCGTAGCCTTCAGGGGGTGGATTTCGATGCCCTGGATCGGGAGCCCTGCACCATCGTTTTCCTGGTTCTGGCGCCGGAGAATGTGGCAGGGACCCATTTGCGCCTGTTGGCGCACATATCCAGACTGCTCAAGGATCCCGACTTCCGGGAGAGCTTTATGGAGGCCAGCGACCGGGAGGGGCTCTACTCGCTTCTGCAGAGCGCATGATTCTGCCGGCTCGGTGCCTTTTGGAGCCCGGAGTCGTAGCCATTCAGGGGGCAGGATAGGCGGACTGCAAAGCCTCAGAGAGCATTTTTTCTCACCACAGAGGGCACAGAGGGCACAGAGGGCGCTGAAGAAGCGCAAAGAGACATTCCTTGCTTCGCGGTGAGGTGCCGCAAAGCAAAAAGGGCTCAACCCCGGTGTGAAATCAATCAGGACTCAAGCTAAGCGGAGCTCTATTATCCTTTGCCCCGTCTCAGGGCAAAGGATAAGGCTTCTTCCTCGGCGTCCCCCCTCCGCGTTCTCCGCGCCTCGGCGTGGGCTACCCTTTCTGCGCAGAAACGCAGAACGACACCCGTGAAGGCTTACCCGGAGACAGCGCGGAATGGACCCAGAGCGGCAAACAGCCACGGAAAGGGAAAAGAGCTTGAAGCAACAGAAAAAACAGATCCTGTTGATTATCGTAACCGGCCTCTCCGGTGCCGGAAAGAGCACGGCCCTGAATGTGTTCGAGGATCTGGGGTTCTTTTGCGTGGATGGTCTGCCCTCCGGCATGATCGACAGAATGGCGCACCTTTTCCAAAAGGAAAACCCTGGAAATTATCGAGGGCTGGCTCTGGGAATCGATGTGAGGCAGGGAAATTTGTTGCGGGACTGGGAACAGTCCATGAAGCAGCTCAGCAAGCAGGGCATTCAGCCCCAGATCCTGTTTCTGGAGTCGAGCCTGGACAAGCTGGTGCAGCGCTATGCGGAAACGCGCAGGCCGCATCCCCTGGCTTCCGCCGAGCTTGGCCTGGAACAGGCCATTCGCAAGGAGATGGAGCTGCTCGAGCCCTTACGCAAGGAAGTGGACCTGATCCTGGACACAACCGAGTTTACCCTGCACGATCTCCGTCGGGCGCTACAGCGGAACTGGAGTTTTATGACCCAGCCCAGCATGGGGCTGCGGGTGCACTTGCTCTCCTTTGGATACAAGTACGGTGTTCCCAGAGAGGCGGACCTGGTCTTCGACTTGCGCTTTCTGCCCAACCCCCACTTCGAGCCGGAATTGAACAAGATAAGCGGCAAAGAGGACGTCGTCCGCGAATACGTTTTCCAGGATGGAGTCGGGAGCGAGTTCAAGCGGCGATTCCTGGATTTTTTGCTCTATGTCCTGCCGCTGTATGCCCGTGAGGGCCGGTTTCGCGTGGCCGTGGCCCTTGGTTGCACAGGCGGCTTCCATCGTTCCGTGGCAGTCGCGGAGGAAGTCTATAGCGCCCTGCTCGAGGAACAATACAGTGTTTCCCTGGAACACAGGCATCTGGAATTGGGATGATCGGAATCGTTTTGATTACGCATAACGCGCTGGGGCACACCCTTCTGCAGACGGCAGAGGGGATTCTGGGCGAGCTGGAGAATTGCATCGCGATTTCCGTGGATGGCGGCAGCAGCATGGATCAGGCGATGACCGAGATCCAGCAGCGCATCCGGGAAGTGGATCAGGGCGAGGGCGTGCTGGTGCTCACGGACATGTTCGGCGGAACGCCCAGCAACCTGAGTCTGTCCCTTCTGGAGTCCGAGAGGCTGGAGGTGATTACCGGAGCGAATCTGCCCATGCTGCTCAAGATCCTGCACAGGACGGACGCGGATCTGGAAGAGCTCGCCAGCGAGGCCAAATCCGCGGGGCGGCAGGGCATAGTTGTGGCCGGGGAAGTCATGAAGAGAAAGATCAACCATGGATAGACTGCCGATCTGGGTCCGTATCGACAACCGGTTGGTGCACGGTCAGGTGATCGAGAACTGGCTGCCCTACTGCAAGGCGAAGAGGCTCATTGTGGCCAATGACACCCTGGCCTGCGACGAGCTGCAGCAGGAGATCGTGAGCCTTGCTGTTTCCGGCAACGTGGGGCTCGTGTTTACCCCTGTGGACAAAGCTTTGGAAACCTACTACAGCCTGAACAAGGTCTCCAGACCTCAGGACCTCTTTTTTCTCTTCGCCACATGTTCCGACGCCCAGAGGGGCTACGAAACCGGGCTTCATTTCAAGGCGGTCAATATCGGTAACCTCCACTATGCGCCCGGCAAGAAGCAGGTCTGTGAGCATGTGGCTCTGGATCAGTCGGATCGCGAATGCCTTCGCTTTTTCCAGGAGGAGGGCGTGAAGCTGGATTTTCGCTGTGTGCCCAACAAGCAGGTCCAGGTGAGTCTGTCCTAGTGTAACCATCGGAGGGCAAGATGTTGAACCGTAAAGGCGCTCCGGTTGAATCTTGCTTCGCAGTAGCGGCTATGCCGGCTTTTCAAGGGGGAAGGGAGGATGCCAGCTCAAGAAGAGCTAACCGCCAAGACGCCAAGGACGCCAAGAAAGAGTTTTTCCTTTGCCGGGTTGACGGCAAAGGAAAAGGCTTCGCCTTGCGGCGCAGCTTTTAACTTCTGATCGTGAAGGCCAAATTTTGCCTTGCGGTCTTTCCCGCACGGCAAAACCTCTTCCCTTGGCGACATCCTTTGCGGCCTTGGCGACTTGGCGGTTCAAAGAGCACGCCATAGGCCTGATGGGCGATTAACCCTGTAAGTACTTACGCTTGAAGCAAGCTCTTGAACGCTAATGTTTTAGCCGGTTCTTGAACCCGGGTTGCCCCAACTCTAAATTCTGAATTTCCTGAAGGGATACGCGGAAAGCGTCAAGCCACCTCGAGGACGCGATGCCGGAATTGGCAGGAACACTTCTGGTCCTAATCCTTGCGGGTTTTTTTTTGGCCTGCTTGCGCTCTTCCGCAACGCCGTCCATGTAGGATTTCTGGACAGGCCTCTCCTCATCGGGATTCTCTTCGCCCTGATCTTTGAACCCGACCTCCCCTTCATCGGAATCGGAATTTTTTTCGAGCTCTTGTGGCTCGATCTCATACCCGCCGGAACCTATATCCCCCCGCATAGCCAGCTCGCCGCCTTCGTCTGCGCCGAAGCCGCGGCATTGCTCCAGGTACATGATCCTGAACGGGTGGTTCCACTGCTCCTGCTCGCCCTGCCGGTTACTTGGCTCGGGAGCCGTGTAGAGTCCGCCCATCGGGGCCGCCAGAATGCGGTTCACGATACCCTCGTGAGCGGCGTTGGCCCAACGGAGACGGACGGAGGATCTGATCCCAGCCGCTTCGTCCTGCGCTCCCTGGGCCTCTATGCTGCGATCCAGGGCTGTGTATGCCTGATTGTTTCCCTGTGCATCTATTCACTTGGTGCTGTTGTTCTCACCTATTGGCCCGCGCAATACGGACCGGGTTGGCCCGAAATCTGGGGCGGGGCGTTGTTGGGCGGCTTGCTCGCCCTGCGCCTGAAGAGGGCCTACTGGTTTGTAACTGCCTGCGTCATCGCGATTTTTGCAGCAACCTGGTTGGGGGCAATTGTATGAAGGACGGACCGGAATTTGTATCCGTGCAGAACTTGGCAGGTGAAGTATCTTGTGCTAGCTTGCACAAAGTTTTGAGGGAATACGTGTCTGGATCGCAAAAAATACATTCGGAGGAGGTTGGTTATGCCAGCGTATGTTGTCGGTCATAAGAGCCCGGATACGGACACCGTGTGCGCGGCCATCGCCCTGGCGGATCTGAAGAGCAAGCTGGGCACCGAGGCCAAGCCCGCAGCCCAGGGCAATGTGAATGATGAAACCAAGTTCGTGTTGGACAAGTTCGGGGTCGACTACCCGGAGCAGATCGAGAGTGCGGCAGGCAAGCAGATCTATCTGGTTGACCACTCCGATCGCTCCCAGAGCCTGGACGATCTGGACCAGGGCGAGCTTATGGGCATTGTGGACCACCACAAGCTCGGAGATATTACCACGCCCAATCCCATTGAGATCTGGGCCTGGCCCGTGGGATGTTCCTGCACCGTGATCAAGGGGATGTACGATTTCTACGGGGTGGAGATCCCCAAGAACATCGCCGGCATCATGACCTGCTCCATCCTGAGCGATACGGTCATCTTCAAGTCCGCAACCTGCACGGACGCGGACAAGAAAGCGGGCGAGGAGCTGGCCAAGGTTGCCGGGATCGACGATCTCCAATCCCTGGGCATGGACATGTTCAAGGTGAAGTCCGCGATCGAGGGCACCCCCATCCGGGACCTCGTTCTGCGCGATTTCAAGGACTTCGACATGAACGGAAACAAGGTGGGTATCGGTCAGCTCGAAGTCGTGGACCTGAGCCTGCTGGATTCGGTCAAGGACGATCTGGCCAAGGAAATCAAGACCATGAAGGGCGAGGGGAGCTACCACAGCGTGTTCCTGCTTCTGACGGACATCATGAAGGAGGGCTCCCAGATCCTCATCGCCTCCGACGATCCGCAGGTCGTGGAGAAGGCCTTCGGGGCCAAGCCCGACGGCGAGCAGGCCTGGCTGGACGGCGTAATGAGCCGCAAGAAGCAGGTGGTGCCCAACTTCGAGAAAGGGTTCGCCAGCTAGTTGCTGAGCTGAAAATCGATGTAAAGGCCCGGCCCGATCCTATTCGGCGCCGGGCCTTTTTAGTTCACCGCGGAGGGCGCAGAAGGTTTGCTCACCACAGAGGCACCTCGGTTAAATCCTGCTTCGCAGGGCCGGCTTTGCCGGCATTTAACCAGGCAGGCAGAGGACGCGGAGGAGGCGCTGAGAGAGATTTTTGCTATGCGGTGAGTTCCGCAAAGCAAAAAGGGCTCAGCCCAGAGCTTGAGGGGCTGACTATTGGCATGGCTTTCTTGAGTTTAACTGCTTGAGAAGAATGGAACATTGTTCGGGCAAAGCGGAGCTCTGTTATCCTTTGCTCCGTCTCAGAACTAAGGATAATATTCTCTTCTCCGCGCCCCCTCCGCGCCTCGGCGGTGGGCTCTTCTTTTCACCTACGGACGCTTCTCCCACTTCGGCCTGGTCTTCCAACGTTTGTGCATCCAGAGCCACTGTTCCGGATATTTTCGCACCATGGCCTCCACCTCGCGGGTGTAGAACGCGGCCACCTGATCGACTTTTTCCCGAAGCGTTCCTTCAAGTTTTTGGGTGTCCAGCGGCTCATGATTGTGGATTACATAACCGGCGCCATCCCGCATCATGAAAATGGGCCAGACTATTGCCCGTGAACGGAGGGCGAGCAGGGCGGGTCCCATGTTCACAGCGGCGTAGTCCCGGAGAAAGGGGAGGAAGACGGATTGGCTGCGTCCTGAGTTGTGATCCACGAGGAAGCCAGACAACCCGTTCTTGCTCAGACAGGAACGTACACGCGGAGCAGCTTCCTTGCTGGAGACGATTTCCACGTTGTTCTTGGCCCGGAAATGGAGCATCATTTCCTTGAGGGCCTTGTTCTTGGGGTGACGGACCACTATCTGACAGGGGCGTTGCGGGAAATACAGGGCGATGAATCCGGACAACAGCTCCCAGGCCCCCAAATGACCCGTTATCGCGACTATGGGCCTTTGTGTGTGGATGATTGATTCCAGCCTTTCGGGTTCCTCGATCCGAATCCTTTTTTGCATGAAGCGGTGGTCCACTTTGCGGGAATGCAGCAGCTCCAGAAAGGATCTGCCGGTGTGCTGGAAGTTGTTATGCACTAGAGCCCGGCTTTCGGCGGTGCTGTAGCCGAGATGGTGTTCCAGGGCACCGCGAGCTATGCGGCGTCGACCGGGAAAAAGCTTTATGAGCCTGCCCAGGAGATTCCCGGAACGAGCTAATGTGCGCGGGCCACACAGGCTGACCAGAAAACCGAGTGATTCAAGAATAGGGCGCGTCATAGGATGTATTCCTCAGAGGCACAGATTGAATCAGTGCGCAATCAGAAGATCTATTGGGACAAAGCAGTTTCCAGGTGCGCAAGGATATTCTGCGTAGCTCCCTGGTTTTCATCCACGACCTCACGGGCGTTGCCGACCATCGAGATCCGGGTGTCCGGATCGAGTGCCAGTCGGCACAGGGTATCGTCGATTTGTTCGGCCTCATCGAGCTGAATAAGCCCTTCGCGTTCCAAAAGGAGACTGCTGATCTGGGAAAAATTGAACAGATGGGGGCCGGTAATCATGGGACGTCTCAGTGCCGCGGGTTCCAAAAGGTTGTGCCCCCCGGTGGGAACAAGGCTGCCCCCGACAAAGGCAATGTCCGAAGCTGCGTAGTAGAGTGGCAGCTCACCCATGCTGTCACCGAGATAGACCGAGCAGGGTTTGTCCGGAAACAGGCCCTGACTGCGGCGATGCAGGGTAAAACCGTGTTTGCGGCACAGCCCGGCTACGTGATCGAAGCGCTCAGGGTGTCTGGGCACGAGCAGGAGCACCGCATCGGGGATGTGCTGTTTGAGGGCGGCGTGGGCGCGGAGAAGGTTTTCCTCCTCACCCTGGTGCGTGCTTGCACCGATCCAGACCATCCCCTGTTCTCCGTGAAGTTGTTGTCCCAGCTGATACCCTGTATCCACCGCTTCCTCGGGAAGCTGGATGTCGAATTTGATGTTGCCGCAGACTCCGATCTGCCTCTCGGATGCGCCGAGCGCAAGGAAACGGTCCTTGTCAGCCTGGCTCTGGGCCAACACGGTGACATCGCGAAGTAGCTCGCCAAGGAATCCCCGTATGTACTGATAGTTTCGAAAAGAGGACGGAGAGATGCGAGCATTGGCCAGAAACAGAGGAATCTCTCGACGTGAGCACTCACGAAAGATGTTCGGCCAGATCTCGGTCTCCATGACAACGGCCAGTGCGGGTTGAACCGCATCGAGAAAGCGGGGCACGGCGAAAGGGAAATCGTAGGGTGCGTAACAGTGCCGAACGTTTGAGCCCAATTGGTCCTGAACTTGCTGAGACCCTGTCGGTGTGGTCGTTGTAACCAGTATTTCCCGATCCGGGAAGCGTTCCATCAGTTGTTTGAGGAGTGGAACCGCGGCCTGAAACTCTCCCACGGAAACGGCGTGGAGCCAAATTCCTCCTTTCCGGCATCGAAACGGGAGATGTCCGAGCCTTTCACTCCAGCGGTGTCGATACCCCGGAGATTTCAGGCCTCTTAGCAGGAGCCTGCTGAAAATCAGCGGAAAGAGTCCTGATATCAGGGTGTTGTAAGTGGTATGCAGGAGTCTGGCTGTATTCATGAAAAAAAATCGTTGCTGGGGTTCAAGAAGTTTCCTGCGGGATTTCGAGGCCGAAACGGTCTGCAGTTTTCTGTCTGAGCTCCCGGTAGAGATCAAGCCGTAATTTGTTTTCGAGCCATCTGCGCGTGGTCTCGGTAAATACCGAATCGAACTTGGAGGTGTTACTGACCACGGTGGTGCTGGTGCCTTGCTTCCAGGTTTCCTGACCAAGAATAAAATAGGAACCGTGAGCCATTTGGAGCATTTGGNGCTCGAATGTGATTCCCATCTTCGAGCAAAGTGCGTGCAGCACGGTCTCGGGATCTCGGGTAAGATCCTCGTAGATCAGAGTGCTGTGTCCGGCCAGATCCTTGCAGGCATAGGCCTTCCGGACTGCCTCGTTCCAGAGCCGAATACCATATTCGAGATTCATCTGTTTGTCGAACTTACCGGGATGGCGCAGAGCCCGGAGATAGATGGAGGCCACGACATCCCGGCCGTCTCTCAGGATATGCACGAAATGGGACNCNGGAACATCTCGCAGTAAAATATCGGCGTANTTGAAATGACGCGGGGTCTTTTCTACCCAAATATTCTTGCCCTGTTCCAGGGCGAGGCAGTCCAGGGAGGCGACGATCTGAGCCATGGACCCTTTCAAGGTGAGGCAAGTTTTGAGGTGGCCCAAGGAATAGTGCTTCGATTGAGCCAATCTTTGCAGGGCCTTCCTTTCCCTGCCAAGAGACAAGCCGAGGAAGGAGGGAGGAGTGCGACGGCGCATGCCCAGAATCCTCAGGAAAGCTCCTGTTTCCGGGAAGGTGTGGATGTATGGATGACTCGCGAGCAGGCTCTGGAGGAGGGTGGTTCCGGAGCGTGAGGCGCCTGCGACGAATATTCGTTTGGAAGTTGAGCTGTGTGTAGCCTG
>JGI1684J13235_1000580_pt1 | contig 13472 bp, 13 predicted proteins | sample PonA232FremontCA_2_FD_13235 | JGI IMG/M metagenome (IMG submission 13235) | reverse complement strand
AAAAAAGGCTGAAGGAGACGCATTATGCCCTGGAGGCCGGACACGCTGGCCCTGCACGGCGGGCAGACCCCTGATCCCGCGACCCGGAGCCGGACGGTTCCCATCTATCAGACCAGCAGCTATGTCTTTCAAAGCTCGGAGGACGCGGCGCAGCTCTTCGAGCTCAAGCCCGAGGTCTGGGCCCCCAGGCTCAATCTGGACCGGGAGGGCCTGCGTCCCGAGGACTTCGCCCCCCAGGACACGGGCAACATCTACACCCGGATCACCAACCCCACCACGGACGTGCTGGAGAAGCGCCTCGCCCTCATGGAGGGCGGCGTCGGCGCCCTGGCCACCAGCTCGGGCACATCCGCCATTTCCTACGCCGTGCTCAACATTTGCCGCAGCGGAGACCACTTCGTCTCCTCCAAGAGCCTCTACGGCGGCACAGCCAATCTTTTCCGGCACATCCTGCCCCAGTACGGGATCGAGGCCAGCTTCGTCGACCCCGGCGACCCCGAGGCCTTCGCCCGGGCCATCGGGGACAGGACCAAGTGCCTCTTCCTGGAGACCGTGGGCAATCCCAGGCTGGATGTCCCGGATCTGGAGCGGATCGCCGCCATCGCCCACGAGGCCGGAATCCCCCTTATCGTGGACAACACCGTGCCCTCTCCCTTTCTCTGCCGCCCCTTCGAGCACGGGGCGGACATCGTGGTCCACTCCCTGACCAAATACTGCGGGGGACACGGCACCAGCATGGGGGGCGCCATCGTGGACCGGGGCGTCTTCGACTGGCAGGCCTCGGACGCCTTCCCCATGTTCACCGAACCGGATCCCTCCTACCACGACCTGGTCTGGACCGAGGCCGTGGGCCGGGCCGCATACATCGTCCGGGCTCGGACCGTCCTCCTGCGGGACACTGGGGCCTGCATCTCCCCCTTCAACAGCTTCCTCCTGCTGCAGGGAATGGAGACGCTGCCCCTGCGCATGCAGCGGCACAGCGAAAACGCCCTGGCAGTGGCCCGTCACCTGGAGAGCCACCCCGGAGTGAGCTGGGTCCTGTATCCCGGCCTGGAGAGCCACCCCACCTTTGACCGGGCCCGGAAATATCTGCCTCGCGGGGCGAGCGGCCTCGTGGGATTCGGGATCCGGGGCGGCGAGGACGCGGGAAGGCGCTTCATCGAGAGTCTGCGCCTCTTCAGCCATCTGGCGAACATCGGCGACGCCAAGAGCCTGGCCATCCATCCCGCCTCCACCACCCACGCCCAGCTCACCCCGCAAGACCGTGAGCAGTCCGGGGTTACGAACGACTTCATCCGCCTCTCCATCGGGATCGAGGACATCGAGGACATCACCCAGGACATTGACCAAGCCCTGCAGGCAGCGAGCTGAATCCATGGCGCGGAACACAGTGGGTATCGTGGACAAGAACTACTTCCATTTCGCCCATCCCCCGGAGGAAATGGAGTTCGAGTGCGGGCAGCGGCTCGGCCCCCTCACCCTGGCCTACGAAACCTACGGGGAGCTGAATCGGGACCGGGACAACGCGGTTCTGGTGCTGCACGCCCTGACAGGGGACTCCCATGCGGCGGGATACTACTCGGAGCAGGAGGAAAAGCCCGGCTGGTGGGAGAACATGATCGGCCCGGGCAAGGGGATCGACACGAACAAATACTTCGTCATCTGCAGCAACGTGCTCGGCGGGTGCATGGGCTCCACCGGGCCCAGCTCCACGGATCCCCGCACCGGCAGACCCTACGCCCTGAGCTTCCCCCTGATCACCATCGGGGACATGGTCCAGGCCCAGAAGCACCTCATCGACTCCCTGGGCATCGAGCGTCTGCTCACGGTGATCGGCGGATCCATGGGCGGAATGCAGGTCCTGGAATGGTCCGTCCGCTTCCCGGACATGGTGCGCTCCGCCATCCCCATCGCCACGGCCACGAAGCACTCCGCCATGGCCATCGCCTTCAACGAGGTCTCCAGACAGGCCATCATGAACGACCCCAACTGGAACAACGGGGACTACTACAACCGCCCCCTGCCCCATCACGGCCAGGCCGTGGCCCGAATGATCGGCCACGTGACCTATCTCTCGGACATCGCCCTGCAAAAGAAGTTCGACGGACCGGACAAAGGGGGGACCGGAAGGGAAGGCGGCTTCTTCACGGAATTCCCGGTGAGCAACTACCTCCGGCACCAAGGCCAGAAGTTCGTCCATCGCTTCGACGCCAACTCCCTGCTCTATCTCAGCCGGGCCACTGACGCCTTCAACCTGGCCCAGCGCTACGGGGACGGGTCCCTGGTCCAGGCCTTTTCCCGGGCCAGCTGCAAGTACATGGTGCTGTCCTTCTCCTCGGACTGGCTCTATCCCACGTCCCAGTCCCGAGCCATGGTCAAGGCCATGAAGAAGAACAACACCAGGGTCACCTTCTGCGAGATCGACTTCGACTACGGCCACGACTCCTTTCTGGTGCAAAACCCCAAACAGGCCGCCCTGGTCTCCGGATTCCTGGACCAGGTCCACAGGGAGGGCGGCTAGGGCAAAGCCCCAAACTGGAGGGAAGGAGTCCATCGCAAAAGACCCTGCTCCGCCGCTCACAGCCCTTTTGGGCCCAACGGCAAACCCCATGCGGACAAGCCCCATGAACACGGAAAGCCAACCAGCCGCCGCGATGCGCTACGACCTGAGAACGATCGCCTCCTGGATCAAGCCGGGCAGCCGGGTCCTGGATCTGGGCTGCGGCTCGGGGGAGCTCCTGTGCCACCTGCAGGAGGACAAGGGCATTCGGGCCACCGGGATCGAGATCGACGAGGAGAAGGCCTCCCAGGCCATCCTCAACGGGGTGAACGTGATCCACGGGGACATCCACGAGGAAATCCAGGACTTCCCCTCAACCTGTTTCGACTACGTCATCCTGAGCCAGACCCTGCAGCAGGTCATCCGTCCCGCCTTTCTGCTCCACGAGATGCTCCGCGTGGGCAACAAGGGAATCGTCAGCTTCCCCAACTTCAGTTTCATCGCCAACAGGATCTTTTTCTTCCTCAAGGGACGCGCGCCCATCTCCCGCGATCTTCCCTACGAATGGTTCGATACGCCCAACATCCGGGTCATCCCCCTGAAGGACTTCCACCGCTTCTGCCACATCTTCGGCTTCTCCATCCTCAAGTACACCGCGATTCTCTCCCGCGGGGAGGAGAAGGGCATCCGCATCCGGTTCCTGGCCAACCTCTTCGCCACGTACGGGGTGTATCTCCTGGGCAGGAAGGCGTGACCCGCGTTCTGCGTTCAACGTTCACCGTTCCGGATTGAAGAGGGAAAAAGGCTCGAGGCGATGGGCTATGGGCGATAGGCGGAGCTGAGGACAGAAGGCGAGGAACGGGACCGGTCCTCCCAGCACGAGGAACGGGGAACCCAGAACGGGGAACCCTAACGGGGAACGGAAAGGCTCAGACGAAGAGCACCGGCTCGTAGGTCTCCAGGTGGTGGCGCTGTTCCCGGGGCAGCTGCTCCAGGGCCAGGCGATAGGGGGACAACAGCTCCAGGCGCAGGCCAAAGGTGTGGTAGAAAAGATCGGAGAACAGCTCCCGCACCTTGTTCTGGCCGGCTGCCAGATAGACCCTGCCGCTTGTCATGTCCCAGGCCACGTCGAAGACCGCGGGCACGGGCAGCATCTTGGACAGGAGCCTGAGCCGCACCTGTTCGCTCAGCTCCTTCTTCTGCTCCCTGGAGACGAACTTCCCGCCCTTTTCCTTGATCTCTTCCTCGAGCTGCCGTAGGGCCATCCGATAGTGCTTCTTGAACACCGCAGGCGAAATGCGCCGCGTATCCAGGCGCAGGGCAAAGGTGACATAGCGGCCCTTGACCGGCGAGCCGGCGGTGAAGTCCGTGTCCAGCATGTCCTCGAAGCTGACCCAGCCAAAGCCCCTTTCCTCGGCTGTGTCCTCGATCTCCCGAAAACGGTTTTCCCACAACAGCTCCGGCAGATTGGACCACACCGCCTGGGGCACTTCATCCACCAGGGTGAACCGATACACGCTGCAGCTTGCGGAGAAAAAGCCCATCAGGCCTCCTATGGGGAATCGCCCCGTGTGGGTTTCCGCGGGAATTGACCGCATTCCCGAGGTTTGCTTAGTCTGAGATCAGGGAATAGACTCCTTCCCAACCGAGACCGCAAGGGAGGTCCCAGCATGCGTCCGGGCTATCTGGAGCTGTCCTCGCTCGCCCTGCGCCGGCGCAGGGACAAGGCCGTGGAGATCCTGCGCGCCTGCAGCCTCTGTCCGCGGCAGTGCGGGATCAACAGACTAGAGGGGGAGCGCGGCTTTTGTCAAACACAAAGCACCGCGCCAATCGCCTCCTATCACCTCCACTTCGGGGAGGAACAGCCCTTGGTGGGGGAAAACGGATCGGGAACCATCTTTTTCGCCGGATGCAATCTGGGCTGCGTCTTCTGCCAGAACCATGACGTGAGCCGCGGGGCGCAGACCGCCCCCCGGGCCGATCCGCAGCAGCTGGCGGCAGTCATGCTCGAGCTGCAGGAGCGGGGGGCGNACAACATCAATCTGGTTACCCCCACCCATGTGGTGCCCCAGATCCTACAGGCCCTGCCCCATGCCATCCAGGGCGGCCTGACTCTTCCCCTGGTGTACAACTGCGGCGGATACGAGGAGGTGGAGACCCTGGCCCTGCTGGAGGGAATCGTGGACATCTACATGCCGGACCTGAAATTCGCGGATCCGGATGTGGCCGAGCGGCTGGCCGGGGCGCGGGACTATCCGGACAAGGCCCGCGCGGCGCTCTCCGAGATGCAGCGGCAGGTGGGGGATCTGGAAACGGACCAGCAGGGGGTGGCGCGGCGGGGCCTCATGGTGCGCCATCTGCTCCTCCCGGAGGGCCTGGCCGGCACCGGGGAATGGCTCGAGTTTCTGGCCCGGGAGATCTCCCTCCGGACCTACCTCAATCTCATGGACCAGTACCGGCCCTGCGGGGAAGCAAAATCCTATCCGGAGCTATGCTCCACCATTGGCGGCGAGGAGATGCAAAAGGCCCGCGAGGAGGCCCGGCGCCTGGGGCTGACCCGCCTGGACCAACGCGAGCCGCCGAGCCTCCGGGACCTGCTCCGCTTCCTCTGATTAAGACTTGTACAACAGGCTCCAGAGTCTCCCCACTCCCAATGAAAGGACCCGGTCCAGGCAGTATACCCCAATCCCGGACCAGTGGATAACTTGAACTTCTGCACAACTCTGAACAACTCCGTGAGCTCCGGATTACAAGCTCTAAAACCCTAAAACTCTCAACGGGGAACCGGGAACGCTGAACGCTGAACGGGGAACGGGGAACGCGGAACGGAGAACGCCCGTCACCCGAAAAGCTCTTGCTCCAGATCCAGGATATTCTCCAGGGGAACCACGTCCGAGGCCCTGTCGGACTTGGAGCCGGGACAGAAGATGGGCGAGAAGCCCAGCTGGCGGGCCTGCCGCAGCCGGGTCTCCTGCCCGCTCACCGGCCGGACCTGTCCGCTCAGGTCCACCTCCCCCCAGAAGACCGACCGCCCGGGCAGGGCCCTGTCCCGGAAGGAGGAGAGCACAGCGGCCAGGATGCCCAGGTCCAGGGCGGGCTCCTCCAGGCGCAGCCCCCCTCCGATGCGGGCGTAGAGATCCGAGTCTCCCAGGTGGAGATGGAGCTTCTTCTCCAGGAGGGCGAGCAGGAGGTGCAGCCTGTTGGTGTCGAATCCCAGGGCGGTCCGGCGCGGCGTGCCCAGAAAGCTCCGGCTGGCCAGGGCCTGGACCTCGATGGCGAAGGCCCGCTGTCCCTCCAGGGCCATGACCACTGCCGTCCCGGACAGGCTGGGATCGCGGGCCTGCAGGAAGAAGGTGGAGGGATCGTGGACGATGTGCAGGCCCTTTTGGGCCATGGTCAGGACCAGGAGGTTGCCCGTGGGCCCGTAGCGGTTCTTGACCACGCGGAGGACGCGGTACATCTGCTGTCGATCACCTTCCATGTACAGGACTGTGTCCACCATGTGCTCCAGGAGCTTGGGGCCGGCGATCTGGCCCTCCTTGGTCACGTGGCCGATGAGCAGGACCACCGTGCCCCAGGCCTTGGCCGCCTCCACCAGGGCCGAGGCCGTGGCCCTGACCTGGCTGACACTGCCGGCGACCCCCTCCGCCTCGGAGGAGACCAGGGTCTGGATGGAGTCCACCAGGAGCAGATCCGGGGCCTCGCCGCTGCGGAAAACGGCCAAAAGGTCCTCCAGATGCGCGGTGTGAAGGGCCCGCACACCCGGTCCCAGGACGCCCAGCCTCTCCGCCCGCTGCCGGATCTGGGCCAGGGACTCCTCGCCTGTGGCATAGATCGTGCTGCCCTCCCTGCGGCTGAATCCGCCGGCAAGCTGCAGCACGAAAGTGGACTTGCCCACTCCGGGATCACCGCCCAAAAGGATCACGGAACCTGGGGTCAGGCCCTCGCCCAGCAGGGTGTCCATGGGTTGGGAGCCGGTGGAGATACGCTCCCGCGGGCCGTCCTGCACCTCTTCCAGCGGATGCGGCACAGCCCCGGCTCCGGGGTCCCGCTGCCCGGAGGGCTTTTCCTGCCGAACCGCCTCCTCCAGGCTTCCCCAGGTGTTGCAACCGGGACACCGCCCCATCCACCGGGACTGGTGGGTCCCGCACACGGAGCAGACATAGGTGGGGCTCGTTTTGCTCATAAGCGGGCTGCCCTAACTGCGGCAAAGGATGCGGGCTCGCCCCGGGCGAGCTCTTTTTCGACCCAGCTCGCCGGACTTCTCACGATGTTCCGGCCGCGCGGGCACCGAGGACATTGAGGCTGAACTCCGCCATCCCGCGCGGAGGCGAAAAGAAGATCACCTGGAAGGGCACCGCCTCCCCCGTCTCGACCGGATCCCTCTCCTTCAAACGGGCCAGGGCGGAGCTGAACGCGGACTCCAGCTCCTTCTTGCTGAAGGACTGCAACTGGGCCAGGGAGACGCTATTGCCGCAGAAAAACTCCTTGCTGCGCAGCTTGTTCCCCTGCTCGTCGAACACCGTGGCCCGGAGCTGGATCCCCTTCTTGGGGCCGCCTGAGCCGTTTTCCGCCTTGCCCTCGATCACCAGCATGGACCCTATGTGCTTGTTCTGAACCATGTACTGGCTTACATTGCGCAAGGTGATTTCCCGAACCGCCTCCTTGCTGTCCACGCGCTGATCCAATCCCGTTTCCGCGGTCCGGGACGGCCCCTGCAAGAAGGAAATCCTGACCGTTGTCCCGGAGAGGAGCACATAGCCCAGGGCTGCCGCCAAAAGGACGAGAAGGAGCACACCCCAGAGCCATCTCCGCTTCCGGCGCGGGGACCGGCCCTGCTCGTCCACCCCGATGTCCTCCAGATCCGAGAACGAGGACGCGGAAAAAACCTGCTCCCCCTTTTGGGTTTCGCCCTGTTCCGGCACGGCGTCATTGGGGGACCCTCGAAAAACTTCGCCGCAGCGGGAGCACTTGAGCTTGGTGCCCTCCGGGCGGAGCTTGTCCCCGCCGATCCGGTATCGGGTCCCGCACTTTGGGCAATCAATGCGCATAGCCTATCCTCTCCCCTGGCTGGCTCAAGGGGAAGGCCCCGAAGCAGCCACTGCCTCTCCCGCAGGAAGCAGGCTACTCCCCCGGCTGCCGAGAGAAGTGCACTTCATAGATGCCCGGAAGGCCGCGATAGCTCTCTGCGTAATCCAGCCCGCAGCCCACGAGGAATCCGCTGTTCACGGTAAAACAGGTGAAGTCCGGAACAAAGCCGGCTTCGTGGCGCTCCAGCTTGTGGACCAGGGAGCAGACCCCGAGGCTGGCGACCCCTCTGGCCCGGAACGTGGTGTCCAGGAATTCCACGGTGTGGCCCGTGTCCACGATGTCCTCCACGATGAGGACATGCTTGCCCTGCAAAGAGGTCTCCACATCCCGGGAGAAGGAGATCTCCTGGGACGGTGCTGTGCCCGAGCCGTAGCTGGCCAGACGCACGAACTCGATCTCCGTGTGGAAATCGAGTTGGCGGATGAGATCGGCAAAGAAGACAAAGGCCCCCTTGAGGACGCAAACGAGCACCACCGATTCGTCCACCTTCCCGTACCTTTCGGAGATCTCCGCCCCCACCCGTGCTACCTGATCGGTCACCTCCTGAGGGGTGAAAATGAGCTCCAGTCTGTGCATACAGCGATTCCTCCACTCGCCACGGCGCGTTCCGCTTGTCTCACCTGGCTCTTCGCGCAGCCCCCGTTGCCCGATCCCGAGGGCGCTCGCGGCCCCGGGGGCTAAAGATCCATGAGCATGGCCACTTCGTCGCAGTAATCGGGGAACTTGGGACAATTCAAACAATCGGACCACACTTTTTGGGGCAGCTCTTCCTTGTCCACCTCCTGGAATCCCAGGGAGGCGAAGAACTCCGTTTGATAGGTCAGGGTGAAGACGCGATAAATGCCCAGAGTGATCGCCTCGCTCAAACAGGTGTCCACCAGGCGGCGTCCCCAGCCCTTTCCCTGGGCGTCTCCGATAACGATCAGGGAGCGTATCTCTGCCAGATTCTCCCAGGTGATGCTCAGGGCGCAACACCCTTTGAGCCCTGCGTCCAGATTGTCCACAAGGACGAAGAAGTCCCGCAGATGCTTATACAACTCGCTGTAGGATCTGGGAAGGAGCAGCCCCTGACGCGAAAACTGCAGCAACAAGTGGTGAATCGAGGCCACGTCCTGAATGGTCGCCTTGCGCAGATACAGCATACGCGTCCTTGCTGCCTTGATATATCCCTGCTGGTTCGCTCCAGGTCGTCCCGGGCGACGGGAGCGCCGCAGGCTACTGCTGTGACCCGGCGCTCCCGTGGTCCAGGACTCGGTCCACAATGCGCCGCAGCTCCTTTGCGGACACGAATCCGTGGCTGCTGTGAACCCTTCGACCTTCTTGATTGTATATGATCGTTTTGGGAACACCGGAAACCTGGAAGGAGGAGGCCACTCCCCTGCCAGCCAGATAGACCGGATAGCCGGGCTTGTGTTCCTCCAGAAAACGAGACAGGGAACTCTCGCTATCATCCATGGATATGCCCAGCAAGAGCAGAGACTCCCTGGGATAGTCCTTGCGCAACCCGGAAAGAACGCGTACTTCCTTGACACAGCTCGAGCACCATGTGGCCCAGAAGTTCATCAGGACCACCCTGCCCCGGGCCCGGGCCACCTTGGCCAGGATCTCCCCCTGGCCCAGGCGATCAATGCTGCCGGCGTGGCCCGAAGCAAAGGATGCCAAAAGCACGCTCGCGGCCAAAAGGCCGAGCCAGAGCAGGCGGAGACCAGGCAAGCGGGTTCTGTTCCGGCTAGCAGATGCCCGATTCGTCGATCTCCGCTGAAAGAGCCTCCTCAACACCGCGGATGCGACATCGAACCCGAATATCCGGTTGAGGGACAGATCGCGCACTTGGGGAACCCTCCCCTGTACGGCCGGATTGCCCCGGTCTGATCCGAATAATGTGATCCTCGCTGCCGAAGGATTGAAATCGCTTGCCATAAGATTTATTCTAGATTTTTGGGCGGTCAATGCGAGGCTCGCCCTGCGTTCAACCCTCATTCCCGGGCCGACCCGGACACAACAGCCTTGTCCGGGACCAGAAAAAAGTCAACACCTTGCGGGGAAAGGATCAGACCGAGCCGCCCCGGAATCCGGCCCAAGGCTCAACCCCCTGGCGGCCCACCCTGATAGCTTTCCGCGCCGGGGAGTTATCCTTCACCCGGCAAACCAGAAGCCCAAACAAGACGTTCCCTGAAGGGATAAGGCACGCAATCCATTATGAGTCAAGAAGAACAGGACAAGCCAAGCACAGACGACACCGAGCAGGCACAGGACGCCGAGCAGGAGTTCGACGAGGCGGCGGAGCTCGCCGAGGACATCTCCGCTGGTTCGGAGGAGACCCCTGTGCAGTTCAAGGGCAATCTTCCCATGCCCAAGCCGGACCAGCATCCCAGCGCCAGGGACGGCCTCAGTCAATACCTGCAGGAGATCAACCGATTCCCCACCCTGGCGCCCGAGGAGGAGCTGGAGCTCGCGCGGCGGGTCCGGGAGGACAACGATCAGGAGGCCGCGTTCCGGCTGGTCACCTCCCACCTGCGCCTGGTGGTCAAGATCGCCATGGAATTCCAGAAAAAATGGATGAAAAACGTTCTCGAGCTCATTCAAGAGGGCAATGTCGGGCTCATGAAGGCCGTACAGAAGTTCAATCCGGAGCGGGGCATCAAGTTTTCCTACTATGCCGCCTTCTGGGTCAAGGCCTATATCCTGAAATTCATCATGGACAATTGGAGAATGGTCAAGATAGGTACAACCCAGTCCCAGAGAAAACTGTTCTACAATCTGAGCAAGGAGCGGCAACGTCTGGAGAATCTCGGCTTCTCCCCGGACGAAACAACGCTATCGCAGAATCTTGACGTGAGTAAAGAGGAAATCGTGGAGATGAGCCAGCGCATGGGCCAGCACGACCTCTCCCTGGACCTGCCCTTTTCCGAGGACTCGGCGACCACCAGGCTGGACATGCTACCCGCCCTCGACGCCAGCGTGGAGGACCAGCTGGCCCAGCAGGAAATCAGCGACAGCCTCAAGAAGCACGTTCAGGAAGTGGTGCCCCAGCTCAACGAGAAGGAACGGGACATCCTGGAAAGCAGACTCCTCGCGGACACTCCGGTCACCCTTCGGGAGATCGGGGACAAATACAACATCACCAGGGAACGGGTGCGCCAGATCGAAAGCCGGCTCCTGAACAAGCTCAAGCAGCACCTGTCCCAGTCGGTGCAGGACTTCTCCCAGGACTGGATTCGCCATGAATAGCAGCAACTTGGACCTCATCCAGAAGGAGGCGCAGACATACGCCTCGAACAAGCGTCTGAGCTTCTACGACGACCTTGCCCCGGAGCTCTCCTACTCCAGGCAGATATTCTTCGATCACCCCATGATCCTTCGCTGTTGCGAGGATGTGCTCCCCTTTCTCAACGACGAATTCGGGCACGGGATCAAGCACTCCAAGAACGTGGCCATCGAGTCCGGGGCCATTATCCTGGCCGAGTCCTTCTCCAGGGATCAGGAGCGATCCCGACACGTTGTGCTCCTGGCGCACATTGCGGCGCTGCTGCACGACATTTGCCGTTCCGAGCCGAATCACGCCGAGGAAGGGGCCAGAATGTGCCACTATATCTTGAAGGACTATCCCTTGAGCGATCGGGACATGGCTTTGATCCACACCGCCATCGAAATGCACGAGGCCTTCCGGCCCTATACTCCACCGGAGGATCCCGAGGAGCTCCTTCTTTCCTCGGCCCTGTACGATGCGGACAAGTTCCGATGGGGGCCGGACAATTTCATCACCACGCTCTGGGAGATCTGCGACTACCAGGAGTGGTCCCTGGACAAGATCAAGGACAAATTCCCCGAGGGCCTGCGAATCGTCGAATCCATCCAGGACACCTTCAGGACGCAAACCGGCAGGGTCTATGGACCGGAATTCATCGAGGCCGGCCTGGAAATCGGGGAATTCGTGTACAGACGCCTCAAGGAGCACACCACCGGATCCCCGGAGCGGTGAGGCTCTATTCCCGGCTGTTTGGCCCCCCCCCTGTTCGCGGAAAACAGCCCGAACCCCTCGGGAGGGAGACGGCCCGCGGCCCCGGAGGCCGGAGAAAATCGACGAGGAAGGAGTGAAGGACTACGGCATGAACAACGGGAAACGCCTCGGCACGCTCTGCCTCCTGCTCGCGGTCCTTCTGGCCCTTTCCGGCTGTGCCCGGACCGAAGGGCCTCAGTTTGCCCGCTTCGAACAGGTCACCCTCAGCCCGGAAGCCAAGGCCAACTTCAATTATCTCAAGTACCTGGAACTGAAAAGGACCGATAAATCAAGCAAGGCCCTCCAGGCGCTTCAAAACGCGACCCGCCTGAATCCCTCGCCGGAGCTCTACATCGAGCAGGGCCGCTACTACTGGAGGCAGGACAAGCCCCAAATGGCCCAGGAGGCCATCAAAGCCGGATTGCAGAAGTTTCCCGGCCAGGGGGACCTGGTGCGCTACCTGGCCCGGCTCTTGATCGAACAGGACAAGCTGGACAACGCCACGTCTCTGCTCAACGTCTATCTGCGCAAACACGGCGGCGATCCGGCCACTGTCGCCGAGCTGGCCCAGGTCTATCTGCGCGAGGAGCGATCCGCCAAGGCCAGGGAGCTGTTGCAAAGCGTGCCCCGAAAACAGCGAACCGCGCGAATCCATCACCTGCTGGGCCGGACCCTGCTCCAGGAAGACCAGCCCGGCCTGGCCGAGCCCCATCTGCTTTCCGCAGTGGAAGCGGATCCGGGCTTTCTCCAGGCCTGGGCTCAACTGGGTTACGCTCGGGAGCAGAAAGGAGACTATGCCCAGGCGAAACAGGCCTACAGCAGGCTCTTGGACAAGGGCAGGGAAAACAAGGAGCTTCTGCTCAAGCTCGTCGATCTGGACCTCAAGCTCAACAACCCGGACCAGGCCTTGGGCTACGTCAAGCAGGCCCCCTCGGGCCGGAATTTCCTTTTCCGGGCCTGTTCCCTCTTTTTGCGGTCCGAATTCTACGGCCGGGCGGAGACCATCCTGGACATGCTGCCCCAGGCGGCCCAAGAGAAGGGACAATACTCGTACTATCGGGCCCTGATCGCCCTGCGCCGGGACGAGGCCCCTCAAAAGGCCCTGGAGCATCTGCGGCGCATCTCCGCCTCCTCGGAAATGGGTCAAGACGGTCTTTTGCTGCGAGCCCGGATCCTGTATCGCAATCAAGATCTGGAACAGGCCCTGCAGGCTACCGGCCAGGGCCGTCGGGACTATCCGGGCAACCCCGCATTCTGGCGTCTGGAAAGCCGGATCCTTATGAAGCAGGACAAGCCGCGTCTGGCCAGAGACATCCTGAAACAGGGGCTGGACGAGGTCTCCAACCCGTCGGATCTGTGGTCCCGTCTTGCCGTGGTGGAACACGAGATGGGCAACAGGCAGGAGGCCCTGCGGCACATGCAGCGCCTTTTGGAGAAGGAGCCGGACAACTCCGCAGCGCTGAACTTTATCGGATACACCCTCGTGGAGCAGAACAGGGATCTGGACAAGGCCGGGCGCATGATCCGTCGGGCCCTGGAGCTGGATCCGGGAAACCCCTATTATCTGGACTCCCTTGCCTGGCACCAGTTCAATACGAACAACCCCGAAAAAGCCTGGGGAACCATCCAAAAGGCCCTGTCCGAAGTCCGGGAGGATCCGGTGATCTGGGAGCACTACGCGGACATCGCCCGCGCCCTGAGCAGGAAGGAGGAAGCCCGGAAGGGCTATGAAAAGGCCCTGGAGCTGGATCCGGACAATCCTCAGGAGATCAGGGACAAGCTCGAGAGCATTTCCAGATGAGGCCAAGCACCCCCTTCCCCCGCCCCTGGCTATGGACCGGCTCGTCAACAGGCCTGGTCTGCTTCGTTTGCCTCCTGCTT
>JGI1684J13235_1000578_pt1 | contig 13479 bp, 13 predicted proteins | sample PonA232FremontCA_2_FD_13235 | JGI IMG/M metagenome (IMG submission 13235) | reverse complement strand
CGAGCCGATCCACCTCGAGGTGTGTAACGCGAGCTTCGAGGACAACGTGCGCCAGCGNCTGAAGGGGGCGCTCGCCCGCGACGCCTACGAGGAGGTGCTCGACCCGCGCGGCGTCTGCCTGTGGGTCGACGGCACCCGCGACGCGGAGGCGTTCGACCGGCTCCGCGAGGCCTCCCTCGCGATGCCGACGCTCCCCGCCGCGCTCGGCATGCTCGGCGCCGACGAGGACGTGGCGCGCGAGGCCGCGGACGTGCTCACACGCCGGCGGGCCGAGCAGGAGGGGGCGTCGGTTCGCGGCGATATGATTTAAAAGCCCGGCGAGTGGTCCGCCCGCCGACCGCGTTTGGCCGCCACCGGACCGCTTTTTGACCGGTTCGCCGTGTGGACGGTATGCCCACGCCTACCGACCGCGTCCGGCGCGCGGAGCGCTCGCGGATCCGCGTGATGTTCGACCTCGCACAGCGTCACGACGGCGACCTCGTCAGGCTGGAGGTCGGCGAGCCGGACTTCGACACGCCGGAGCACGTGATCGACGCGGCCGCGAGCGCGGCCCGCGGCGGCGCGACGCATTACACCTCCAACGCGGGACTCCCCGAGTGCCGGCGCGCCATCAGCGACACGCTCGCGGGCGAGTACGGCGTCGAGCACGACCCCGACGAGATCGTCGTCACCGTCGGCGGGATGGAGGCGCTCCACCTCGCGACCCTCGCGACGGTGTCGCCCGGCGAGGAGCTGCTCGTCCCGGGCCCCACGTGGCCCAACTACGAGACGCAGGCGACGCTCGCGGACGGGACGTTTCGCGAGGTGCCCATGCCGGCCGAGACGGGCTTCGCCCTCGACGCCGACCGCGTGATCGACGCGATGAGCGACGACACCGCGGCGGTCGTGCTCACGACGCCCTCGAACCCGACCGGCCGTGTCTTCGACCCCGACGAGTGCCGCGCGGTCGTCGAGGCCGCGGCCGACCACGACGCCTACGTGATCGCCGACGAGGTGTACCTCGGGCTCACGTACGACGGCCCCGCCCGGGGGATCGCCGCCGTCACGGGCCACCCGGACCACGTGTTGACGGTCGGCTCCTGCTCGAAGCGGTACGCGATGACCGGCTGGCGGCTCGGCTGGCTCGCGGGCGACCGGGAGGTGATCGACGAGGTGACGACGGTCCGCGAGTCGACCACGGCCTGCGCGTCGAGCGTCGCACAGCACGCCGCGATCGCCGCCCTTACCGGCCCGCAGGAGCCGTTCGAGGAGATGTACCGCGCGTTCGAGGAGCGTCGGGACCTCGTCGTCGACCGCGTCGACGCCATCGACGGGCTCTCGTGTCCCCGGCCGGAGGGCGCGTTCTACGCCTTCCTCGACCCCGGGCTCGACGCGCCCGCCATCGACGTCGCGAAGTACCTCCTCCAAGAGCACGGCGTCGTGCTCGCGCCCGGCGACGGCTTCGGCGACACGGCCCCCGGGCGGCTCCGGCTCTCCTTCGCGAACTCCGTCGACCGGCTCGAGGAGGGGTTCGATCGGATCGAGGCCGGGCTGGCGGAGTACTGACCGCCGGCTCCGTCGAGTTCCGTTTTAACTTGGGGTAATGCACATCCCGATGGCCGTGCGAGAGACACCGCGCGTATCGCTCAGCCCTCGATGCCGGTTCGGGGTCGTATTCAGGCGGTCGCAGTCCGGCCATCCGACCCCGCACGGTCGATCAGCAGGGCGACGACGACAGCAGCCACGACGCTCACGCCGAGATGAACGGGGAACGTGAACGTGTCGTCGGCATACGGCACGTTGACGTAGCGCAGTCCCGCGATCGCGATGAACGCGACACCGAACGTCGCGTAGGCGACGAGGGCCGACGCGGCGATCCCGGAGAGCCGTCCAGCGTACACGCTGACAAGCCCGCCTGCCAGCAATCCGGCGGCGACGCCGACAACAACGCCGATGATACCGATACCGGGGGCCTCCCCGGCGCCCAGCAGCTCTATGGTCGCGGCACCCGCCAGCAGGAACGTAGCGACGGCGGCACCCAATCCGAGGGCGATCGTACGTGCGTTCATAGGTAACGCATCGAACTTAGAGAGCATATAGCCCGCAGTCGGTTCTCTGGAGCCAAGATGCCCACTCACAGTGAGGACGAGACGTGCCCGCGTGTAGCTATTCTATCAATTCACTGAGAGAGGCGAGTGCAGCGGCCCCCGCGTGCTCGATCTCCTCTCTGTATCTCGCACGGCGTTCTTGACGGGTAGTAGCAATTTACCGGACTGACCGGCATATATCCTCCTGGCGCTAACCGGGTCGGGAGCGCACATCTCAGTCATCGAGAGGCTCGAAGGGTCCGATCTCCGTTTCGCTCCGATCAGCGCATCAGCTCCCCGCCGTTCACGTTCAGCGTCTCGCCCGTGACGAACGTCGCGTCCCGGAGATAGGCGGCAGCGTCGGCGATGTCTTCGGGCTGGCCGTATCGATCGACCGGAATCCGCGCCAGCTCTTCGCGCTTCTCCTCCGGGGTCCGGTCGCCNGTCATGTCCGTCTCGACGTGGCCGGGCGCGATCGCGTTCGCCCGCACGTCGGGCGCGAAGTCCTCGGCGTGGCTCCGGGTGAGCGAGAGGAGCGCTCCCTTGGAGGCGGCGTAGTGGCACTCGATCGGCGCGCCGGTGTGCGCGAGGATGGAGGAAATGTTCGTCACCGAGGGGTCGTCCTCGGACTCGCGGAGGCGCGGGAGCGCCGCCTTCGTGACGTTGAACGCGGAGTTGACGTTGACGTCCATCACCCGGTCGAAGTCGTCGGGGTCGAGCTCGGCGGTGTACACGTGCTGGTCGATCCCGGCGTTGTTGACGACGTGGTCCACCCCGCCAAACGCGTCGGCGGCGGTCTCGACGAGCCGCGCGGCCGCGTCAGCGTCGGAGACGTCCGCCCCCACGACGACCGCCTCTTGGCCTCGGTCGCGGACTCCTTCGGCGACCGCCTCGGCGGCCTCGTCCCCGGTGTGGTAGTTGACGGCGACGTCGTAGCCGTCGGCGGCGAACCGAAGCGCGATCGCCCGTCCGATACCCCGAGAAGACCCCGTCACGACTGCGGCTGGCATGTCTCACCGGTCGCTCCGGGTCGACTTCGTCTTTCGGGACGCGGCGATGCGGGGAGAGCCGCTAGCCCGCCTACGTCACCCGTCCGACGGTCACGTCGAAGGGGACGCGCTCGACGCGCTCGTACTCGCCGTCGCCGATGGCGTCGACCACCTCCCGACCCATCGCCCGCCAGCGTCGGCGGAGGTCGTCGTAGGCGTCGAGGGAGGTCGCGGCGATCAGCTCCTCGCGGTGGTCGGCGAGGCCGGCGCCGGAGGCCTTCCGTGCCGCGGACGAGAGCGCGGACTCCGCGTACGGCGGGGCGGTCCGCTTCTCGTGGACGTATCGGCGCGTCCGGAGGTCGCCGAGCCCCGCCGCCGCGAACGCGTCCCGCACGCGGTCGCCGAGGGCGACGTCGGTGTCGACGCCTTTTAAATACGCCTCGCGGGCCTCCCGCTCCAGGCGCTCCTCGGCGTCGACCGTCGACGTCACCGTCACGTCGCCGTTGTCCGGCTCGATCGCGGCGACGAGGTCCGAGGAAACGCGCTCGAACTCCCGGACCGCGGCGGCCGGGTCGGGGAGGTTGATCAGGAGGGCCTGACAGACGACGAGGTCGACGGCGTCGTCCGGGAGGGGGAGCCGGGTCGCGTCGCCGGCGACGTACGGCAGCCCGGTCTCCTCGCGGGCGACCGCCAGGAGGTCGGGGTCGGCGTCGACGCCGATCACGGTCGCGTCCGGGGCCGCCTCCGCGTCGAGGACGCGGGTCAGCTCGCCGGTGCCGCAGCCGACGTCGAGCACGCGGCGGCGGCCCGACAGCTTCAGGTCCGCGAGGGCCGCCCGGTCGTCGGCCCACATCCCCTGTCGGGTGTGTTCGAGGTACTCCGCGGAGAAGCGTCGCACGGCCCCGCGTTCGACGCGGGACGAATTAAACGTGAGGAACTCGCTCGTCGTGACGGAGTCCGACTTTCACTCCGCGTCGCCTTCGCCATCTTCGCCATCTTCGCCCTCGCCGTCGTCGCTCCCGTACCCGGCGAGGTCCGCGAGGAGCGCGGCGGTGACGCCGGCGCAGTAGCCGACGAACGCGCCGCTCAGTCCGACCGCCGCGAACGCCATCGTCACTCCCCCGATCGGGGAGTCGCCGGCGCCCACGCCCGGCACGCCGAAGACGGTCCCGACGACGACGAGCGCGGCGAAGACGACCGCGGGCACCGCGCCCACCGCGAGACACGCCGGGCCGCCGCAGCGCGCGTACCCGCCGACGGCCGCGATCGGCGCCGGCGCGTAGAACACCAGCAGCGGCACGAGCCGATCGGTCAGCGCCGCCGCGGTCGGGAGGTCCGCGCGCTCGGCGACTATCGCGACCGCCAGCGAGAGCGCTACGAGACCGGCGAACCCGCCGACCATCGTCAGGGCCAAGCGACGCCGCTGACCGATGAGGAGCGCCTTCGTGGTGGTCATATCCGTGGATCGCGGCTCCGGGTATATAAAGGCGCGTCGGACGGTTTTAAACGAAATCGACGCGTTACCGTCCCCGACGAGGCGCCCCGCGAACTCAGTCCGCCCGCAGTTCGCGGACGCGCTCGATGTTCCACGCGAAGCTCTTCCCGTCCTCGGTCGGCGTCTCCAGCGCCAGCGGCACGTCCGTCAGGTCCGGGTGGTTGACGATCCGCTCCATCCCCGCCTCGCCGATGTGCCCCTCGCCGATGTGGGCGTGCTCGTCCTTGTTGGTGCCGCAGGCGTGCTTCGAGTCGTTGAGGTGGATGTACTCGAGGTGCTCTAACCCGACGACGTCGTCGAACTCGTCGACCGTCTCGTCGACCGCCCCGGCCGTCGAGAGGTCGTAGCCCGCCGCGAACGCGTGGGCGGTGTCGACGCAGACGTCGATGTCGGTCTCGGTGCGGTCGATGATCCCCGCAAGGTGCTCGAACTCGTCGCCGAGCTTCGTCCCCGCGCCGGCGTCGCTCTCGATGAGGATCGTCACGTCGTCGGGCACGTCGACGTCGTCGATCACCGAGGCGGCGTTGTCGAGCCCGCCCTCGACGCCGGCGCCCGTGTGNGCGCCGAGGTGGACGTTAACGTAGGGTATGTCCAGCTTCGCGGCCGCGTCGACCTCCTTCTGCATCGAGTCGAGCGACTTCTCGCGGAGCCCCTCCTTCGGCGTGCAGAGGTTGACGAGGTAGGAGGTGTGGATCACCCACGGCCCGACCAGATCGCGTTCGGTCCCCTCGCGGAACAGCTTCGCCTCCTCGTCGCCGATGTCCGGGTCCTGCCACACCTGCGGCGAGTGGGTGAAGATCTGCCCGCAGTTGCCGCCGAACTGCTTCTGTCTGAACACCGCGTTCGCGATGTTCCCGTACGGCGGCGTTTCGGGATCGTTGGACGCCCGCGAACCGGAGATCGAGACGTGTGCGCCGACCTTGAGACTCATACGAACACCACGGGGGCGACTGAAAAAGCCCCTTCGGAACGCCGGCCGGTCCGTCTCCNCTCCCCTTCNGGTGACTACGCGTCGTCGTTCCCGGGCCGCGTCTGGACCCACCCCTCGTCGCGGTACTTCGCCTCGACGAGCTCTTCGGCCCGCGCGAGCTCCGCGCTCGACCACGCCCCATCGCGGTCGAGCGAGACTCCGTCGCCCTCGGGGTCGTCACCGTCGCCCGCCCCGACCACCCACTCGACGAGCGCCGCCTCGACCGCCGCCACGGCGTCCGCCCGGTCGACCTCGGCCAGCTCGTCCATTCCGACGACGCGCTCCCCGAACTCGCCCGGCGTCACCGGCGGGTCGGCGAAGGTCCCGAGGTGGCGTTCCGCGTCCACAGAGAACGTCAGCGAGCCGTGCTGGATCACGGCGTCGCGTTTGCGGTACTGCGCGTTACCGGCGATCTTCCGACGGCCTTCGGCGCCGTCACCGTCCGTCGCGCCGTCACCGCCCGTCGCGCCGCCACTCTCCGTCGACCCGCCCGCCACCACGTCGTGCGCCGGATGCAGCTCCCGGAGGTAGCAGGCGGGGTGGTACAGCTCCGGCATCGACTCCTCGACGTAGCCGGCGTCGATCCCGAGGCGGTCGAACGCGTCGAGGACGGGCTCGCAGAGCAGGTGATAGCAGTCGAGCAGCTCGCCGGGCACGTCGGCGGCGGGCACCGCGATCGAGTAGGCCACGTCGCCGCGCCCGTCGTGGTAGATCCCGCCGCCGCCGGTCTGTCGGCGCGTCACGTCGATCCCCTCGCGCTCGCAGAACGCCCAGTCGACGGTCGCCGGGTCCTGTCGGTAGCCGAGCGTGAGGCAGCTCGGCTCCCACCGGTACGTCCGGACCGTCGCGGGACCGCCCGCGGCCGCCGTCTCGGCCGCGACCTCGTCGAGCGCCATCTGCATCGGCCCGGGACGGGCCTCCTCTCGAATCAGTCGCCAGTCCCCCGTCGGCGCGGTCATGCGCGCCACTCCGCCCGCCGCCCCGAAAGCCGTTGCGCTCGGCGGGATGCGACCGCCGAAACCGGATTTGCTATCGCGGAATGCGATTTATCAGGCGGGTTCGCGGAACGCGCGTCCCTTTTAGGAATCGCCGGAGTAGGGGGCGTATGGTTCGAAACGTCGCCGGCGAGATGGCGGAGCTCGACCCCGAGGACTTCTATCTCCTCTCGGGCGTCGAGCAGGGGATGCGGTTCTCCGAGTGGGTCCGTCGCGACAAGCTCCCCGACTACGCCGATCTGACGCGCGAGGAGGTCGACTACCGGATCGACCGATGTCTCGACCGCGAGCTGATCCAGCGGAAGACGATCCAGTACGAGGGGTACCAGCTCACGTTCGAGGGATACGACGCCTTGGCGCTCCGGACGTTCGCCGAGCGCGAGACGATCGACGGCGTGGGCTCGCCCCTGGGGTTCGGCAAGGAGGGGGACGTGTACGAGGCGCAGTCGTTCAAGCCGCTCGCCTTGAAATACCACCGGGAGGGGTACACTAACTTCCGCGAGGTGAACCGCGAGCGCGAGTACACCGCCGACCGCGACCACGTCTCCTGGATGTACACCGCGCGCAAGGCGGCCGAACGCGAGTACGAGGCGATGGAGGCGATGTACCCCGACGTGAGCGTGCCGCGGCCGGTCGATCACAACCGGCACGCCATCGTGATGGACAAGTTCGACGGCGCGGAGCTCTCTCGCGCGAAACTCGACCCCGAACAGGCCTCCGCGGTCCTCGATTTAGTCCTCCGGGAGCTGGTGACCGCCCACGACCTCGGCTGGGTCCACGCCGACATGTCCGAGCACAACGTCGCGGTCGCGGAGAGCGGGGTCACGATCTTCGACTGGCCGCAGGCGGTCCCGGTCGACCACGAGAACGCTCGCGAGTTCCTCGAACGCGACGTCGCGAACCTCCTGCGCTACTTCAGCCGGAAGTACCCCCACGAAGTCCCCAGAGACGCCGATACCGACGGTATCGCGGCCGCTATCGCCGACGGCTCGTTCGAGACGGTTCGCGCGTTCGCGGCGGAATAAATCTCATATCGCGATACGAATTCCGTTCTCTGCGGTGGTCTCCGTCTCGTCGCCTCGCCGCCTGCATCAGCTCTCATTCGTCGCCTCGCCGCCCGCACCGACCGTCTCCGAACGAGCTCGTCGCGTGAGACGATTGTTTAGGTCTGCCTAAGATTCGAAACCGATTTAATCCTTTAGGGTCGCCTAAAATCCATGGAGCCAGACGCGGACCGACCCGCCGCGACGCGCCGCGACGCGATCAGGTACTGCGGCGCCGCCGCCGGCGCGGGACTGCTCGCGGGGTGTGCCGGGACCGAGCCGACGGACGGGTCGGCGTCGACCGGATCCGGGGACGACGGTTCGGGGGCTGCCGATCAGGGGGACGGCTCGGCGAGCGGGGACGCGGGCACGGGATCGTACACGGCCGAGCTGGCGCCGGTCGGAGAGGTCGCGTTCGACGCCGTTCCGGAGGACGTCATGGTGTACAGCCTGTTGTACGCCGACCTCGCCGTCGCGCTTGGCCACGGCGACGCGGTGAACTCCCTCGGGTTCGACGCGGACGCCGGCGGGAACACGCTCGACGCCTACTACGCCGGCCTCGACGGCGTCGCCTTCGACCGCGAGGGGCTCGCGCAGCTCAACTCCGGCTCGGGAGGCGTCTCCGTCGACCGCGAGCTCCTCTACGAGCTCGACAGCGACCTCCACCTCGCGGACCCCTGCCTGTTCGCGTCCTTCGACGGCTGGAGCGAGGCCGACGTGGCCGAGGTCCGCGACAACGTCGCGCCGTGGTTCGGGAACGTCTACAGCCGTCGGCACTCCGAGCCGCCGGAGCCGTGTCGCGACGAGTACGCGTACTACACGCTCCCGGAGATCGGCGAGCGCGTCGCCGCCGCGTTCCGGGAGGAGGAGCGCTTCGCCGCGCTCGAGACCGTCCGCGAGGACCTGGTCGAGACGATCCGCGGCGACCTCCCGCCCGCAGAGGAGCGCCCGACGGTCGCCGCGCTCATCTACATGGACGGGACGTACTACCCCTCCCGGACCGACGAGCCGGGATTCGCGAACGCGCACGTCCGGCCCTTCGACGTCCCCGACGCCTTCGCCGCGGACGACGTCACCTACGAGACGGCGTACGACCACGAGCGGCTGCTGGAGGTCGACCCGGACGTCGTCCTCCACCAGTACGGTATCGCCTCCTACTACGACGTGGGGGCGATCCGCGAGGAGCTCGCCGACCACCCGGTCGCCGGCGAGCTCTCCGCGGTCGAGAGCGACCGGTTCTACCCCTCGGGCCATCCGGTGCAGGGACCGATCATGAACCTGTTCCAGCTGGAGATGACCGCCAAACAGCTGTTCCCGGAGCGGTTCGGCGAGTGGCCGGGCTACGAGCACGGCGACGACTACCCGGAGATCCCGGAGTCCGAGCACCTCTTCGACCGCGACCGGGTCGCGGCGATCGTGGCCGGTGATGCGGAATGAGCGACCGGGACGATCGCGAGGAGACCGACCGCAGCGAGGGCGCCGAGGAGATTGACTACGACGCCGTCGTGGTCGGCGGCGGTCCCGCCGGCTGTTCGGCCGCGGTCTTCGCCGCCCGCGAGGGGCTCGACGTCGCCGTGTTCGACCGCGGCCGGTCGTCGATCGCGCGCTGCGCGCACCTCGGGAACTACCTCGGGTTCCCCGGCGGGATCGACGTCGAGACGTTCTACGACCTCGCGCACGAGCACGTCGAGCGCGCGGGCGCCGAGCTCGTCGACGACCTCGTCGAGTCGGCCGAGAAACGGGACGGAGGCGAGGCGGAGACGCGGTTCCGCGTCACNCCGCAGGAGGGCGAGCCGGTCACCGCCCGCCGCGTGGTGGCGGCGACGCGGTACGGCGGCGAGTACCTCCGCGGGCTCGACGACGACGACGCGATGTTCGAGACCCACGACCACGGCGGCGAGGTCCACGAGCACTTCGACCGGGAGTACGCCGACCCCGACGGGGCGACGCCGGTCGACGGGCTCTACGTCGCCACTCCCTCNGAGGCCGACCGACAGGTGGTCACGGCGGCCGGGCGCGGCGCCCGCGTCGCCCGGCGGGTCGTCACGGACGCGCGGATCGACGACGGCTGGTGGCCCGCGGCGGCAGAGGGCGTCGACTGGGTGCGCCGCGAGGCCGAGCGCGACGAGGAGTGGGCCGACCGCGAGCGGTGGGTCGAGTGGTTCGACGATCGCCACGCCGACGCTCCCGTCGACCCGGACGGGGAGCGGTTCGCCCGGGTCCGCGAGGCGGCGATCGACGAGGCGCTGTCGGCGTACGTCGACGCCGACGAGGTCGAGGCGCGGACCGCCGAGGGACGGCGCGCGCTCGCCGGCCACATCGACCCCGACGTCGTCGTCGACGCCCACGGTGCCGACGCGCTGCTCGACGCCATGGACGACGAGGACATCGCCGCGTACGCCGAGGGGACGCGATGAGCGGCGGGAGGTCGGTCGCCGGTGAGGGCGCCGCGCGCCGGGCGTCAGGGGGGCGGATCGGGGCGCTGTTCGATCCCAAACTGGTCTCGGTCGCGCTCGCCAGCGTCGCGGTCGTCGTCGCCGGCGGGCTCGTGCAGGTGAGCTTCGGCGCGTACTCGATGACGATCGGCGAGGCGTGGCGCGCTGTCCTCGATCCCGCGGTCCTCCTCGACCCGCGGTGGCTGTTGAACTTCGTCGTCGGCGAGGGGCTGATGCGCTCGATCACCGGCTTTCAGGGGGAGCTCCCCGAGCTGGCACACGAGACGCTCATCGTCTGGAACATCCGGCTTCCGCGGGTGTTCGTCGCGGCTATCGTCGGGATGAACCTCGGCGTCTCGGGAGCCATCTTCCAGGCGGTCACCAGGAACGAGCTCGCGAGCCCGTTCATCCTCGGCGTCTCCTCGGGCGCGGGGCTGATGATCCTGCTGACGCTCGTGGTGTTCGGGGGGCTCTCGGCGTTCCTCCCGCTGATCGCGGCGCTCGGCGGCGCGGTCGCGTTCCTGGTCGTCTACGCCATCGCGTGGAAGAACGGGACGAGCCCGGTCCGGCTCGTGCTCGCGGGCGTAATCGTCGGGACCGTCTTCAACAGCCTCCAGACGGGGCTGTTCTTCTTCGCGGACGACATCGGCGTCGTCCAGTCGGCGATCCAGTGGACGACGGGGTCGCTGACGGGGACCGACTGGGAGCAGGTCCGGATGGCGCTGCCGTGGACGGCCGTGGCGGTGGCGTTGTCGCTCGCGGGGTCGCGACAGCTGAACCTCCTCCTCCTGGGCGAGCAGACGGCGAAGTCGCTGGGGATGTCGATCGAGAAGGTGCGGTTCGCGCTCTCCGGCGTCGCCGTGCTGGCGGCCGCCGCCAGCATCGCGGTGGCCGGCATCGTCAGCTTCGTTGGGCTGATCGTCCCCCACATGGTGCGGAANCTCGTCGGCAGCGACTACAAGCGGGTGATCGTCGGCTGTCTGTTCGTCGGTCCCGCGCTGATGGTCGCGGCCGACGTGGGCGCGCGCCTCGGGATGGGCGTGATCACGGGCGCGGCCTCGCAGATCCCGGTCGGAATCGTCACCGGGCTGATCGGCGGCCCGTACTTCCTGTACCTGATGCGGCGACAGCAGAACATGGGTGAACTCTAAATGTCAACGGAGAACGCGGACGCGACGGAGATCGACGCGACGGACGGACCGGACGGATCGAACGACGCGGGCGCCTCGGCGACGGCCCGAGGGGAGCCCGCGACGGACGCGAGCGACCTCGACGGCGAGGACCTCGTCTTAGGGTATCCGAACGCCCCGGGGCCCGTCATCGACGGCGAGTCGATCGCGGCCGAACCCGGCGCCGTCACGGCCCTCGTCGGTCCGAACGGCTCGGGAAAGAGCACCCTGCTGAAGGGGCTGGCGACGCAGCTCGCGCCGGAGGACGGCTCCGTGCTGGTCGACGGCCGCGACGTGCACGCGATGGACACGAAGGCGCTCGCCCGGAAGCTCGGGCTGCTCTCGCAGGAGAGCACCTCGCCGAACAGCATCACGGTCGAGGATCTAGTGTACCACGGACGGTACCCCCACCGCGGCTTCTTCGAGCGGACGACCGACGAGGACGCGGTTGCGGTTGAGGAGGCGATCGAGCTCGCCGGCTGCGGTCACCTGCGCGACCGCGAGGTAGGGAGCCTCAGCGGCGGGCAAAAGCAGCTCGCGTGGATCGCGATGGTGCTCGCACAGGACACCGACGTGCTCCTCCTCGACGAGCCGACGACGTTCCTCGACCTCCATCACCAGATGGAGGTGATGGAGATCATCGAGACGCTCCGCGACGAGAGCGACGTGACCGTCGTCGTCGTGCTCCACGACATCGAGCAGGCCGCCCGGCTCGCCGACCGGATGGTCGCGCTCAAGGACGGCGAGATCCGCGCCCGCGGCGCCCCCGAGGAGATCGTCACCGAGGACCTGCTCGCGGACGTGTTCCGCGTCGATGCCGACGTGGTGCAGACCGAGAACGGACCGCGCGTCACGCCGCTGCGCGCGCGTCACGCGGAGTCGGAGTAGATCGGTCCGTCCGTCTCCGCGACTTGTTTAGGCCGGCCTAAAAACCGAAGCGGTTAAATTGTTTTAGGCTAGCCTAAAAACATGCGCAGAGACGACGCGGCACGCGGAGACCCGACCCGCAGAGCGTTCGCGAAGTACGGCAGCACGGTCGCGCTCGGCGGCCTCCTCGCCGGCTGTGTCGGCGGCGGCGACGCCGACCCCGAGTCGCCGGACGGCGGCGCGGCGGATTCCGATTCGTCCGACGGCGGCGAGTCGGCGGAGTCCGAGACCGACGCCGACGACGGGAGCTACACGGCGTCGATCTCGCCGATGGGCGAGGTGGCCTTCGAGTCGCCGCCGGAGACGGTGTTCACGCGCCTCACCCACCACGCGGGCATGGCGTTCGCGCTGGGCCGGGGGAACGACGTCACCGCGCTGCACGCGCCCGACTACTACGACGGCCTCTGGAACCAGTTCGTCGAGCGGCTCCCGGGCGTCTCGCTCGATTGGTCCGGGCGCTACTCCTCGTGGCAGCCGGACAAGGAGAAGCTGTACGGCCTCGACAGCGACGTCCACCTCGCGGACCCCGCGTGGATCACCCGGCAGGACGCGTGGGACCGCGCCGACGTCGACGAGATCGCCGAGAACGTCTCGCCGTGGTTCGGCAACTCCCTCAGCGACCGTCACCAGGAGCCGACCGGGGAGTGGGCCGACGGGTACCAGTACTACGGGCTCTGGGAGCAGTTCGAGATCGTCGCCGAGGCGTTCCGAGAGCGCGAGCGCTACGAGGCACTCGCGGGCGTCCGCGACGACCTCCTGTCGACGATCGAAGGCGGTCTGCCGCCGGAGGAGGAGCGCCCGACCGCGATCATGATCGCCGCGGCCGACATCGAGAGCATCTACGCGTACACGCTGAGCAACCCCGGCTTCCTCACGTCGCACACGCGCCCGCTCGGCCCGCGCGACGCGTTCGAGGGAAGCGTCGACTCCGGCACGGTCGTCGACTTCGAGACGATGCTCGAGGCCGACCCGGACGTAATCCTCTACCTCGGCGGGATGGAGCCGGGGACTGACATGGCCGGGCGGCGGGCCGCCTTCGAGGACGATCCCGTCGGCTCGGAGGTCACCGCGGTACAGAACGACCGGATCCACCCGCAGGGCGCCCGCTATCAGGGGCCGGTCCTCAACCTCTTCCAGCTGGAGATGACGGCGAAGCAGCTGTACCCCGAGACGTTCGGCGAGTGGCCGCGCTACGAGGAGGGTCCGTACCCGGAAATCCCGGAGGGAGAGCGGCTGTTCGACCGCCAGCGCGTCGCGGACGTCATCAACGGGGAGGTATAAATGCGCGCCCGCGAGTGGGCCGTCGCGGCGACGTACGGCGACCCGACCGACTACGACGTGCCGGCGCTGCCGGCGTGGCGGGTCGAGCGCGGCGACGCCGGCGACATCG
>JGI1684J13235_1000577_pt1 | contig 13506 bp, 8 predicted proteins | sample PonA232FremontCA_2_FD_13235 | JGI IMG/M metagenome (IMG submission 13235) | reverse complement strand
CTCCATGTAATCGAAAAGCGATTGCCTGTTGTAATTCCAGTAATCTCTCAAATCGTTTGTTGATAATAATTTTTGAGAAGATACCTCCATTGTAATTTCCCTACATTGATGAAAATAGTTCATAAAATCCTGCCTGCCGCCTGTTATTGTATACCAGTCATATCCATTAATGATACCATCGGGGCTGGGCCCTGTGAAATAGCCAGAAGGACTATTGGCTATTGCCGGATCGGCATAGATATGACTAACATGCTGCATCCAGGCATCATCTACGTGTTCTCTGTTCCATGTATCCCAGGGATAATTAGCCACTTCGGCACCACCATGAAAATTGGCAGACAGAGTAAAGTTATGTTGCCCGGCAAAGTCCATCATTGCTTTTGTTTCGGGCTGCCAGCCATTTCCGTCGGGATGTGGTCCGGCTGCCGGGTCAGGAAAATTACGATTTAAATCCACACCATTGGCATTACTTCTGGTTGCACCACTAACAGTGGAATTTCCACCACTATAAGTTCCATCCGGATTCGCATTAGGATTGACATATATCTCAATGTTATTCACATAATCTGTGATTTCAGAATCTACTTCGTAATGAATTAATAAGGAATCAATAAACCTCAGCATGAATATAAAGCTCGCTGTTTCGTCACCATGCATCGTACTGGAGTAAAAAAGCTCAGGTTCATCCTCCTGCTGATTTACATTATCAGAAATTTTCAAAACCAGTAAATCTCTACCATCGACTGTCGTTCCAATATTTTGTAAGCTCGCTATTCCAGGATAATCATCGGCAAAATCATTCATCATCTGAACATACACCTCATACGTTGGATATTTATCCCAATTGGACATTCCTTCAACAGTCTTTGCCATATCCACTGTCTTTGCCTTTAAACGTGGATGTTCCATCATTCGCAAAGCATAAGTCTTTTCCTGCTTAAATTTTTCTAATTGCTGTTCATTGGCATAAGCATAAACTGTTTTTCCTTCCACATTATCGATGGAAACCATACGCGTAATGTCTTCCAACTCTTCTTTTTCATCAATTTTAAACTTAAAGTAATACTCTTGTTGAGAAAAAACAGCAAAGATCGTTGAAAGCATTATGGAAAATGTTAGTGCAATTTTTTTCATAAAGATGGAAGGTTTGAACAATTTTAACCCGAATAAATCACCGATTATTCCTGTAAATCAAACACTTTAATAACGAATTACCTACAAAAAAATATCTCTGTTATACTATAAAATCAAATTATAAAGTATAACAGAGATAAATATATTAATAACTCTGCCCTGCTTTTTGGCAGTCTGTAAAAATTATTCTTCAATGATTGTCATCTCATCAATGAGATGATCTGCACCAGCAAATTTATCTATAATAAACAATGGATAACGAATATCCAGCGTGATATTTCTACATTGTGAAGGATCATACATAATATCGCTCATTGTTCCTTCCCAGTTCCGGTCAAAATTCACTCCAATAAGATGGCCTTCTGCATTTATAACCGGGCTTCCGGAGTTTCCTCCAGAAGTATGATTTGTCGCTACAAAACAAATCGGCATGGTGCCATCTTTGCGGGCATATTTTCCAAAATTTTCCTGTTTGTATAGATTTTTCAATTTATCTGGTATCTTATAATCTTTAATACCCTTTCTGTTTTTTTCCATTACACCTTCCAGTGTGGTGTAATGCCTATAAACTACTGCATCTCGTGGGTTATATCCTTTAACTTCTCCATAAGCCACACGCATAGTAAAATTGGCATCGGGCCAAAAAACTTTATCTTCTTTCATCTGTTTTAAACCAGTTACATAATCTCTGTAAAGGCTGTCAAGCTTTGTATTCTGCTTATTGTAAGAAGGACGAATTTTATCCGAATATGTTTCAAAATATTGATTTGCCAATTGATATGCTGGATCCTCTAAAATAACTGAAGTATCCTGAAGCTCAAAATTATCAATGAGTTTATAAACCTTATTTGAATCAACAAATACGGAGTTAGAATAAAGGTGTTCAGCGTATTCCTCAAAATTGTTTCCAAACTTCTCTTCGATCAGTTCAAGGGTTGAAAAATGAAAACGCTCCGATACATTTTCATGGTATGTTTTTAGCATTTTCGGACAAATTTCACGGTCAATTGCTTTTACATAATCCTTGAAAAAATCTTTTGCTTGTGATTTTATTTCTGAAGTAACATCAGAAATTGTATCCTTTTCATTAAGCTCAAGCAATTTATTAAAATTTCTTGCAAACCTCACAAGTTCAATTCCGTAATAGCCTGTTTCTACAAAATAATCCCGCGCAACAAATATGGGTTCAGCTTCAGAATAGGTCGTTTTGAATGCGGGAATCAGATTGCCATATTTTTCTGTACGCTTTTTATCAGCATTTGCCCATGACTGAAATTGCTTTTCCAGGTCTTTCTTTTTTTCGATTGCGTTAAAACGTTCTAAACCACGGATTACTCCTTTCCATTTTTTCCATGCATTGCTTGCTCCAGATTGTTTCGCGGCATATTTAATCTTAACAGATTCGGATTCATCCATATACGTATTCATTACTTCAAGTCGCTTATCACGAACATCAATCCTGTTTGGATGCCGGACATCTTTTATTAAACTGACACCGTGAGAAGTCAAATATTGCTCTGTGCTTGCCGGGTAACCCATTACCATTGTAAAATCACCCTCTTCATAACCTTCTAGAGAAATAGACAAGTGTTTTTCAGGATTATAGGGTTCATTGGATTCATCATATTCAGCAGGCTCATTATTTTCATCAGCATATATTCTGAACAAAGAGAAATCACCAGTATGGCGTGGCCACATCCAGTTATCAGAATCGCCGCCAAATTTGCCTATAGATGAAGGAGGAGCGCCAACTAAACGAACATCCTTATAGGACTCATAAACGAACATATAGAATTCATTCCCATAATAGAACGGTTTGGTTACCGCATTATAGTTTGTTCCTTCAGTAGCTTCCTTTTCAACCTTCTCAATGGCTTTCTGAATTGCCTCACTCCTCTTCGACTCAGTCATGTCGGAACTCACATTTTCAAGCACTTGCTCACTGACATCTTCAATACGAACAAGAAAAGTTGCCTCCAGGCCGGGATTGGCAAGTTCTTCATCGCGGTTTTCTGCCCAAAAGCCATCTTTCAGGTAATTATGCTCTACAGAACTATGAGATTGAATGGCGCCATACCCACAGTGATGATTAGTAATGAGCAATCCCTCGTCAGAAATGAGTTCTCCGGTACAACCTCCTCCAAAAAGAACGACAGCATCTTTCAGGCTTGAATTATTAATGCTGTAAATTTCTTCAGCAGAAAGTTTGAAGCCCTTTTTATGCATGTCCTCAATATTAAATTTTTTCAAGAGACTGGGTATCCACATACCTTCGCCGGCGCCTGCATAATTAAACACAAACGCCATAATAATAACAAATACAAATTTCTTCATTTGATTATCTATTTTAATTATTGAATATTTAAAAGCTCTTTGAATTCGACATAAAGTTTTTGAACCGGCAGTCCCATTACATTAAAGAAAGAACCCTCAATCTTTTCTACTCCTATATAACCAAGCCACTCTTGTATTCCATAGGCCCCGGCCTTGTCGTAAGGTTCATATTTTTCAATGTAGTATTTTATCTCCTTATCAGTAAGCGTTTTGAAATGTACATCTGTTTGTGAATAAAAGGCGTGTTTCTTATCTTTCATTCGAATACAAACAGCAGTGTAAACCTGATGTGTAGAACCCGAGAGCTTTTTCAGAATTTTATAAGCTTCTTTTTCATTCTCCGGTTTTTGCAGCACTTCCCCATCCTTCCAGACAACCGTATCTGCAGTAATCACAATGGTACTTTCATCCACTTCGTTATCAAAAGCTTCGGCTTTTTCCTCAGCCAAATAAAGTGGAATTTCCTCTCTCTGCAAATTCTCGGGATAAACTTCCTCACTCATCTGTTTCAGCTTAACATCAAATTTCACTCCGAGTTCTTTCAGGAGATACTGCCTTCTTGGAGATTGAGAGCCAAGAATAATTTTATAATTCTCTAAAACTTTTAGAAGTGTCATAATATTTGAGTTTGGATAATAAATCTAGCAACGAAGGCATAGATAACACCTGCAAGCATTATGATTTTCAGCCCGTTACCGACCAGGTGGTAGTCCGATTTATTTTTAGCTTTCATAGTTTTGAAACTCAAAAATAAAAAAGGTAAAAATAAAAACAAGGAAAAATATATTAAAGTAATCGGGTCTGCTAAAAATCGAAAATAAACAAACAACAACAAAAACAAAGTAATTATAATAAGCACATTAACAATGATTTTCGCATTCTTAACACCTAAAACCACAGGAATAGAATTTCGGCCATAAATCCTGTCTCCTTCAAAGTCTTCCATGTCTTTTACAATTTCACGAATGAAATTGGTGAGAAATGCAAATACTGAGAACCCGAGAACCCAATAAAAAATATACATTAAATCTGTATTGTAGCTTACAAGCACATTCCCATACTCCTTATTTAATTCAGGTAACTCAAATAAGATCACCATTAAAGGAACTAAGGCTGTCATAATGGCAACAAGGAGATTCCCAATCAAAAATTGACGTTTATACGTAGTAGAATAAAAATACAGCATGCCGCTTATTATAAGGAAAATAAACCCGAGTAATGGGATTCCTATATGAAAGGATATATAAAACCCCAGAACCACACCAACAAAACTCAAAAGAATATGTATCACCATCGCCTGTCGGCGGGGAATTTTTGTTCCTACAAGCACTTTACCCGGTCTGTTAAAAAAATCGGTACGGGTGTCAAAGTAGTCATTTATCACATATCCGGCAGCAGTAAGACAAATGGTAGACAAAACCAATAAAAAAAATTGAAATGCTCCCAATTGTAAATGAAATTCAGCATTCGGGAGGTTCGTTGATGCCGCTGAAAGCATTGGGTCTATCACTCCCCAACGTATTGCATATTGAGTCAAAGCAACAACAATCAAATTCTGATAACGTACCAACCGTAAATAATCTTTCATAAAAGGTATTTTTACCACGAAGAAGCCTCTTCATCCATCCAATTTTCTTTCAGCCTGAGAACTTGTTCAATAACATCCCGAACACATCCCTCTCCTCCTTTAAAATTAGAGATATATTTTGAAATAGATTTAATCTCCACGGCAGCATCAGCAGGGCAAGTTGGAAGACCGCAAACTTTCATTACTTCATGGTCGGGGATATCATCTCCCATGTATAGAATATTCTCAGGATCAATATCATATTTAAAATAAAAATCTTTCAGGTCATCCAATTTGTCAGCTGATTTCAAATAAATATCGGTAACTCCCAATTTTTGAAATCGCTTTCTAACTGTTTCCGAGTCTCCTCCGCTAATCACTGCTATCGGAAATCCCTTTTTAATGGCATATTGTACGGCATAACCATCTTTGATATTAACTGCACGCACAAATTCTTCAGATGAAACCAGGTACACTTTACCATTAGTAAATACACCATCCACATCAAAAGCGAAAGCTTTAACCTTTTTCAGGTCTTCCTTAAAATTACTATCGTTTTTCATTGCCTGTATTATAATATTCAACTATCCTATCGCTTACAAATCTATATAATTTTTGCCACATACCAGAATCGGACAAAATATTTAAGTGAGTCTGAATCGTCTGACTATCGGCTCTTACAGCAGGGCCGGTTTGTACTTCTGCGGGAGGACTTTGCTGAACTTTTGCAAAAGTTTCTTGAATTAATGGTTTCAAATGATGAAAAGAAAGGTTATGTTTTTGTAATATTTCATCGGCCCCAACAAACATAAAATTCGTAAAGTTGCAGGCAAAAACTGCAGCCACATGAATGGATAACCGGTCATCGGAATTTGCTGGTTGTACTTCAGATGAAATTTGGCAGGCCAATTCTTCAATCATCTTATAATTATCAGATGTATTAGCTTCAAGAAAGACAGGAATTTCTGAGAACCCGACAATTCTGGTTTTATTAAATGTCTGAAGCGGATAGAAAACGCCATAGTTTTTAACTGCTCCTTCAAATATACTCATTGGCACACTTCCTGCCGTGTGAACAAAAACAGCGGGAATATCCGGCAAGCGGGGTATTATTTCATATAAAGCATCATCTTTTAAAGACAGAATATAGAGGTCCGCTTGCTTGTTTAAATCCTGAATGGTGTCAATTGGTTTAGCATAAATTTTTTTTGCCAATTGAGAAGCATTTTCTATAGTTCGGCTATACACCTGAACGATAGAATGGTTGTGTTGATAAAGAGCGTGGGCCAAATTTGTAGCCAGATTACCAGCCCCCAGAAAAACAATCTTCATGGTCAACAATTTTATTTTGCTCTAAAATAAAAAAAAAACGGGATATAAAAACGCCCCGCTTTTTCAGACAATTATTGAGCAACAGTAGACTTTCTATTTTTCCGGATTCATTATTCTTCCCATAAAGAGAATAGTATCGTGTTCATTATCCTTAATGAAAAATACGAAGGGATGATCAGCCTTAAATTCCTTTTTATCCATATTTACCGAAGTCTTTCTCATCACCACCCCCGTGGCGGCTGCTGCTTCGGTGCCTTCTTCATTGACTTCAACAAAAGATTTATGAACAACATTGCTGATATACAAATCTTTTTTTCCTGTCATTCCGCTAAAATCGGCATTTTTACCAAAAGCAGATTCCATCCCCAGATTTTTAAGCGGTTCATTTAATTCGAAATCATCAGTTATTTTAAACTTTGGAAGGGTAAGTTTTACTTTTTTTGTTTTCATGGACTTTTGATATGAATGATACAGATTTTCATTCAGTTGATGCTCCAACTGCTCCATACCATATCTTTCTTTAGGTAAAATAACCATCATTGAAAGAGATTTTCCGGAGTAAGGAATTTCAACCACCTGGGCAAGGTCATCTTCATAATATTTCAAAGAAACCTGCCTCTCCATAAAATCCGTTTTTGTTTTACATTCAGAATAAATATAGAACACATCCTCATAAGTATCTTCCTCTTTAAAAGGAAACGCCCACTTTCCGTTAAAATAAATTGCATTGACCAACACCATTCGTGTCATGGGATCAAGCATATTGCTTTTAATCAAATCCGTTATCTTTTCCTGAGTCTTGTTTTCCACCCATTTATTTATGTCTTTCCGTATGCTCTTATAATTTTCCTTAAAGTTCACTTCTTTCACGCCGGCACCATAATATTTATTATTCAACTCAAGAAAACGTTTTTCAAAACCGTAGTCCTGCTGTCCCCATATTGAATTAGCTATGTTCAGTTGAATTTTTTTTGAAGTTAAATTGGTAATATGACTGTTCAGTGCTGAAAAATTCTTTGACAGACTTTCTTCATTTTTATTGAAATTCATTACATCAGCCATCTCCTCTTTAGTTTTCTCCCTTGCACCATTATAAGTCATTGCCAGAGCCGAAGAAATACTGTACGGTGAAAAAAATACATTTGCAGCCTCATTATTAATTTCATCATACAAGGAAAACGAAAACTCGTTATTACCGGTTACCACATCTTCTATATCTTGTGAATAAGCATATTTCCCCATTATCAGGATTGATATTACTATAAATATTATTGATTTCTTTGTTTCCATAAGACGATATTTTTATAAACAGATAAATTTAATCAATATATAAATGAAGATACAAAAATTAAACCATTTTTTCGATAAAAAAAATGATTCCTAACCTGAATAATATATGCGTCAAGTTTGATGCGGAGGTAAAGCACCGAAAGCCGTGAGCAGATCCTTGCTTCAGAACTTTATATTTTTATTGTTACCCTATTTGAGCGATTCTCAGGCAGAGTCAGATGTTAATAATCACTTAATATTATTTTCTTGATAATTTTAGCTAATCTCTGTGCAATAAATTTTGGCATGCTTTTTAATATACTAACAATCAGGGGTTTTTGCTGGATACAGCTGGAAAAACTACTTATAATTATCAATCTGCGCTAAATAAAAAGCATAAATAGCGCAGATTGATATTTTTTATGTAGAAATTGATTTACGCCAAGTTTTCAGAAAGCCATCTTCTGACAGCTTCCTCCTCAACACCTGACCTTTTTGCATAATCTTTCAACTGATCTTCCAATATCTTCTGCACATTAAAATATTTTGCCTGCGGATGGGCAAAGTATAATCCACTTACAGAAGCCTCGGGAATCATCATGAAATTATCAGACAGGTGAATTTTTGTATGTTGATCAACATTCAACAAATCAAACACTGGCTTTTTTTGCATATGATCGGGCATTGAAGGATAACCAAAAGCAGGACGGATGCCGGGGTATTTTTCTTTCACCAATTCTTCCGGAGAAAAATTTTCCTGCGGATTATAGCCCCATAATTCTTTTCGGACTTTTCCATGCAACATTTCTGTTAAAGCTTCTGCCATTCGTTGGGACAAAATTTTTAACATCAAGGCACTATAATCGTCATTGTCTTTCTCAAATTTTTCGGCCCATTCATTCACACCAAGCCCGGCCGTAGCAAAGAATGCTCCTATATAATCTGGTTTTTCTAATTCTTTTGGCATTATAAAATCTGAAAGACAAAGATTGGGTTCTCCTGCTTCTTTTTTTCTTTGATTTCTCAGAAAATGTAAAGTCAACAACGTTTCTTTCCTACTTTCATCGGAATAAAGCTCAACATCTTCACCTATACTGTTTGCAGGATAAAAACCCACAACAGCATTGGGTTCAATCATCTTTTTATCAATAATCTTCTGGAGCATTTCCTTCCCTTCATTGAACAACTTTTTAGCATCTTCTCCTTTTTGGGGATCATCGAATATTTTTGGATATTTGCCACGAAGCTCCCATGAATAAAAGAAATATGTCCAATCAATGTATTTAGAAATCTCTTCAAGGCTAAAATCATTAAAAGCCTTCTCCCCTATAAACATTGGTTTTACAGGTTCATACTCCTTCCAGTCAATCTCTGGTTTATTGTTTCGGGCTTCATTCAATGAAATATACTCATTCTGGCTTTGTCTGCCAAGATGCTTCTCCTTTAAACTCTCCTGCTCAGTTTTGAGTTCCTTTGTAAACTCCCCCTTTTTATCGGGTGAAATAAGCTTGCCAACAATGCCGGCACTCAGAGAAGCATCTTTTACCTGAACGACCGGCGCATTATATTGTGGGGCAATTTCCACTGCTGTATGTGCTTTAGAAGTTGTAGCCCCTCCAACAAGAATTGGGATATTCTGGCCTGCTTTCTCCATTTCAGCAGCCACATTAGTCATTTCATCTAACGACGGTGTTATCAAACCACTAAGCCCTAAAATATCTGGTTTTTGCTTTTTCACTTCCTCTATAATCTGTTCTGTTGGGATCATCACTCCCAAATCAATGACTTCATAATTGTTGCAGGATAAAACCAACCCAACAATATTTTTCCCTATATCATGCACATCGCCTTTAACAGTTGCCAGTAGAACTTTTCCCGCGGAAGAGCTGCCGCCCTGTTCTTTATTCTCTTCCTCAATATAAGGCATAAGGTAGGCTACAGCTTTTTTCATCACTCTTGCACTCTTAATTACCTGGGGCAAAAACATTTTCCCTTCTCCAAACAACTCTCCAACACGGTTCATTCCAGTCATCAGTGGCCCCTCAATAATGTCAAGTCCTTTATCATAAACCTGACGGGCTTCTTCCATATCCTTGTCAACATGATCGGTAATTCCTTTAATAAGTGAATAAGAAACCCTTTCCGGCAAATCTTTATTTCTCCAGTCTTCCGTTTTTTCTTTTTTCTTACCAGATGATTTAACAGTTTCCGCATATTCAATCAGCCGCTCTGTTGCGTCTTCTCGGCGATTTAACACCACATCTTCTACAATCTCCAGTAATTCTTTTGGAATATCATCGTAAACCTGCAACATAGAAGGATTAACTATTCCCATATCCATACCCGCTTTTGTTGCATGATAAAGGAACACGGAGTGCATGGCTTCGCGAACTACATTATTTCCACGGAAAGAAAAGGATAAGTTGCTTACTCCACCACTTACTTTAGCATAAGGAAGATTTTCCTTGATCCATTTTGTAGCTTCAATAAATTCTATGGCGTAATTATTGTGTTCCTCCATTCCTGTAGCAATACTCAACACATTGGCATCAAAAATAATATCTTCCGGTGGAAAATTTATTTTCTCCGTGAGCAGTTTATAAGCTCTTTCGGCAATTTCTGTTTTACGCTTAAAGTCTACAGCCTGTCCGTCTTCATCAAAAAGCATCACAACTGCAGCTGCGCCATATTTTTTTATTTTATGGGCCTGCTCCAGAAACTGCTCCTCTCCTTCCTTCATGTTGATGGAGTTAACTATGGATTTTCCCTGAACGCATTTCAATCCTTCTTCTATGACTTCCCATTTCGAGGAATCAATCATAACCGGTGCTTTTGCCACATCCGGTTCAGAAGCAATCAGGTTTAAAAACTCTTTCATCATTGCTTTTGAATCCATCATGGCATCATCCATACACACATCAACCACCTGGGCGCCGTCTTCAACCTGTTTTCTGGCAATTGCCAGTGCTTCCTCAAAATTTCCTTCTCTGACCAATCTTGCAAATTTCTTCGAGCCTGCTACATTTGTCCGTTCGCCAATATTCACGAAATTTCTATCCGGTGTTATTGTAACCGCCTCAAGCCCTGAAAGAATTGTAGCTTTTTCTATTTCAGGCCTTTGACGTGGCGTATATTTTTGTGCTACTTTTGCAATTGCCTCAATGTGTTCTGGTCGCGAACCACAGCACCCGCCTATAATGTTAATAAGTTTATCTTCCATGTAAGTGCTTACATGCTGTGCCATTTCATCTGCTGATTGCTTATAATCACCAAATTCATCAGGAAGTCCGGCGTTTGGATGGGCACTAATATAAAATCTGGAAATCTGTGATAACTGCTTAATAGGTTCTTTCAACTGCTCTGCACCAAAGGAACAATTCAAACCAATGCTTAACAGCTCCACGTGCGACATGGAATTATAAAATGCTTCCAGCGTTTGGCCTGAAAAAGTTCTGCCGCTGGCATCCGTAATGGTTCCGGAAACCATAACTGGTACATTTGCGTTATGCTTTTCGTTATATTCCTGAACCGCAAAAAGGGCTGCTTTTGCATTGATTGTGTCAAAAATGGTTTCAATAATTATGACATCTACTCCTCCTTCTACCAACCCACTAACCTGCTCAAAATAAGCATCTTTCAATTCATCAAAATTCACTGCCCTGTAGGCGGGCTTATTTACGTCAGGTGAAACCGAGGCTGTACGATTTGTCGGCCCCATTGTACCCGTCACAAATCTGGGTTTGTCCGGTGTTTTTTTTGTATAATCATCGGCTGCTTTCCGGGCTAATTTTGCAGATTTTACATTTAACTCGTAAACAAGGTCTTCCATGTGGTAATCTGCCATTGAAATACGAGTCGAGTTGAATGAGTTTGTTGTAATAAAATCAGAACCTGCTTCCAGAAACGCGTGATGAATTTCGGTAATAACTTCTGGTTTAGTAATAGATAAAAGATCGTGATTGCCCTTAACACTTTGCTCAATGTCTTTGAACCGTTCTCCGCGATAATCTTCTTCTGAAAGATCATACCTTTGGATCATTGTTCCCATAGCCCCGTCAAGGACAAGAATACGCTCTTTTAACAATTCTTGAATCATAATTCCCCCTGTATTTTAATTAAAAATTCAGCTGGCGGCAAAAATACGTTGATAAGTATAAATAAAAAAATTATTTACGTGACTTTTCAGTTATTATCTTAATCTCTCTCTACAAAGACAATTTACCGGTAAACGCAAGAAAAACATCCGAATTTTCTGTAGTAATTTGTGCTTCCATGAGCTTTTTCAGCATAATTCTTCCTATAACATAATTAAAATGCCTGCTTGTATATTTTTCTGAAATCGTTTCAAAGTCAAATTTCGCTAAATCTTTAACATCTTTATACCTTAAATAAATTTCAACTTCGCAATCTTTTGAATATTCAACAGATTTAAAATAATTACGCTTTTTGTATTCGTATTTGTAGTTATAATTTCTTGCTGTAATATCTGAAAGAATTGAGGCTGCTGTTGGAAAAGCTCCTGCACCTTTACCAAACATAAATTGCTTTTCGTAGCACTCTCCTTCTATAACAACACCATTATGTTCATTCTCTACATTATACACATATTCTTCTCTGTGAACCAATTTTGGCATAACAAACATGGTGAATTTTTCCTGATTCAGCTTGGCTACATAAGCGATAAGTTTAATTTTCAGTCCTCTTTCTTTTGCATAATGAATATCATATCTAGAAACAGAAGAAATACCAAAAGTAAACACATCATCAGGAGCCACGTAGGTACCAAAACCATGCATTCCAATAATTACCAGTTTGTATAATGCATCGAATCCTTCGACGTCACTTGCAGGATTGCTTTCGGCAAAACCTAATTCCTGAGCTCTGCTCAGGGCCTCGGAATAGGTCTGGTCTTTATTAAATATTTCAGAAAGGATGTAATTTGAAGAACCATTGAATATACCAGAAATAGACATCAATAAATCATTGTCATAATACTCCTCAAGGTTCCTGATGACAGGAATACTTCCACAGGCAGATGCATCATACAAAAGGGAAGAACCAGTTTGATTTTGCAGGTCAATGAATTCATCCAGATGATGGGCAATCATTTTTTTATTGCCTGACACTACACTTTTACCATTAAGAAGGCTTCTTTTTACTATATCGTATGCTTCTTCATAGCTATTTGTCAATTCTACAATAAGGTTAATTGAATCATCAAAAATAAGTTCATCACTATCAATATATATATATTCTTTATCAACAGAACGTTCTTTAGTGCTGTCATTCACACATATCTTTTTAATTTGAGTTTTGGTGATTTTATTTCTATGCAAAAGTTCAAATAATCCTTCACCAACAACACCAAACCCAAATAATCCAATTATAGTTTCCGTTTTCATACGAATAAAGTTTAGCTTTTATCTTATATTATGCTTCAAAATGCGCGTTATCTTTTCCGTTTCAAGAAGAAATCCATCATGTCCGTATTTAGAATCAAGTTCAAAAAAGTCGGCCTCAGGCACATGATCAGCAATAAATTTTTGCTCATTCACCGGAAATAGATTATCTGTGGTAATACCGATAACAATAGCATAAGCCTTAATCTGCGCTAAAGCTTCTTTTACGCCATTTCTTTTCCGGCCTACATTATGGTTATCAAGTGCTTTAGTAAGCACGTAATAGGAAAAAGCATTAAATCTTCGCGCCAGCTTTTCGCCCTGATATCTCTGGTAAGAACAAGCCTTATAATCGCCCAGTTTTTCATTATCTGGATCTTCCTGGGTCAAAAGGTAAGTTTGATAATTCCTGTAACTTATCAAAGCAATGCTTCGGGCTACCTTCATCCCCTCAAGCCCTGCATTTTCATC
>JGI1684J13235_1000572_pt1 | contig 13591 bp, 11 predicted proteins | sample PonA232FremontCA_2_FD_13235 | JGI IMG/M metagenome (IMG submission 13235) | reverse complement strand
AGCCCGTTTCGACCAGGAATATCTGGAAAGCCAGCGCTACTTCGACCCTTACCCGCGTGAGCTGGTGGATATCAGTGATTCTGGTAAGGGGCGGGATTTGTAAAAAGTGAAAAAGCCTTTTCTGCCTTGGAAACTTTGTTTCAGTGTTTTTATTTGCCAGATACTTTCTCCAACCAAAGCACTTCGTAAGGCGGAACACGAATTTCCGGCAGCTCGTAGGTTCGCCCTGAGATCAGGTCCTCCATTTTTTCTCCTTCATTAGGCACTTCAGAGGGGAGGCTTAAGGTTTGCTCGTTTTCTGAGACGCTGTGAATGCATAGTACCGAACTTTTCTTGTTTTCCGGTATCCGGGAAAAGGCGAATACTATCGAACCGAGGTCCAGTACTCGTTGCTCTGAGGCGGGGCTGAAGGCGGCGTGGTCCTGCCTGATCTGCAGTAGCTCCTTGAACCTGTTAAGGACCATGCTTCGGATGGAGTTAGGATCTTCAAGCTCTTTTTCGATCTCCTCGAGAGAGAATTTTTCTCGGTTGATTGTCCTCTTCCGTCCGGTTTTCTCCATACCTTCGACCCAGTTCCTGGAGCCAAAAAGGCTATGGACGTAAACACCAGGTACGCCACGGAAAGCGAGCATGATGGCCTGAGAGGACATGAACCGGGACACCTGAAGTTCCTTTGGCTCGTTTCCGTTCGGGTCGGAGAGGGCGTCGAAATAGGTTATATTTAGCTCGTAGGGGCTTTTGCCACCGTCGGAATCGGATTTGTACGAGACTGCTCCCCCGTGTTCTCGCGTCCTTTCAACCATTCTTTCTATCGAGCTTTCCGGCAGTAGGCCCTCGGCGGGGCGGACGCCTATTCCGTCGTGAGATGCCAGGAAGTTAAAGAACGTGGCTCCAGTGTCCGGGAACTCCAGCCCTTTTGCCCAGGCCGTTAGGCTTTTTGTGTTGCTCCTCACGAAGGCGTCCAGTACCAGAGGTGGAAGCGGGAACTGGTAGACCATCTGAGCTTCATTTTCACCGTCCCCGAAGTAGGAGACGTTTTGTTCGTGGGGGACGTTAGTTTCTGTTATTAATGCAACGTCCGGTGCGGCGAGATCGAGTACNTTTCTGAATATCTGCACCACTCGATGGGTTTCCTCCAGGTGGATACAGGTGGTTCCGGACTTTTTCCACAGGTAGGCAATAGCATCCAATCGGATGATTTCGGCTCCCTGCTCTACGTAGAACAAAAGCAGGTCGATTATTTCCGCCAGGACGTCCGGATTGGCGTAATTTAGATCTATCTGATCGTCGCTGAAAGTGGTCCACAGTTTCTTCGTTCCTTCCTCGCCCTCTATTTCTGTTATGAGTGGATTATCTCGGGGGCGAACCACCTGAGATAGGTCCCAGGATTCGTCCACCTCAATGAAGAAGTCCTCGTACGCGGGATCGCCCTCCAGGTAACGCTGGAACCATTTACCCTGACGGGAGACGTGGTTAATTACGGCATCGAACATCAAATTGAAGTTTTCGTCGAGTTGTTGGATATCGTCCCAGTCTCCCATGTCAGGGTTAACGGTTCTGTAGTTTGTTATCGAAAAGCCGTCGTCAGAAGAATAAGGGAAAAACGGCAACAGGTGGACGGTACTAAATTCATCCTCAACGGTTTTCTTCAGGAATTTACCCAAAGTGCGTAACGGTGCCTCATCAGGCGTTTTTACCTGATCGCCGTAGGTAATGAGGACTGTGTCCTCTTCCGAGAAGTAACTATCCCTATCCGCTTTCTCGGCTCGAGAAGGGTTTCGTTCGCGGAAACTCTCGATTTTACTCTTGACCTCTCCGAAAAGCCACTTGGCATCGTCTTCGTCGTAAAGGAAATTCAAATGTTCTTTGAGTCTTTGTTTAGCTGAGTTCACTTCTGAGTGCCTCCAGGGGAGTCTTTAGAGTAATTCTAGGAAATTTTTCTAACCAAACTCGGCCACCGCTTTATTGAGCGTTTTCAGGTTTTTTTCAGGCACGTTAGGCAAAACGCCGCCGGCAATTCCGAGAATTAACCCCTCACTGCCCCCGTCTTTTATACACCGCCTGACGTCGTTTCTGACATCTTCTGGCTTCCCGTTTAGGAGAACTTCGGTAGTCGAGAGGTTACCCACTAGAGTCATGTCCGGCAGAGCAGTTCGGACCTCTCGAAGATCTACGTTTTCCTGTGGTCCCAGTTCGAACACCTCGGTTGAATTCGGAAAGAGTTTCCAAAGATGCTCCGAGTCTCCGCACTCGTGGACCACGTTCCAGCCCTCCGTGTTCTCGAACAATTGCTCCGAATACGGGAGCGCGAATTCCTTGTAGTGCTCTGGCGAAACCATCTCCGCGATGTCGTCTGAGTGGAAGATAGGGATCTCCGTCCCGAGCACCTCTTCCTGCGCCCTGGCATACTCGATTGCTACTTCCGTAGCAAATTCCATCAAATCGTGAGACCAGGATGGGTCTTCGATCAAATCCGTGAAGAACTTCTTGCCTCTCAAGTAATAGGCTAGGCTGAACGGGTGTAGTGCCATTGCGGGCCGGATCGGGATGCTTTCATCCAACTCTTCCCTCAGCCATCGGGCGAGCTCCAGAATTTTCGCCATTTCTCCGTCTTCAAAAGGGTCGGGGATCTGTAGATCCAGTAGATCGTTTCTGGATTCGATCGGGAAGCTCCTGATAGCCGTCTGTTCTTCTTCAACCTCCACTTTACCGCCAAGTGTTTCGGTCTCTATGAAAGGTCCGTGATTGGGACGGGGTAAAACCCAGTCTCCCAGGTCCTCTCTTATCTCCATCTGAGCTTCCAGCAGTTTCTGTCTGCCTGAAAGGTACTCTTCTAGCTCTAGACCTGTTCGCGAAACGATGTATCTTATTGTTATCGTGCCAAATATAGGGATGGTTCCGGGATTTTTGTGGTTTAGGGCTAATTGAAGCCTTTCCAAGTAAGGTTTATCGTAATTCATTATTTAACTCCTCGATTTCCGATTAGTTAGTAAATTATTTCGCTTCATCAGTCATTGCATGGACGTTTTCTGGTGGAGTTTCCGAAGGTAAAAAACAACCCGAAGACAAAATAAACCTTCCGGAATTCTCTACCTGCTTGACCCTGTCACGAGTCGTCTTCCTGATTTCTTTTTCCTCGGCGTTTGCAAGTAGCAAAGGATCTATATTTCCCTTAATGATAGTTCCGCTGTCGGAGGTTCGCTCGAGAGCTTCCGAGAGAGTAAGCCCCGAGTTGTCGGGCGAGTCCACCTCAAAAACGTCCACACCGGAGTCGGCTATGGGTTCGATTAATTCCCTGGTCTTCCCACAGACGTGATAGAAGACAGGGAGTTCGTTCTCGTGAGCCCGGTTAACGAGCCGTTTAAGGCCGGGTAGCGCCAATTTACGGTACGTCCCGGGGCCTATCAAGCTGCCCGTAGCCAGACCATCACCGACCCAGACTCCGTCCACGGGGAAAGCGGATAATGCATCGATCATCTCTAAGCTGGTCTCCGTTGTAAATTCAAGCACCTTCTGGACGAAATCTTCATTTTTGCTCAAATCAAGCATGAAGTCTCTGGGGCCGCGGAGGTAGGCAGCGAAGGAGAAAGGCCCTTCCGGAACCCCGGCAACAACAAACGCACGAGAGCCAACCGCCCCCGTAACTGTTTCCAGGTGCTCAAGCCTTCCGTCGTCGAAGTCCGGAGTCGATAACTTTTCCAGGTCTTCTGGATCGGAAACCGCCGGTTCTTTCGATCTGGGGGTATCGTCCGGTGGGGCAATTGAGCTACCCCCGTACTCATCCTCCAGAATCCAGTTGTCGTTGCCTTTATCTACTACTTTCCGTTTTCCGTACTTCACCTGGCTTCCTGCCAGAACTATGTCGTAACCATGGCGGTCGAGGCCACTGATTTGGGCCTTCGAATTAAATTCACCACCTGGCCATAGGAAATCCGGCCCGTAGAGCTCCCGTACTTCATTTCCTAGAAGGGCGGAAAGATACCTGGTATCAACCAGCGGAGCCACCGGAATTTCCCCATCCAATTCAAGTCTGCTGTTTTTCTCTAAAAGCTCTCTAGCTGTTTGTTCAAGCAATTCTTATCTCCTTTTTGGTATCATTATCCTTTTATACTTCCTGCTGTTAATCCTCTAATCATATACCTTTCAAAGATCAGGAAAATTATTACGATGGGTATCGTGATAATCATTCCTGCCGCCATTACTTTGTCCCAGGCCGTATGGTAGCTGCTGAACAGGTGCTGCATTCCAATGGGTAGAGTGAACTTGTTCGTCGAATCCAAAAACATGAAAGCAAAGAGGAACTCGTTCCAGGCGATCATGAAGGTATAGAGAGCTACGCTCATTATTGCTGGTACCGACAGAGGAATCGTTATGCGCCATATTACCTCGAGCCTGTTACAGCCGTCCACCAAGCCGGCTTCCTCGAGGTCAGGGGGGAGCTGCTTGAAGTAGCTGCTAAGCATGTAAAGCGAAACCGGCAATGTTTGGGCCAGGTAAACCAGAACAAGACCTCCCAGTGAATCACGTAAGCCAAGTGTGGACATTAAGACGTAAAGAGGTATTACCAGGACTATCGGAGGAAACATATAAATCAAGAGGATGCTGCGCTGCATGAGGTGTTTTCCTTTAAAGTAAAGTCTGGTGACTGCATAGGCTCCAAGTGTACCCAGTGAGATGGTTAATAAGACCGTTGAAAGGGTAACTATAGCGCTATTTTTCATGTAGGTGAGAAAGCCGTGTTCGAATAGAACTGACCAGTAGGCCCCGAAATCTAGTTCACTGGGGACGAAAACCGGAGGCCAGGCAAAAAGCTCTCCCATATTCTTCATGGACGAGATGATCATCCAGTAGAACGGGAACAACACTGTCGTCAAGAAGATCGAAAAACCAATAACAACCAGTATTCCGACAATTGCACGCTCGCCGTATCTGCTTAAATTTACCATTCTTCCATCACCCAGCGGAAATAAAAGAATATGAATACTGCAAGTATCAAAAAGAGGTAAATCGATAATGCGGCACCCTGGCCGAATTGTTCCATTTCAATACTGTACTGGCGGACGAGGATTGGAAGTACTTCTGTGCCAGCTGCACCCTTGTTTAGCAGGTAGATGTCGCCAAACTTGTTAAATATCCACATAAATCTCAGAAGAAAGACCGTGGCCAAGACTCCTTTTAACTGAGGAAGTGTAACGTAAAAGAACTGCTGAAAAGTACTGGCCCCGTCCATTCTAGCCGCTTCGTATAGATCCTCTGGTATGGATTGCAGTCTGGCCAAAACGAAAAGGAAGATAAAGGGAAAATAGCGCCAACCCTGGAATATTATCGCGACAAACAGGGCAAGTCCCCTAGTAGATAGCCAGGCCACCGGTTCCGCTATCAAGCCGGCCTGAACTGCCAGCCAATTTCCGACTCCATAGACGGGATTTAGCACCCATCTCCAGATAAATGCGGTGGCAACTACAGGAGCTATATAGGGCAATAAAAATATACCTCTTATGGCCCTGCGAGCTGGCATCCTTCTGTGGACTAAGAGCGCGGCATAAAGGCCGAGTAGTATTGATAAAGTAACTCCGCTAATAGAGTAAATTAGGCTGGTCGCAAAGGCAGAAAGAAATCTTGGATCCTGAGCTACAGTTATGAAGTTTTTCAGGCCGACGAACTTAGGTAAGTCACCGGAGTTACCGAGAGTAAATACCCATTTTAATGCATTAATTGGCGTAGCCTGGCCCAGATTGCCCAGGGTAACCTCTTGAACACTTAACCAGAAGTTATAAAGGACTGGAAAGATTACTATACCAAAAACGATGAGAAATATAGGGATTATAATTGTAAGGGCGAGTCTCTGTTCCCTCTGTTTTTTGTTAAGCCCCTTCCCTTTTCTCAACTTACTACTTTTGTCATCCATCTTTCCCCCGTTTGGTCTTAAAAACAAAGGCAGGGGATCTCACCCCGCCTTTGTTTTGGTTCCAGGTAATTTAAATTATCTGAGTTCTTTAGCGCGTTCTTCCATCCATTTGGCGGCTTCTTCAGGACTCATCCTTCCATCAATTACTTTGGTAACACCGCGTCTGACGATTTGACTACCGTGAATGTCCGATATGAACGGGAATACTTTACCTTCAGGAAAGCCCCATCTCTTGACTTTATCGACTCCTTCCACGAACGTCTCCGGAAGTCCCGGGTTAAAGCTGTCGAACGTTTCGTTCTCCGCGTAGGCCTCCAGTCCGGGTTTATAGAGCGGGGTTTTTCCTACGCTCATGGAGAGCCAGTCGCCGTATCCTTTCTGCAGAATGAACTTTATCCACTTTTTAACTGCTTCTTTGTTGGCACCCTTCATGGGTGTCAAGGAATACTGGAGCCCATTTGTAGCCTCGCCGTTTGGCCCTTTAAGCGAGCTGACTGCTCCAGTTTTCTCGGGAAGGTTGTCAACGGTGACCCCTTCTCCGACGAGGTCCGACAGGATGTAGTTAGAGTAGAAAATCATAGAGACTCTACCCGTAATGTAGAACTGCCGAGCCTGACGCCAGTAAAGCAGGCCGGGAGGAGTGTAGTCAATTAGGTCCTTGTAATATTGGAGAGCTTCAACCTGTTCGGGGGTGTCTATATTGATGTTACCTTCGGCGTCGAAAGCTCGCGCTCCGTTTGATAGCGCTATGTGTTGATAGATCTGGTAGGTGTATACCTCTTCCGGATGGGTTCCAATTACGACACCGTACATGTTTGGAGGATCATTTAACTCCTTGGCGGCTTTCTTTAACCTCTCCCAGGTGTTTGGCGGTGCGAGATCGTGCTTTTCGAAGAGGTCTTTTCTGTACCAGATTAAGTCGATCCAACCGTCTACCGGGACGGTATTATATTGGCCGGTCTCAGGGTTCTGGGCCATGGACAGGACACCCTGAGCAAAGTTATCCTCTCCCAGTTCATTGACTACCTCGGTAGATACCTCTGGGGCGGTGAGGCCTTCTGCGGCGTAGCTATTCGCCCTTGAGAGGTCTAATTCTATTAGATCAGGGAGGTTTCCGGCTGCCTGCATCGAGGCAACCTTTGACCTCAGGTCGCTTTCCCTGACGGGTAGCTGTTCGATGGTTATTCCGGGATTTTGTTCTTCGAATTCTTTCACGAGATCTTTTATTACATCGACTCGCGCCTGCTCGAACTCCGTATGCAGGAAGGACACGGTTGTTTCTTCGGATTGAGCCAGTGCTCCTGATACTCCAATTAGGAGGACCAGAGTCGTAATCAAGATACTCCTGAGGAATAATCTATTTTTGTCCATCTTTTACACCTCTTTTAGGTCGTGTTTGTGGTTAGGAATAAAGGAACGTTAAGCAGTGCTGGAGTTAAAAGTTGATACTTTTTTCCAGTTAACACCCCCAGTTAGAAGTTTTCCTGCTGTCCTGCAAGCCCAAATTTGTAATTACAAATTTATTTTAACGAGCGATCCTTGCCCTGTCAAGTTGGCTAAAACTGGCTCAATATAATTATTAAATCGCAATATGAAGGTGTTTTAGTTCTGGAAGGTTTTTCGAAAGCTAACGTAAAGCCTCTATGACCTCAGAAGCTTTTTGGACTGACTTCTCGGGGGACATCTGTCTGGTGAGCACCCTTTCCAGCATCAACTGTAGCTGTTCCGAGATGTTTGCGTACTGAACCAGACCGGGTGGCGCGTGGGCGTGGGATAATAGATTCGTAATACGTTGAGAAAAGCTCGACCCGGAGGGGTCCAGTGTATCGATAGCACCTCTGGTGGTAGGAATCCTGTCGTTTTCCCGGCAGAACCTGATTATTGAATCCGGCTTAACCACTTCCTTCAGGATGTCCATAGACAACCTGGGGTGTTCGGCCTGGCGGGGTACGACGTAAGTCATCCCTCCGGTCGTGGCGGCTTCTTCGCCCCTTTTTGGACCAGGCAGTGGCGTCCAACCTACTTTTTCCCTGAACTCTTTCTCGCTCCAACCCGCTTTCTGAAGCAAACTTTTCTTCTCGTAAGAACCGCCAAAGGACATTGCCACTTCACCCTCCGCAAGAAGTCTAGCTGGTTCATCCCAGCTGAACTCGTGGGTGTTGGGTGGGGCAACGCGATGATTCAGGACTAACTCCTTGAGAAGCCTAACCGCCCTCACTCCACCGTCCTGAAGGCCGACTTCGTGGTTTTTGAAAATATCGCCGCCGGCTGACCATACCAGTGGGAGAAGTTGGTACGTAGTTGTTTCCCCTGCAGCGGTGCCACCTACAAATGCAAGTGGGTATTCCCAACCCTCTCTTTTTAACTTCTTGGAGGTATCTATGAGTTCCGGCCAACTTGCGGGAGGTTCTAAGCCCAGACGGTTAAATAGGTCCTTTCTGTACCAAAGCAAGCTTACATTGGCTTCAGGCTGAAGCGCGAAAAGTTTTCCGTCGTATTGATTTCTGGTTAAAAAGGGTTGCAGAAGTTGCTCTTTGATATCTTCCAGCCAATCTCCTTCCAGCTCGTCCAGGGGTTCGATAAAACGGTAAGCTGCAAATTCCGTTACCCATGCCGAATCGATGAGTGCAAGGTCCGGGGCTTCTCCCTGTCCGATGTAGGTGAGGAAACGTTCTCTAAAGTGAGGTCGCCCCAGTATTTCAGTATCCAGAGTTACCGGTGGGGCCGTATTTTTTTCGTTGTGCTTCCTTACTGCTTCTAGAAGCGGGGCTTTCCATTGTTTTTCCGTGATTAGCGCTGAAAGCGAGACCTCTTCGAAGGGTCCATGGCTTACAAAGGTGCCGCTTCCCTGTTGCCTGGTTAAGACACCTTCGGTTACCAGTTCCTGCAGGGCTTGTCTGACCGGAGTTCTGCTGATATCAAACTCCTGGCACAATTGATGTTCTGTGGGGATTTGCTCCCCGGGTTGCAGAGTTCCCTCTGAAATTACCTCTTTAATCACGGATTTTAACTGTAGATAGAGCGGTGAGGCGTCCTTGCCCTTGTTCAATTCTTTGTCAGCTGAGAAGTTACCCATGTTTACTTCACCTTATGTGACTTAAATTGTCTTTTGCACTCGTTATTTCTCATTTGTATTAAAATAGTAAACTATTCTTAATGACAAATTATAAATTGCCCATAGTTTAAAGCAAACTTTTTCGATAAAAACGAATAATATTTATTAAACTAGTGGTTGGCCCTGTTTTGAATCAAGTGATTTCGAGCTTTGACCCGAGTTTAGTTTAGGAGACGTCTTTTTATCAAAACCTTGATTTTGCTGTAGCACTTGCTTAAATGGTGTAATTGTTGATAATCGTATAATTCTTATTTATTGTAACTCAGCTCATGGGCGCCGTGAGCGTGGTAATCTCCGAAAAGAAACAAATGAGCCGATCTGGTAGAGTTGTAAGAAATTGCGGTATCGATTGGGCATACTGGCTTAGATAAACGGCGAGCGAATACGAGGATTTTCGAAAAGGGAGGTCGGGCAGGATGAAGGAGCTGAGCAAATGGTTTCAGTCTCGCTGGACCTGGTTCCTGATAACGGCGCTGCTGGTAGTGATCATCTTATCTCTATCCACGCCGGAAGGTTTAACTGCCGAAGGCCATAAAGCACTTGCCCTGCTGGCTGCGGTCGTGGTTCTCTTTATAGCAGAACCGATATCGGCACCGGGGACGATCCTGTTTATCGCAGTCTACCAGGTCGTAATGGGACTTGGTACGCCCAATGCCGTAGCCAGATCCTTCATGCACGACGCTGTTTTCTTTATCATGGGAGCCTTGATGATTGGGGTCGCACTTACCAGCCAGGACGTGGGGCAGAGACTGATTCTGTTTCTGATCGACAAACTGGGCAGTAGCGCAAGACGAATAAGTTTTGCCCTGGTAAGCAGCTGCGCTCTGCTTGCGGGGTTTATTGCCGGTCACGTGGTGGCCGCCGTAATGACGCCCATGGTCCTATCTTTAGTAAAAACCATGAAGGAGACTACTGATAGGGCAGTGGCAGGGTTGAGCAAATATTTGCTATTTTCAGTTGCGTACGGAGCCAGCATAGGTGCACTCTACGCTCCGAGTGGCGGTGGTCGGAACATAATAATCCTCGGTTTTCTCCAGCGAATGCATGGAATCAATATTGGTTACGGGCAATGGATAGTCTATTCCCCCCCCCATTACTTCGTGGATACTCTATCGAACGTTTCAGCCCAAGGTTACTGATCTTTCGGAAGCCACGGCCGGGCTACAGGCAGAACTGGAAGAGCGTGAGATAACCGGTGAAACGGGAGTTACCATAGCCATATTCGTTCTTATAGTATTTCTCTGGATTACCATGGGGAGAACCATTGGGTTGGGGATAATCGCTCTTATCGGGGCGATACTTTATCTCGTCTTTGGCATAGTCAGGTGGGAAGATTACCACAAGAACATCAACTGGGGAGTCATTCTAATTTACATGGGGGCACTCAGTCTGGGGTCTGTTCTGGAGAGTTCCGGAGCGGCCGGCTGGATAGCGAACATGGTCCTCTCCTTTGTTCGGAACGGTTTAGGGTTGAGCGGACTGGTTCCAATTACTCTGACCAGTTCACTATTGAGCATGACGATGACAAATCTGATGAGCGCAGGAGCTACGGCCAGTGTTATTGGGCCGATTACGCTCAAAATGGCCGAGATGGCAGCGATCAATCCGCTGGCCATGGGGCTGTTGACCGCAATTTCTACCTCGCTCGGTTTCTTGCTCCTGCTGGCGACGCCTGCAAATGCCATTATTTATTCGACGGGCCATGTAAAACCACGAGACTTTCTCGTGGCGGGAGTTTGGCTTACTCTAACCAGTTTCGTCGTCCTGTTTCTGGTCGTATTTACCTGGTGGATTCTTTTAGGTTTGATTTAGCTAGATGGGGAGTCGGGACAAATTCGTGTCTGGGGTGACTTTTATGAATACCGAGAATATAACTGTCTTACACCATCTTCGAGCCAATAAAAAAAGTAACTCGGAGCTGGGGTTTCTTGCGAGTATTCTCAACGGCAAAGCCGGAAAGATCGACATGATGTACGTTGAAGAGGTCCTCGCCCGCATCACTGACGAAGCGAGACGGGATTTGGCCGAAGAGCAGCGGATCAAGGAAGAGAGGCCTGCGCCGGAAAAGGTGCTGTCGCTGGCCAGGCAGAAGATGTCAGAAACCCTACATGAGTTTCAACTTAATACGATCTCCCCCGCAGGGGACCCGGTTGAGCTGGTACTGAACAGGCTGAAAGATGAGAAATACGACCTGCTTTCCCTGGAGGCTTACGGCAAGGGTGGGTTCCGAAAAAACATCCTCGGGGCGCATGTGAACAAGATAGTCAGCAAGTCTCCCATACCGACTCTCGTGCATAAGGGTGAGCTGGACTCCTGCGAGCGCGTCCTGATACATGTGCCAAACGACAGAGAAAGAAGTACCAACCTAACAAATTACCTGGCTAACCTCCTGGAAGGATCCAAACCGGCGATCACTTTTTTGGTTATATTGAGTGAGAAAGGAGAAAAGTTTGAAGGTTATATTTCGGGAGAAGAGGAATATCTTGAGGAGTCATTGGAGAATTACGCCCGCGAAGAGTACGGTTATTTAGACTTGGCCCAGGAAATCATTAGCGAGCGGGGAATTGATGCTGACGTCAGATATCGCACCGGAGAAATTCAGGAGGAGATACTGGCCGAAGCAAAGGAAGGTAGGTACGATATGTTGGCTTTCTCGCCGGAAAAACAAAATATTTTGACCAGTATATGGTCCGGCGACAAATCCTTAGAATTAATTAGGGATCTCGATATATCCGTTTTAGAGTTTCCACCACTGGAGGGGGACTAAAGTAGGATATACCACCGGTTGAATTAAGTTAACGAGAATAAAGCAATCCGTTTTTGGTTCCGGTAAAAGATATCTTGCTCTCGGTAAAAACCCCCGGAAAGTCTAGCAGCTGCTGGTCCGGTCCTTAATGGTTCCGTTCTCTAACAAAATTATTTCCGAGACGAGCTCCTTCATGAAATCTAGGTTTTGACCCGTTAGCAAAACGGATTTTTGCCGGTTTATTTGTTTTTGCAGGAGTTCCAATAGCCTTCCCTCAACTTCGTGCATCAGACCTTCTGTTGGCTCGTCGAGCAGCAGGAGTTCCGGGTCTTTGATCAGGGTTCGGGCGCTTGCCAGCATGGTTTGTTCTCCTCCGGACAGTTCGGACCCGCGCTGGTTAAAATGGCCTTCCAATCGGGGAAACAGTTTTATGGCTTCCTCTTTTACCGAGTTGTAATCAAGATGAGGGGTGGCAGCTTTCATATTGTCCGCCACGGTTAAAGGTCCAAAAACCCGGGTATCCTGAGGTATGTAGCCTATTCCCCTGTTAATTCTGTCACTTGTTCCCTTGCCTTCGAGGTGTTCGCCCTTGAATCGGATTTTACCGGTAGATTCTTCCAGCCCGAGAACCCCTTTTAAAGTAGAAGTTTTACCTGCTCCGTTATTACCGGTAATTCCTACTGCTTCACCAGCAGCGACTGACAGGTTTATATCCGAAACTGCCCGGTAATTACCGTAGAAGACGGATAAGTCCTTTAGTTCAAGCATTGGTAAAGAGATTTCCGTAGTGATCCCCGGAAGTGCGGTGGTTGTCCGCGTAATGACGGAAGGTCTCCGATTGCCTTAATTGTTCCGGTTCTCCTTCGGCCAGCAGCTTTCCTTCTTTCAATAAGCCAATTTCGTCTGCCAGATCGTCCAGAACGCTCATATCGTGCTCCACGAAAACCATCCCCTCGAATCGGAATTTCTCATCGGAAGAAGGTCGAGAGAGATCCAAGAGTAATTGTACTATTCTCCCGGCGCTGGTTTCGTCAATCCCTGCAGTTGGCTCGTCCGCAAGGAGGACGTCCGGTCGTGTTCCCAGCGCCATTGCCAGGTCGAGCAACCTCCCCTCGCCACCCGGAAGCTCACCCGCTCGTTTGTCTGCTGACCATTTTAAACCAACCAGCTCCATAAGTCTCTCTACGGTTTCCCGAACCCCGGAAACATCAAGTAATTGTCCGGTTTGAGCCGCACCTGTCAAGTTTTCTCTGACTGTCAGGGAGCGAAATAGCCTGGGTCTTTGCGGCAGATAAGAAACTCCGGCCCTGCTGACCTGCTCCACCCCGGACTCGGTTATCGTTTCCCCTTTGAGCCAGATTTCGCCATCCGTTGGTTGCAGCTCGCCGGAAAGAAGCTTGAGAAATGTACTTTTCCCGGCGCCGTTTGGCCCCATTACTCCTTTTACTTGACCTGAATTTAGCGAGAAGTCGATCCCCTGAATTGCCGAAAAACCCGAGAAGTCCTTGCGGAGATTTCGTGTACTCAGTAAAAGCTCACTCATCGGCAGAACCTCTAATTTTTTCCAGAAGCCTCTGGAGAATTCCAGTTATGCCGTCGGGAAAGAGGGTAATTGTGGCTATCAATAACAGGCCAATGGTAGCGGTATAAAATTTCCCAGTCAGTGCAGATACTGTGTTTTTTACGAAGGTAAGTAAAGCTGCTCCGAGAAAGGGGCCGACAACCGTGCCGGTTCCACCGAGAACCGTCCAGACCACCGCGTCGGCCGATTTTGTCCAGTGGAAGAACCCGGCAGAGACGAAACCGGTGGTGTACCCATACA
>JGI1684J13235_1000568_pt1 | contig 13639 bp, 20 predicted proteins | sample PonA232FremontCA_2_FD_13235 | JGI IMG/M metagenome (IMG submission 13235) | reverse complement strand
AGATTCATCGAGAAGATGCCGGTTATCTCGGGTTTTTGAGAAAATTGTTCGAAAATATCCCTGATGGAGCTGAAGTTTTTACGAATCCTGACAGGGCTGCCGGGGTAACTGAGGAGCAAATCGAAAAACTGCAAGGATTGGTCGAGGCGGATAGGTTGGAGGATTGTTTGAGGATCAAGAAAGGCATGCCTTTCGCGCCTTCCTTGGCTGCAGGTTTGTTTATCAGCGTGTTTTTCGGATCTCTGTATTGGACTATGGTCACTGCGTTCGTTTAACAAGTTCTTTTAACCATGATTAGGATACTTCTAGGTGGTGTTTTTGTGGAAGAAAGGTCTCAAGGAGCTTTGGAATATCTGCTGATGATGGTAACGACTTTGGGAGTTATGGCAGGATTAGTGTTAATGATTAATTGGATTTTGTCGAACTGGGCCGTCAGGATCAGCACTAATCTGGAGGAAGCTGGAAACAGGATAATGGGTTATCTATCGGGCTCTTGAACCTTTTTTCACCGAAATATTTTCTCCGCTTCATCCGAAGCTTTTTCAGTTATCTTCTTCATTTCGGATCCTTTTAATCCTAGCAGGGGCTTGTCTACACTTATTTTGACCATATCCCCTTCTTTCACCGATGTTATCGTTTCTAGGAATTTTTCTCCTTGTTTCGTGTTGCTCCTGATGTCGTATTTAGTTCTCACTTTCACGTTTCCGTTTTTAACTTTCTTCACCAGTCCATAGGTGTGTTCTCGCCCGTATTTTATTCTGAATATTGAGAAAGATGTTATCGCTAGTAAGAAAACTAATATAGAAGGCATAAGTGCGTTCAGGTACGGTTGAGGAAAAATCGGTGGTAGTAGGTAAAACAAACCGACGGCAGCCCAAGCCAGAATTATACATATCAGGATGAAAGACCGGTAAGCGTTGTAATCGAACTTGAACGCGTCCTTCACTTGGTAAATGTAGGTCAGCCCCAGGTAAAGAGATAGGATGATCAAAACGATTGACGAGAAAGGTCTTAAGCTCCGTGAAAAAACGAAGACAGCCACGAAACCGAACAGTATCAAAATACTGATTTGGATTTTAAAGATGACGTATTCGGCCCATCCGGCGTTTCTATTTTCAAAGAAATCACCCATGAAAGACGGTATTTCTCTATCTCCCGGGGAAAATGGATTGTAAAACGGGTTGGAGATCTTTCTTGGAAATGATTTGACCTTGCTTGGAAGGTTCTTCAAACCTAGAAAAGCATCCCCGACTTTTCGAAAGAACTTCAAAAATTTTGAATCATCTTCACTCATATCGACACCAAATAAGTTTGTTTAATCTCTCTATCGACTACATAGACTTATTTGTTTAAAAATAGTGTTAAGTTTTAGAGAAAACCCCGTTTACTATCATTGTTCCAATGTAATCGGGAAGGTCTCCTCGTAAGCAATTATTCCGGCTGGGTCCTCTAGGACTATTCTCATTTTTGGGACTATATCCACGTTTTCGACTTTTATAGTGTCTCCCACCATGCGGCCTTCATCAGCGGGCTCTTCAGCGTAAACATACGTCTGGTGTACTGGTGAGTTTTCATCTGAATTTACATTCCATAATATCTGATCTTCTCCCCAAAATATATCTGCAGAGGCTGTCCCGTGAAGGAATCTTTCTAAAACGGTAATCTCCCAATTGTTCTCTTTTTTCTCAATCCTCAAAGCAGGTTCTCCATAAGAGAAATCTTCCTTATTTTGCATAGATTCGAATGTGTAAAACCATACCCCCGGTTTTAGATTAGCGTAGTAACACTGCCAATCTTCTGTTGTAATCCAATGGGAATAAGTATAGTCTCCTTCGAAAGAATAACGAGCTCGAATATCAAAAGGCTCCCATTCCACTCTGATGTTATTGAAAGCCGTTTCTCTTTCAAAATCTCGGGCTATTCCTTCTAGAACCCGAACATCAATTCTCTCTCTACTCTTTCTTCGGTCTCTAATCGTTTTCTTGATATTGAACGCTGTATGCTCTGCTCTTGCACTGAATTGTTTCATTCTTACCTCTTCAGCTCCAGTTTCGGCTATATTATAGAAACTAGCCGATAGAAACATTGCTGGTAATAGGAGTAGTATAGCCATTCCGCTTAGAATCATTCCTTTATTATCTAATTTAAACAATTTCAACTTCCCTCCTTGATCCCTATAGTGATTTGTACTTTCTCCCCTGAAAACTCAAGCCCCTCTCCACTGATAGCGTTCATTGCGAGCCTCAGCCATTCGTAGTTCGAACCTTCTCCGGATCTTGATGCTTGCACGAAGTTTGCAGGTATGTAGACTGCACTTCCTTTCGTATTTGGAGGGTCATTAACTATCAGTCCGTTAAGGTCCAGTATTTGTCCATCCGGAGCTCTGCCCCAGTTGGTTAATACTCTGGCGTTTTCTTGATTCCAATAGATTGTGCTGTCCCCCCCTGTTATGTCTTTGTGTAAATCACTATCAGAAATAAGAGTTATATTTTCTTGGTTGGGGTCTTTAGAAACAGTATCGTTATAATCGTCGTAAAAGTAAACGGGTTCGTCGTCAGGATAATGGAGTAAATGTAGGGGCATAAAACCGTCTATTATCGGATGAAGATATGTCTCTGTGGGTGATCCCTCGTACCAGATTCTAATTGGTCTCACATACATTGCGAACTCTGTTTTTTGTTCAGAACGAATAGAATAATAAGAAGAAAGGTCACTATCAACATTACTTGCGTTGTCTTTTATAATATAGTTTTCATTTGAGGGGTGTTGAATCCCAAAAGTTTCTAAAAGCTCATCATTTTCCTGATTTTGCCAAAGTGGTTCTCCACCGAAGACTAATCTTCCGTTTTCAGCAAATTTTATTAGAGTTTCTATCTGAGTCTCATTAAAGCTATAGTTAATATCTGTGTTCGCTCCAGGTATAAACACCACGTCGAAGTTTTCCCATTCGTTTTCTAGTGTATCGAAAAATAAATTTTCCTTTGGAGCTTTTGAATTGAAATCCTCATTGTCAACATAGTAATCGCTACTGAGCTCCACTAGAGTTGTTTTATCATCTCCGTTAGTCCCTAGATAATCATCTGAACCTTCAGCGTAATACTGGTCATCCCACCACACGTATTTGTCATATGCTCTGCCGGCATCCACATGGTCGTTGTTTGTATCAGTATAGGTTGGGTAGGAAACATTTTCAGTTCCTACGATATTTTTTATCCCCCAGAATGGTCTTTCTTCTTCGATATTTTCTGTAAAAGTTACATCTTTACCGTCCGGTGCTAGTGTCAGGATTCTGATGTGATTTTCTGTGGCGGGCAAGTCTGCTAAGAAGGTGGTGGTCATATGAGTTTTATTTTCCCAGTTAATTCCATTATTAGAACTTACGTTTATCGGGCGTTCAAGAAAATCAAATTCGTAGATTAAGTCTCCTGGAACAGCTTCCTTGAGCCCTTTTTCTAATACATTTTCTGCTTTTGAATAATTTTCAGAACCTTCTTCAATCGCGGCCATAGCTTCGTCCAAATAATCACCTCTGTCCAAAACTTTAAATGCGTCATCGGTGTATTCTCTCAGTTGAATATCTTTGTAACCCCCTTCTGTAATTTCTCTTCCACCGACTTGACCGATTCCCGTTAATATAATAGCTGTAACTAGAAGGGCAAGAGTTGCGTCATAGGTGAAGATAAATCCTTTTTCTCCTTTTTCCATAAGTACTACCTCCAAACTTTAACTGTAAGTGTTCTCGGTTCTTCATGGACCATCTCAGGCTCTATATTTAGGTTTTTATTTTCGCTTGCGATTAGGTAAACAATTACATTAGCCCCCGGGTCATTTTCCGGGATAAAATAGTCGAAAAAGTTCTGTCCCGGCTTTAGATAATCGTTTTCATTAATATTTTCACTATCGGGGAGCGTGTCTTTAAACTCATAGTGGAATTCTTCAGGAGCTTCTTCGTTAAAAGTGACGGACACATTGTTGGGCTGATCTTCAGAAAGATTTTCCACGAACAAATACCAATTATATTTTTGAATATCTCCATTTTCAATATAAAAATAGGTCAGCTCTGTATCAGTAATGACAGGGTCACCAAAAATTTTTGGGGACTTACCTATTACATCCAGAGTTGTGCCATATGTGAGCCTTCTGACAGAAACTACTTCAGGAGAATTTTCATAATTTGTGGAATTTTCATAAGTAATTGTATCTGAAAGCCCCTCATATTCTATTAGAAAATTTTTAGTCCCGAATAAATCCTTCAAGTCTTCATCTCCTAAGTTTTCGAGAGCAAAGAGCTTTCTAGGGGTGATTAGATTTTGTTTAGAACCTCCTCCTCTAACAGAGTAAGCCAAACCAGGAGTTTTGACATTGTCTGGATTTAAATACCAATCAGGTGGTGTTCCTGGATTCGAGACCAACATGTCGGCAGCATCGTGAGCTTTTCTTTCTAAGGCGTGCCTCGAAACATAATCACTCGTCTGTCTCCCCACAACGCTTATGGCTTGGCTCGAAATAGTCACCACGAGCATGAATATGCCTATCGCGACCAGTAAGTCCAACGTGAAAATTTGTCCTTTTTCTTCCATCAAATCCCCCTCTCGTCATTTACTTTTACTTTCACATAGAAAGAGGTTCCAGGTCTAGCACTGATTTCATTATCCTCTGAGATACCTCCAACGCTTTTAGCCCCGGACTCTAACGCTTCTCTCAATACTTTTTTCTCTATGTACTCTACATCATTATCTATGTTTTCGATATTTCCTCCTCTCCAATTTAGGTTAATTACAAGATTATCCCCAAATCTGATAGTGTCTTCAAGGTCTAATACCAAACCGTGGGATTGTTCTAGATTATGGACTTCCGAGCTAACACCCGTCTTTACACCGGAAATCAGAGTCGTGGGCTCGGACCTGTTAACACTCATCCAGCCGTAAGCGGTTGCCAATGAAATCATTGTTGCGATTATTAACATGGCTTCGATAGTGGCTTGACCTTTCATCTTCATTTTTTATCCACCCTCACTTTCGGGCTTTTCCAAGAGATTTCTAAACCGTCGCGAATGTTCTCTATAACGTAAGTATAATCATTTCCAATATCTTCTAATACCCATTTCTCTTTCTCAATCTCTCGAACGTCCACGTTTCCTGAAAGGTCTAGAGTCTTCTCATTATTTTCGAACTTGTTTTCAAGGTCAGAATGGACTTTATTATTTTTCAACTTGTCTATTACATCGCTCACATTCTGTGTTAGTAGAAAGATATTATCTTCCCAGTATATTGTCAAAGTTCCTGGTCTCATTTTGTTTTCCAGACCCACCACTATATCTTCAAAAACGCTGGCACCTGTCACGGCATTATTGTCCAAGCTGTTGTCGAAAGCTATGAAAACCTCTTTTTGCTCCCGGTCGAAACCTATCCAATAATTTTCTCCAAAAATATTTTCAGGAAAATCTAACTCCTCTACTGAAAGCGCTCCTCCGGTTGAATATACTTCATTTACAGGACCGGCCAATTTGTTGCTCATCATTTTTCCTTGGAGGTCTTCGCTCATCTCCGTTGCTAACGCGTACCTGCTCTGGTAAACGCTGAAGAAACTGCTCATTATCATAAGTAGGAAAACAATAGAGAACAAGAAATCTATGGAGAGAAATCCTTTCTTTTTAATTGTTTTCACCCCATGGATTTATCGTTATGAGTATCTTGTCGTTTTCGACGATTACGTTATCCTCTTCTTCCTTAGTCTTCAAAACCTCCACCCAATAACTTCCGGGTTCAATCTCCTTCTCCTTGTGAAATGAATAATCCAGATCTGCTACAAGATTCTCCTCTAGACCTTCTGAATCGATTAATAGTTCTCCGTTTCCGAGAACCATCTTCCATTCTTGATAGAATGTGACTCTAAAAGGATCCTTTCCTGATTCGCCACCAGGGGCGATTCTGTTGATTCTGGACGCGATACCTTCGGCAGCGTTATTCGCGTTTAGTAAATCCCGACCCTCTAAAGCTTCTGTTTTCCCACTTTGAGTGAGTCTAGGATACATGAAAGAAGATATGACGGCGAATACAGCTATAAATATCAATAAAAATTCTATAGCTGCTTGTCCCTTATCTTTCAACTTTCATCCACCTCCTTATGTTCCACTCTGAAGCTAGGGTCGTAGTTTTCCAGAATGAAAGTTGTCTCGTATTCCCTCCTGAATTCGGGGACGATGTCTATATTTTCTATACCCAATTTATTTTCCCACTTTGCAGGGAACATGGTTCGAGAAATAGCATTTTCCGTTTCATTATTCCGTTCAAAAAACACGGCTATAGCCACCCTATTTTCTATGGGGGTAGCCTTAACGTTCTCGACGCGGTCCGGAAGCCAATAATTTACAGTTTCTTTCGCACTTGAACCGTTCATATACGCAGTTTCCAGACCTCTAGCAATCTTCTCCGTAGCGTCCCTTGCGTCTCTCCTTTGGGTAAATTCTCTTGCGAGCGCTTTGGAATCTTCGTAAATGGGCATCGTAGTAGTCGATAGGAAGGTGAATATGACTGCTAATAGGAGTAAGAACTCTAAACTTAGCTGACCCCTTGATTTTTTTAACATTTCAAAATCCCAACCATTAGTACTGGTTCTTATGTTGATGCAGGTAAAAAGAAGTTATGTAGAATAACTCATTTCCGCACCTAATTCTTTAAATAGGGTGACAAACTCAGGATATGTCTGTCGCAACGTTTCAGCCCGATTTTTTACTTGAGTTTTTCCTTCTGCGATTAATCCGGCCACTCCCAGAGCAGAAACGAGTGCAGGGTCGTGACACCCGTCTACCACGTCCCCTACCAGTTTTGAAGGGCCTTTAACAGTTATTCCGTCTTCATTTTCCTCTATATCTGCTCCTAGTTTGGATAAGCTCTCTACGATTCCTTTTATCCGGTCCGATTTCATCTTGCGAGCTCTTTCAGCTTTTCTTATTTCCGTTTTTCCGTCCGCTTTACAGGCAAGTACTGCTAAGAATGGCAATATTCCAGGATGTTGTTCTAGTTCGATTTTGAAGGAATCCAGATTTGAATTCTCGTTTACGGTCAGAGTCTCTTCGTCGGTCTCATATTCTAGGTTCAAATCGTCAAGTAAATCTTTTAGCTCTTCGAGGTTCGAACTTTGTTCTATCTCTTCGATCTCTAATTCTGAGGTTGTGATCAAGGCTCCGGTAATGTATGGTAATGTTGAGAACATGTCTAGAGAGGGTGTTATCTCTATCGGTTCGTACTCTCCTTTTGATATCTTTATTTTTTTGTCCTCCTTGGAAACCTCTATTCCACTCTTTTCTAACATTTTCAGACTTGAATCGACATACCTAGGACTTTTTTGAGGATATGAGACGATTTCGACCTCTTCTTGAGCGAAAGGTGTTAACAAGAGCGGTGCTGGAATGAATCGAGGGTCCCCATCTTCGTCAAACGATATCTCTCCCCCTTCGATCTCACTTTCAAAAATCACCAGAGGAGGTTTTTCGTCCCAGTTGACGGAATGTATATCCATACCGACCTCTAGAAGGTTTTTGATAAGCGATGGCACGGGCAGGTCTCTCAATTGAGCCTTACATGTGCTGATCATTATCCTTGAAGTCAGCGATGAGACGGCGGATAGTAAACTTAGACTCATTATGGACTTTTTCGCATCCGTCACCTGGCTAGTGGGTTGGATTTCTTTTTCATTTCCCCAAATCTTCCATTTAGTTTTGCTTCTCTTCGTCGTCCCCCCCATCTTTTCGACAGCTTTAGCCAGTTCTCTGGTATCATCGACTATCAGCGGCGAATGTATCACGCTTTCACCGTCTGCTAAAAGGCCTATAATGGTTGCGTACTGTGTTTGGAATTTTGAAGGAAGGGGACTGACTTTGCCTGTTATCTCCTCGGTGTTTTCGATTATTAAATCCATTCTATCTCTCCTGGTTTTTGAATGTTTAAAGACTTGTAGATTGATTTATAGGAAATATCATCCCTAACTTGTTCCATCAGCCTATTGAGCTTTTCTTGTTTCACTCTTTTGCCATCAAATCTCCCCAGATTGTCCAAAGTCTCTTTACCTAGCTCGCTTTCCACCTTCTCTTTGGTTTCCTTCCCTAATCCTTCGGTGAGACCTGCTAAAGGGTGAAGAACTGGAAAATCTATTCCGCTTTCTAAGAGTCTAATCTGTTTCAGTCCCGATTTTTGCGGCTTTTTACCAGATATCAATGCTTCGGCACCAATCTTGTTAGCTACTTTTTCTGAAATTTTTAGGAATATTTTCTCTCTAACGAGCTCTTCGTAATCATCCGGCGAGATTTTCGAAATTTTGTCTTCTACTTCCGCCACATCGACGGTTGCGAGTTTTATATTTGAATTGACTTCTTTGAGCAATTCTATAGGTTTTTCTAGCTTAGGTTTTTCTAGCTCTTCAGAAGGATTGAATATCAGAGGATAAACGGGTGAACCTCTCTTCAAAAGCAGAATGGAACTGATTGTGTTGTTAATTTGATTTTCTATATAAGGATTTACCGTTTTTCCTTGACAGCCGACAGGTAAACCTCCGATTGCAGGTATCTTATCTATAAATACGTAGGAATTTTTCTGTCTTGCTTCTATATTTAATACCTGTTCAGGCGAATCAAGATCCACTTCTAGGGTAGGTTTTATTTTTAATATTTCCGAACCTACCTCTTCTTCGATATCTTTACTTGAAAAAGAGTGATTTCCAGCTCTTCTAGCGTTTATTGCAAAGGTACCACCATCGGAAAATTTCTCCTTAACCATAGCTCTCGCGAGGCTCTTGATTTTTTCCATCTCGGATTTAGTCTTTTTAGCAGGGCTTGTGGAAACTATTCCGGGTATATTGGACAGTTTAAGCGCTACTTTTTTCGAACTTTCAGTTTCGACAAAAATTCTACCTCTTTCTTGGATTATTTTATGAGGTATTCCTTCGAGTGAGGAATGGATATTGTTGATTAGAATCTTTTCAAATTTTTCTCTCACAGGCTCACTTTTTAGACTTATCTCTCCGTATCTCACGATTACTGTTTCTTTCATAGTCTCCTTTAGATAGTTAAATGCCTGGGTTAAAATTTTATTTGAGGGGAAAACCCCTCAATTTTTGAATTGTGGTTTAAATTTATTCTATAACTTCAGTTATTCTATCTGCGGCTTTCTGAATATCTTCTTCACTCTTTGCTCCGGCACAGACTCCTTTCCCTGATACAAATAGCAATATCACTGCGTCAGGGTCGTCCAGTCTAAATACCAATCCGGGAAATACTTCAGGTTCATATTCCGTATTTCTGAAGTTTCTGGCGATCTTTTCGAGATCGAAGTCCCTTCCGAAATCGAAGGAAGCGACCATGTTTTGAACATTTACCTCTGGATCGGTGTCCAATTCTATATCGGTATCTTTGAGTTTTTGGGTTAGCTTTTCTATGGCGTTTTTGGCGTCTTCCATGCTTTTGGCACCGACGCAGTTCATCTTTCCTGATGCAAATATCAGGAATGAAGCGGTCGGTTCGACAGAGCTATATGCTATTCCTGGGAAAACTTCCGGATCGTATCTAGCACCTTCTAAGATGCCGGACAGTTTCTCTAGGTCAAATTCAGTGTCTTTGTACGTAACAGACAGAACTATATTTTGTATTTCATATGATGCTTCGACCATTTTTATACCTCCTTAAATCAATTATCTATTTAAGTATTTAAAAGCGGTTATTAAATAACCTTTTTTCAGGGAAAATAGAGCGATATAAGGGGAAAATGACCCTAAAATCGGTTTTTATTCCAAACCCTCTCGATATCTATCGGCCAAATCTGCAAAGTTTTCAGCCCTCTGCTTGATGTGTTTTACGTCCTCGCCTTCTAGGTCTCTGAGTTTTCTGGCGGGGATCCCTACCACAATTTCTCTTGAGGAAACGGTTTCGTTTTCAAGAACTACTGCGCCCATTCCTACCATCGAATTTTCCATCATCTCGGCATTATTGTAAACGATAGAACCAGCGCCGATCACGCACTCATCATTAATAGTTGCACCTCGAACGAGAGCTCCGTGACCGACGACAATATGATCTCCCATTTTCACAGGAACGTATTCGATGTCGTCTTCGTGACAAATATCTGCAGGGTGGATGACAGCATTGTCTAGAACACAAGTATAACTGCCTATATCTATTTCTTCAAAATCTCCTCTAACAACAGCTCCCGGCCATACGCTGGAATGAGGGCCTATTTTTACGTCACCAATTATCGTCGCTTCAGGATGTACGAAGGCCTTTTCATCGATTCGAGGTTTTTTTCCCTCGAATTCGTGAATCATTCTTCGGTCTCCGCTTCTTCCTTGAGGTCTTCAGCACTACGGCCTTTTCCGGTCTTAACAATTGCGATATCGTTGATAGCCATGACGCTCTCGTAAGGGACGGTGGTTACTTTGCCACCTTTATGTCCGAATCCTAGGCCCAAAATGTTCCCTTGTTCGAAATCTAAGACTACGTCTTGGACTTCTCCAACATATCGGCCATTGTCGCTATATATCGGTATGTCATAATATTCGGATACTTTCACTTTTCTACACCCCCTAACCGCTTGTAGTAATCACTTAAGAACTTTTAGAGTTTTTGTTTTTCGGGAGGTATTTTTTTGTAATATCTACTGTTATAGGGGGTTGGAACCATGGGAAAACCATATGTCGTTTTAAATGCTGCTATGACCGTCGATGGTAAGATCTCTAGCGTTTCTGATGACAGCGATATATCTTGCAGTCGTGATCTGGATAGGGTTCACGAGCTCAGAAAGGAGTTCGACGCTGTGATGATAGGTGTCGGTACTGTTTTGGCAGATGATCCTAGATTGACAGTTAGACGGGTTTCAGGTGAGAATCCGTTGAGGATCATTGTGGACAGCGAGGGTAGAACCCCGCTGGACGCGAACGTTTTGGACGATTCAGGTTCGTCCTTGTTGGCCGTTTCTCAAAATATTTCCGATGCCCGTGTGAATGAGTTTGGTTCTAAAGAAGTGGAAATAATGAAATTTGGTGAGGGCCAGGTGGATCTTTCTAAGTTGCTCAAAGAGTTGGATAAAAGAGGTGTCGAGAGGATCCTATTGGAAGGTGGTTCAAGACTTAATTGGGGCATGTTTGAGGAGGGGTTGGTCGATGAGGTCCGACTCTTTGTCAGGTCCTGCATATTAGGAGGGTCCGGAGCAAAGTCTTTGGTCGAAGGAATAGGTTTTGCGAAAGTTTCAAAAGGAGTTGGTTTGGAATTGATGAGAACTAAAAAGATTAGAAATGGTGTACTACTTGTCTATAAGGTGGTTGATGATGATTAAGAGGATAGGCGATAGGATTGTGCTTGTAGGGGTTGCTCACGTTCTTCCTGAGAGTAAAAAAGAGGTAAAGAGAGTTATCGAGGAGGAAAGACCTGGATTGGTGGGGGTTGAACTGTGTCGGAACAGATACATGAATTTGATTACACCTTCAGATGGTAGTTCAGGACTTCCGCTCTCCAGAACAGGGATTCTAGCAAGGATAATGCGGTTTATTCAGAATAGGATAGGCCAAAAAACCGGCATGCTTCCAGGTGATGAGATGCTGGCAGCGATTAAGGGGGCTGAGAATATAGGGGCAAATGTGCAGTTGATCGATAGGGATATAAACGTCACTTTGCAGAGGCTGATTTCTAGAATGCCAATCACGGAGAAGATAAAAATCGCTGGGAGTATACTCGTTGCACCGTTTTTGTTTTCAGGTGATGATATAGAATTGGAGGATATTACTAAAGAAGAAGTCGTGGAAGATTTGGTTTTAGAGATGAAAAGGTTCTCGAATACAATCTACGAGGTTATGATAGAGGAGAGGAATAAGGTTATGGCCCGAAGGATAGCGAACTCAATGAGGTCCGGAGAGAATAAGATGGTCGCTGTCGTAGGTGCTGGTCATGTTCCGGGTTTGAGCAAGATTTTGGGGAAGAGATTGGAGGAAGGGGCTTTAGATCCGGTGGATGAATATTCTATGGACGGAAATTTGTAAACTTTGTATCCGTTTGTATGTTTTGTAACTATACAATTTTTAAGTGGGCAGTTATAATGGGAATAGGAAAAATGGAGTGATACGAATGGATGATGAAGAGTTAGAGCGAATTAAAACAATGTTGGACGTTGAAATCTCGGATTACGAAGAAGACGGGGACAAATTGACAGTTTATGTTCCTGAGGGACAAGCAGCTAAAGCAATAGGTTCCGGCGGAGCTGTTGTAAGATCTGTGGAACTTGCTTTGGATAAAGAGCTCGAAGTTAAAGAAGAGACAGAGTAAAAAGTCTGTAAAACATTGGATACCCTCAGAAACGCAGCTTGAAACGGGGTATTGAATCAAAAGGGAACCTACCCTTAATTAATTTTATTCGAAAATATTATCAAATAGAAAGAAGAATATAATTGTGGTGATTATTTGGTAAAAGCATATATTATGGTCACTTCTTCTATAGGGGACGTAAGGGAAGTTTATTCTAGACTTGAAGATTTGGATAATGCAATAGATCTCAACATAGTAACAGGTCCTTTTGATATCGTTGTGCTAGTGGAAGCCGATGATTTGCCTGTTTTGACAAATGCAGTGGTGGAAGAAATTCGGGAAATAGATGGTGTTGTAGATACGAATACTGCGATAGTTGTCGAGTAAAGAATCTAAATTTATTATAGGTTCTGTCCGAGTCTAAGATTCTTAATTTGAGAGTGAAATGGTAGCCCCGGGCAGATTCGAACTGCCGTCGACAGGACCAGAACCTGTTATGCTTGACCACTACACCACGGGGCTTCAAGGATTTTTAATCTTATCTTCACTTTTTTATGTATTTCTTGTGGAGGTGTAAACTTGTTGCATAGTAAAGGATCAGTAAGCCTGTATATGTTGCTATCAGTAGACCAGCGCAGTTGGGTTGTTGAAATATTTCCAAGTTAGAGGGTAGCCATCTAACGAATAGGAAAGTTATTCCTGAAAACGGCAAGGTTATTGAATTCATAACGGAGGCTAATTTTAGGTTTATATCTTGAAGTAGGAAATAGAAGGCCGCTCCTAGGATTAGGAATAGATATGTGGGTAAAAAGAATTCCGATATGTTTGCTGTGATGGTCGTTGGAAATGTTTTGTATGATAGAACGAATAATGCGCTGATAAGCAGTCCGATTGTTACATTGGTCTCTATTATTTTTTTCACAAATTGCGAGTTTTTCATTATATCAGTGTTTCTTTAATTTTTCTTAATTACAAATCTTTTTGTTGTTAGAAATCCAGTTGATGGACTCTATTTTTGGGAGCACTGATGTTTTGTGTTTTTTACTCGTCCCATATTCCTTCTTTTTTCATCCATCCAACTTGGGTTTGAGTGTATCGGTAAACTATATCTCCTTTTTCATCGGTTTCAACTTGCCATGGTTCCACTATAACGACGTCTCCTTCTCTTATCCACACTCTTTTGTGGAGTTTACCTGGTATCCTACAAGTTCTCATATTTCCGTCTTTACATCTGACTTTCATATGTCCGGAACCCATCGATTTTTCTACGACTCCGAAAACTTCGTCGTCGTCAGGCAGTCTTAAGTTGCTAATTCTCTCCTCAATGGATGGTTCATCATCTTTCGGCATTTATTC
>JGI1684J13235_1000567_pt1 | contig 13642 bp, 11 predicted proteins | sample PonA232FremontCA_2_FD_13235 | JGI IMG/M metagenome (IMG submission 13235) | reverse complement strand
GGGGCGCTTGAGCGCCGGTTTCATCCCGGGTTTCACCTGACGGGGCCAGCAACACTTGAACGAATCCAGGACAACCAAGCCTGTTCGAGGCAAGATTCTCCTTTGAGCCTTGGGTGGTTCATGACACCACAACGCCTGCTTATTGCGGTATGGACAAAGTGACGGTGCTCTATGAAACCCCGCTCAAGCGGCCCCGCCTGCCTTCGCTTTTTTGTTGTATTTCAAAAAGTTAGACCCATTTTCATACAAAAGATCAATCCGGGGGAGCGTCTTTCCTGACCGCCCTCTCCCGGCGAGATCGGCTATGAGCACCCCGGACAAGGACAGAGTGAAACGCGACATCGCCGCCTATTTCCATGGAGCAGCGGCATCCTATCCCATCGTCCTGGGCTACCTTCCCGTTGCCCTGGCCTTTGGCCTGGCAGCGGAGGAGGCCGGGCTGACCAGCCTCGGGGCCACCTTCACCTCGGTCACGGTCTTCGCCGGAGCCAGCCAGTTCGCCCTGCTCGGGCTGCTCGAGGGCGGGACCCAGATCGCGGTGACCGTGCTCATCTGTCTCGCCCTGAATGTTCGGCACATCGTGTACGGGCCCTCCCTGTCCGCGAGACTCGCGCCGGGAGGACAAAAGATGCTGCCCTTTGTCGCCTTCGGCCTCACCGACGAGGTCTTCAGCCTGTCCATGAGCCGTGTCGCCCATATCCCCGCCAAGCGACAGCTTTTTTGGCTGCTCGGTCTGGAGTCCGCGGCCTACCTGACCTGGGTCGGCTTCACCTGGGCGGGAGCCTTTGGCGGGAAGCTCATCCTGGAGATGCTCCCCTTCCTGAAGACCACGTTCTCCTTCTCCATCCCCGCCCTGTTTCTGGCCCTGCTGGTGGTCATGATAGACAGGGAGTCCTTGATTCCGGTGCTTGCGGCCTGCCTCGCCTCGGGCCTCTTCCTCTGGTTGCAGCTGAAGAACCTCTCCATTATCGCTGCCGCCATCGCAGGACCGACGACCTGGCTTGTGCTCAGGAGAAACGCATGACCCAAGGATCCCTCCTCGCCATCACCGTCATCGCCCTGGGGACCTATCTCCTGCGCTATCTCCCCCTCAGGACGAGCTATAGGAGCCTCCACACCTCCACGAACAGGACCATGGTCCTGAACAGGGCCTTCGAGATCGCGGGCATCTGCGTCATCGCTGCCCTGTTCCTGCATTCCGTGAGCCTGCCCGAGGGGCGCCCTCCGTCCCTTGCAGCCCTGCGCCTCACAGCCTCCCTGATTATGGTGGCAGCGATCTCCCACGCCTGGAAAAACCCCGGAATGGGGGTCCTTGCAGGGATCCTCTGCTTCGCCCTCTTCCCCCTCCTGCTCTAAGCAGTGACCCTTGATAGGCTTCCCCACGGAACCCAAAATTGCCACGGAACACACGGAACGACCGCGTTTTCTCTTTTTCCTTGTCATTCCGTGTATTCCGTGGTCAGCCCTCTTCTTTTTCGCGCCATTTCTGGGGATGAGATGGCGCATGGGGCCTCCTGTCCCTAGAACGACCGTGTTCACAGAAAAACTGGCACTTTGGGGAAAACTTAACAACAAATCGAGGCAAAAGGCAATCGAATGGTCATCTCTTCCCTGTTTAAGGCTTAAGAAACGCTGTGGTAGACAACACGGGCAAATAAGGCATATACTCCCCCGAGCTGAACCGAGAGAGACATCTTTCCACGGCCATGCAGGACCACGGAGAGCTGCCTTGCCCCAAAACAAAGCCCCCTTAGCGGATACAAAGCTGGATCCGGAACCGGTTTTCGTGGCCAGACAACCGGTCTTTCGGACAGACATGAGCATATGGGGCTACGAGCTGCTCTTCCGCAGGAGCCGGGAATGCGTGGTTGCCGAGTTCGAGGATGCGGAGACCGCTACCTCGCGGGTGATCACCGACGGGCTCACCGTGGCCCGCGCTGGGATGGCGCCCGGAGCGAAGGTCATGATCAACTTCTCGGAAAAGATGATCCTGGAGGACGCGCCCTTCGCCCTCCCCGAGGGGCATGTTGTGGAGCTCTTGGAAGAGGTGGTCCCCTCCCCGGAGGTGCTGGAGAAATGCCTGGAGCTGAAGGGGGCGTATCTGTTGGCCATCGACGACTACAGGGGCGAATCCCTGCCCGAGAGCCTGATCAGCCTGACGGACATCGTGAAAGTCGATGTCCTGAACATGGGCTACAAAGAGGTCAAGGACACAGTGGCTCAGCTGAAGGGATTCACCGGGATGCTCCTTGCGGAAAAGGTGGAGAACCATGCCATGTTCAAGGTCACCAAGAACATGGGGTTCAACCTGTTCCAAGGCTTTTTCTTCAGCAAGCCGGTCACCGTCTCCGGAAAAAAGCTGGAGTCCAACGAGCTGGCCAAGCTGGAGCTGATGCGGGAGCTGGAAAAAACGGAATTCGATCCCCAGGCCTTCAGCCGGATCATCCAAAGGGACGTGGCCATCAGCTATCGGCTTCTCAGCTCCATCAACTCACCGGGAATCGGCCTCCTGCACCGGATCCAGTCCATCAGCCACGCAGTTCGGCTGCTCGGGGAGCGCAGGGTGCGGCAATGGGTCCGCATTCTGGTCATGGCGGACATCGCATCAAGCCGCAAGAACAGAGAGCTCATGCAGCTCTCCGCCACAAGGGGATATTTCCTTCGCGAGCTCAGCCTGAACTATACGGCTCCCCTGGAAGAGGACGCCATGTTTCTGCTCGGCCTGTTCTCCCTGCTCGACGTCATCCTGAACCAGACCATGGAACAGGCTCTGGCCCTTTTGTGCCTGGATCCCGCAATCGCTGACACCCTTCTGGGCACCCAAACCGAGGTTCGGCCGTGGCTGAATCTGGCCATCGCCTACGAAAAGGGTGACTGGGATACAGTGGACCAGCTCATGGATGGTCTCGCCTTGGATCCCGCTCTTGTTGCCAGAGCATACAACAATGCCCTGGCAAACTCCTCCTTTTTCCTGCCAGAATCAAACACCCCCAAATAAACCGCCAACGGACATTCCCTTGAGCACCCGCTCGCCCTGAAGCAAACACCGGGTCGGCCACGCCAAGGCCCTGGAGCGGAGAAATCGCGGGCCACCCAGCATGGATCATAGAAAACCAGGGGGCAGATCGGTTCTCTTGTCCTCACCGGAGCGCGGCGCCTCCCCATTCTCCTGGTCCTCTCCGCGACCCAGACGCAACCCGCGCCGTTTTCCCTCCTCCCGATAGGAACCGTTAGCGAGCCGTATCTCCGCCATGGAGCTCACGGCGATGGCCGGCCGATCCACCACGGGACAGGCAAACTCGCAGGCGCCGCAGCCGGTGCAGCGATCCTCGCGCACGTGGGGGACCGGCACCTGCATTCCCGGCTCCCGGCTCAAATCCACCGCCCCGTAGGGACAGGCCTCGTCGCAGACCAGACAGCGCTTCCCCCACTCCCAGGCCAGGCACTTGCGTCGGTCCACCACAGCGGTGCCCATCTTGGCCCACACCTTCTCCGGGGCAGGCAGGCTCCGGATGGCGCCGCTGGGACACACCTGCCCGCACAGGGTGCACCCCGGCTCGCAGGGCCCGCTGCGGGGCACCGCCACCGGGGTCTGAAACCCGGACCAGCCGGCGTGGCCCATGGCAGGCTGCAGCATATCCGTGGGGCACACACGCTGACAGAGCCCGCAACGGATGCAGCGGTTCAGGAATGCGTCCTCCGGCAGGGATCCGGGCGGACGGAGGAGCTCTCCGGGCAGGATGCGCTGCCCCGCCTCCTGCCTGCTCCAGGCCTCCAGCAATCCGATCCGGCCCACGAAGACCACGGCCGCGGCCCCGGCCAGGGTCCCCACGGCCGCCCGCCTGCCCGGGAGAAAGGGCTCTACTGGCAGAGGCCCCTCCCTCAAGCCGCGGAAACGGAAGGCGATGGCCCCCTCGGGACAAAGCCGGACGCAACGCTGACAGACAATGCACTCCTCATGCCGTGTCTGCGCGGGATCCTCCCCGATGGCCCCCATGGGACAGCGCCTGCGGCACAGCCCGCAATCCGTGCACGCCTCGGACACCGTGCGCCGAAAAAGGGGGCGCCGGGCCGTCAGGGCGAAAACGGCCCCCGCCGGGCAGATGAAACGGCACCAGAACCTGGGCCGGAAACGCTGCAGGGAAAGGAGCGCGGCAAAGAAGAGGAGGAAGAACCAAGCCCCCAGGTAGCGGTCCGGGGGAAGCCCCAGGGCGCTTGCCGCGCGGTCCGAGAGGAGGCCGGCGTCCGAGAGGCCGGAGAGCGCGAGCTCTCCCGCGGGCCCCAGAACCAGCACGAACAGCCTGCCGGCCAGGGTGAGCGGCGCGCCCCAGTAGGCCAGGTTGAGGCCCAGCAGGCCGGCGGCCGCAATGAAGAAAAGCACCAGGAACTTGACCCTGGGCCACTGTCCCCCCGCCGGCCCGGAGGGGCGCTTGCCCGCCACCACCGGCCGGACCGCGTCACAGGTGGTTCCCAGGGGGCAGACGTGGCCGCAGAAGAAGCGACCCAGCCCCCAGGTCAGGAGCAAGAGGAACAGGAGAACGCCCAGCCCGGAGAGCAGGACGCGGCCGGACAGGGCGGCGCCCAGGTAGGCCGCGGGATCCAGGGCGAAGACCCGGGCGGAATCGATGGATCCGGACAGGATCGGCCCCGCAAGGATCAGGAAAAGCAAAAACAGGGCCAGGCACAGGGCCTGCAGGCTCCTCTGGAACCCATTCATGCCTCGATCGTCCCGGTGGACAGGTTCTCCACGTCCATCCGGCCGAAGCCGCGCTCATGGGCCTGGCGGATATGGCCCACCTTCTCCGGGGCAATGGAGCGGCCGTACCACTGGACCAGACTCACCGCCTTGGCGTCCGCGGCCACCATGTCCCTGGAGGCGATCACCGTGTTCGGCCGGGCCACCTCGCCCGGCCCGGACGGCCCGTCCGTGGTCAGGGCCCGGGTGGCATCCACCACAGTGAGATCCGCCCGCAGCTTGGTGCATAGGTCCACGATGGCGGTATTCAGATCGTATTTCCAGTGGAAGGCCCCCCGATCCAGGATCAGCCCCATCATCCCCTTCATGGACAGGCTCACCCCGGTGCTGCCGTGGTGTTTGGCCACTGGCGCTGCGATGAGGACATCCGCGGCCAGGGCCTCCTTCAGGAAATCGCTGGAGCCGAGCTGCTTACTCCGGGGAATGTCCGCCTTTTGGAACCGGTGCGACGAGGACGGGGTCTGGACCTCCACCTTTCCGGAAAACGTCTCCGCAATGGCGCCGATCCCGGACTCCCTCCGGCACGCCGCCGGATCGCGCAGGGTATGATCCATAATGTAGACCCGGGAGGCCCCGCTCTGCAGGCACATGCGGGCTAAGGCCTCCACCACCTCGGGATGGGTGTTCACAGCTGCATCCGGGCCGGAGGAAAAGCTCATGTTGGGCTTGATCAAGACGTTATCCCCTTCGCGGACGAAGGCCCCCATCCCGCCCATGATCTTCACCGCCGCCACGGTGGCCGGTCCGGGCTCGCCCCGGGCCAGGCCCAGATGCGGGGTGCTCGTCTCCGCCAGAGACAGGGCGGGATGCAGGCTCACCGCGGACAGGCCGACCAGGCCGGCCGCCAGAAAGCTCCGCCTGGTGAGGGAGCCATTGTTTGCTGAATGATTCGATGAATGGGCCATGCGGTATCTCCAGGGGTATCGGTCACGGTGGAGCCGCCTCCGATCTCGCAGCGAGACGAAGACAGGAAGGATTCTTATCAAGTGTATCCTGTCCACTTGACGAAGGTCAATATCGGTCCCCTGGCCCCCTATCGCACCGCCTATGCTTTACAGCCCCCTCCTGACCTTGACAGCCCAGTTCGCCTCAGCTACATAAAGCCGTATTGACTAATGGTCACTCAATGACTCTAGGTCATAAGCCATGAGCACAAAACAGCGGGAAAAATCTCTGCAAACCAGGCAAGAAATCATGAATCAGGCAGTGGCGGTCTTCTGCCGCAAGGGATTCAAACAGGCCACCATTGCCGAGATCACGAGCCAGGCTGGATACGCCAAGGGCAACTTCTACCGCCACTGGGGGAGCAAGGACGAGATCTTCCTGGACATCATGGAGGACCGCCTGCGGAGCTATCGGGCAACGCGCCGGAGCAGGCTGGAGCAGGCGGAGAGCTCGGAGCAGGCGGTCCATGTGATCATGGACTTCTTGGACACCATTATCGACGATACCGCCTGGGCCCGGGTGATTCTGGAGTTCACCACCCACGCTTTCGGCAGCGACGAGCTCAAGCAAAAGCTCAATCAGAGCAGCTATCGCCTCAACTCCTCCCTGTTCGCGGACCTGTTGGCTCGCTTTGTCACGGACCGGGAGGCAACCAGGAAGCTGGGCGCCCTGGTTACCGCCCTCTTCGAGGGCTTTCTCATTCAAAAGTTCTTGGAGACAGGCGTCTTGAGCAAAAGCGACCTGCGCGAGGCGGTGCTCCTCCTGGCCCGGAACATCCTGCGCTGATCGCTGTTATGAGCCTTCGAGGAAGCTACCGGCAAGTCCACAGTATGGCGAGAAAGGGGCTGACCCGTTTATGAAGCCAAGCGAAGCGCTCCACCAGCCTTCGCCTCGCATCATCCCCTGTTCATTCAAAGAGTTAGACGTATTCTCGTCCAAAAAACCTTCCCATCCAGGAGGCAGTATGCTCGGACTAGGCAGTCTGGAGGCGGCCCTGGCGGTTTGGCTCAGTCTCGCAGCGACCCTGCTCTGCGTGGTGTACGGCGCCTTGAACTGGTACGCCCGAGGTAAGCCGGACATTGTGCGCGAGGAGCGAACCGTGGTTGTGCGGGGCCGCCAAGCGCGAACATCCGGTGAACAGGCCGAGGAGACAGGGAAACACGAGGGGCAGGGGGACGGAAAATGATCGGCAAGCTGATAATCATCGCGGTCTATCTGTGCGTGGTCTTCTACCTGGGGTACAAGGGCTGGAGGGAAACCACCAGGACCCAGGACTTCATGCTGGCCGGACGCGGAATGCACCCCTTCATCATGGCCTTCTCCTACGGCGCCACCTTCATCTCCACCTCGGCCATCATCGGGTTCGGGGGCGCAGCAGGACTTTTTGGCTTCTCCCTGCTCTGGCTCACCTTTGCCAACATCTTTGTGGGCATCTTCCTGGCCATGGTCTTCTTCGGCAAGCGGACCCGCCGCATGGGGCTGGCCCTGAACAGCCTCACCTTCCCCGAGCTCCTGGGCCGCCGCTACCGCTCCTCCTTCATTCAGGGCTTCTCCGGGATGGTCATCTTCCTTTTCATCCCGGCGTACGCGGCTGCCGTGCTCATCGGGATCTGCCGCATGATCGAGGTCGGTCTCCATCTGCCCTACAACGCGGCCCTGATCGGAGTGACCCTCATCTTGGCCATCTACGTCATCACCGGCGGCCTGAAGGCGGTCATGTACACCGACGCCTTCCAGGGCTCCATCATGACCTTCATGATGCTCATCCTGCTCGTGACGACCTATTCCCTGCTGGGAGGCATTATCGAGGGGCACGAGACCCTGACCCAGATGGCCCACCTCATGCCGGAGAAGCTCCAGAAGGGCGGCATGCAGGGCTGGACCCAGGGTGCGACCTTTGGCTCCCCCCTGTGGCTGACCATCTACACCACCATCGTCTACGGCGTGGGGGTGGGGGTTCTGGCCCAGCCCCAGCTCGCGGTGCGCTTCATGACGGTGTCCTCGGACCGGGAGCTGAACCGGGCCGTCCTTTTCGGCGGGGTCTTCATCCTGCTCATGACCGGGGTGGCCTTCGTTGTGGGGGCCCTGTCCAACGCGGTCTTCTACCAGATGTTCGAAAAGATCTCCATCGCCATGGCCAAGGGCAACGTGGACAAGATCATTCCGGTGTACGTGGACAGGATCATGCCCGGCTGGTTTTCCGCCCTGTTCCTGGTGGCCATGTTCGCCGCGGCCATGTCCACCCTGTCCTCCCAATACCACGTGGGCGGAACATCATTGGGCCGGGACTTCGTGGAGAAGGCCCTGGGCGCATCCAGGGAGAATTCCATCGCGGTGAACAAGATCGGGGTTGTGATCACCGTGGCCGCGGCGCTGCTCTGGGCCCTGGTGCTGCCCATGTCCGTCATCGCCAGGGCCACCGCCTTTTTCTTCGGCCTCTGCGCCGCCTCCTTCCTGCCCGCCTTTCTCTTCGCCCTCTACTGGCGCGGCATGACCAAGGCAGGGGCCATCAGCTCCATGGTGGGCGGCTTCTGCATCTCCATGTTCTGGCTCCTGTTCGTGCACATCAAGGAGGCCAAGGCCCTGGGCCTGTGCGAGTTGCTCACCGGCCAGCCCACGCTTGCGGCGGCCGCGCCCCAGGGAAGCTGGGTCTGGCTCCTGCAATGGGTGGATCCCAACGTGGTGGCCCTTCCCTTTTCCTTCCTCCTGGCCGTGGGCATCAGCCTGGCCAGCAACCGCTTCGACAGCGAGCACCTGGACGCCTGCTGGCGCAATTTCTGATCCGCGGCAACACGTCGCCCAACACCCATCAGTCTCGGGCCCAACCGGGACCATGAACCGCGAAAAAAGGCCGGCGTCGCTTGGACTCCACCACCGACGCCGGCCCCATAACCTGCCACAAGGGCGAGCCTACCGGCGGACCCGCTCCCGGAGCCTGTGCTTCTGGATCTTGCCCGTTGCCGTCTTGGGCAAATCCAGGAACTCGAAGTACTTGGGCACCTTGAACTTGGCGATGCGCTCCTTGCAGAAATCCCTCAGCTCCTCCTCATCCGCCTGGGAGCCCTCTTTCAGGGTAATGAAGGCCTTGGGCACCTCCTGCCACTTCTCGTGGGGCACTCCCACAACGGCCACTTCCAACACGTCCGGGTGCTCGTGGATGGTGTTCTCCACCTCCACGCTGGAAATATTTTCCCCGCCGCTAATGATCACGTCCTTGAGACGGTCCTTGATCTCCACGTACCCATCCGGGTGGGTCACTGCCAGGTCTCCGCTGTGGTAGATCCCGCCCCGGAAGGCCTCGTCCGTCTCCTCGGGCTTGTTGTGGTACCCCAGCATGACGTTGTTCCCCCACATCACGATCTCGCCCATGGTTTGGCCGTCGTGGGGCACGGGCTGCATGGTGGTGGGATCGATCACGTCCATGAAGGTTGTGGTGATATAGGGCACGCCCTGCCGTGCCTTGATCCGGGCCCGCTCCTCCGTGGACAGGCCGTCCCACTCCTGTTTCCACTCGCAGAGGCTGTGCGGGCCGTAGACCTCAGTCAGGCCGTAGCACTGGGTGACGTTGCAGCCAAGCTCCTCCAGCTGTCGGATGATGGCCGGAGAGGGCGGAGCTCCGGCGGTGTTGATCACGAATCCCTCCGGAACGTCCACTGGGGTCTTGCTGGCGTAGTCCGCCATGGCGCCCAGAACCACCGGAGCGCCGCAGAGGTGCGTGGCCCGGTTGCGGGAGATCTCGGCAAAGATCTCCTCCGGGAGCACCTTGCGCAGGCAGATGTGGGTAGCCCCAGGCGCGCTCACGCCCCAGGTGTGGCACCAGCCGTTGCAGTGGAACATGGGCAGGGTCCAGAGGTATTTGGACCGGGAATGGATCTGGTACTCCAGGATCTCGCCCAGGGCGTTCAAGTAGGCCCCGCGGTGGGAGTAGAGCACGCCCTTGGGCCGGCCCGTGGTCCCGCTGGTATAGTTCAGGGTGATGGGCAGGAGCTCGTCCTCCACTCCAAGGTAGAAATACTCCGGCTCAAGGTTTAGGAACTCCTCGTAGTCCGGGGCGTCGAAGGCCTTGCCTTCGAGGTCGCAGATATTGACCAGCCCCATATGGCCCAGCTCCTCCAGAATGGGCTCTACTGAGCCGCTGAACTCCGTATCCACGAAGAGGAACTTGCTCCCCGAATCCTTAAGGATATAGGCGATTTCCTGGGAGGAGAGGCGAATGTTTATGGGCACCAGCACGGCGGACAAAAGCGGAATGCCGTAATGGGCCTCCAGCATGGGCGGAATATTGGGACAGAGAAAGGCCACCTTGTCCCCCTTCTTCACGCCCTGCTGCCTGAGGGCAGTAGCCAGCCTGAGCACCCGATCCTTGAGCCGGGCGTAGGTGGTCTGCTTCTCCTTGTAGATGACCGCTGTCTTCTCCGGAAAGGTGTACGCGCTTCGCTCCAGAAAATGCAACGGGCTCAGCGGCTCGTAGTTCACCTGGCGCATAGGGGTGTCACTCCTTCTTGGTCTTGACGTGGAAGGGCTTATTGGCCTTCGTTTCCGTGAACACCGTTCAGTCCCTGGCTCTATCACGTTGACGCGGGGCACGAACAATTAGAAAATGGCCTGTCACCGGGGATCTGTCAAGGTCCTGGGCAGCGCTGTTTGGCAGGAGGCACGCCATCGTGCTATCCAGAAATGCGTCGATTGCCATCCGAATGCTCCAAGCGATCCGGCAAGCATCAAGACGAGAGTATGGACCGTCAAAGCGATACATTCCTGCGCAGCCCGGCACTGGCTCAATCCGCCCTGTTGGCGGGAGTTTTTCTCTTTGTCTTCCTGCCCCGCCTCATCCCGGCCCCCTTTCTCGCATCCATCGAGACCGAATTCGGGGTGAGCCATGCCCAGGCCGGAGTCATCTTTCTCTATCTCGCTGTTGGGTACGGCCTGGGGCTTTTCGGATCCGGGCTCCTGGCGAAAGCCCTGACCCATCGCTGGACGCTCCTCGTATCCGTCTTCGGGTCCGCCGCGGCCATGTTCGGGCTCAGCCAGGTAGGCCATTTCCTCCTGCTCAAGCTGCTTCTGGGCCTAACCGGAGTTCTTTGCGGCCTTTACGTCCCATCCGGGATTTCCACCCTGACCTCGGTGGTTCCCGTGAAGCACTGGGGCAAGGGGCTGGGAGTGCACGAAATGGCTCCCAACTCCAGCTTCTTCCTGGCCCCGCTCATAGCCTCCTTCGCCGAGGGGGCCTGCTCCTGGAGGACGGTCTACCTCTGTCTCGGCATCGGAGCCCTGTTCATGGGCCTTGTCTTCAGCTTAGCCGGCAAAGGAGGGGACTTTTCCGGAGAGGCCCCGCATCCCAGCGTGGCTCGCGGCCTCCTGACCGAGCCCCGCTTCTGGATCCTGGTGGTGCTTTTTGCCTCCGCCGCGAGCATAGCCTTTGGCAGCTACAGCATGCTCCCCCTGTATCTAGCCAGTGAGCACGAACTGAGCCAAGCCTGGGCCAACCAACTCATCTCTTTCTCCCGAATCCCCTGCCTGGGCGTGGTCCTGGCTTCGGGGGCCATTCTGGACCGTATCGGGGTCAGACGAGCCATCATCGCCGCCCTGCTCGGCGCGGGCGCACTGACCGTTTCCATTGGGCTCTTTCAGGGAACCGCCCTTCAGGCTGCGGTCTTCTTGCAGCCCTTTCTCGTGGTAGCCTGCTTCCCGGCCGGATTCACCGCCATCTCCACCTGCTTTGCTCCGCGGATTCGAAACCTCGCCATATCCCTGATCATCCCCTTGGGCATGGCTTTGGGCACAGGGGTCTTGCCAGCGATCCTGGGATGGTTCGCTGATCAGGGCATCTTTCCCCTGGGCTTCACCCTGCACGGGGTCCTGGTACTAACCGCCGTTCTCGTTGTGCGCCGCCTGGACCTCGCACAATGCCATGAAACGAACACCTAATGAAAACGACAAAGCTGGGCACGGACTCACTCCCTTTTTTCCACAATAGCGTACAGAACGGCAACGCCGATTCAGTTCGGAGCTGCTCCTTGCCACCGCTTGACAGAGCAACTCAATCGAACCTACACATTAAGATCATTGACACTGCAGTCCCTATCGAGTGAAAAGGCCTTTCCCAAGCCCTGGGACTCGCGTTTTTCTCACCTTTCGCATCGTTGCAGCGATTGAGGGCGAAAGGCTGAGACAAGAAGGCGGTATTCCATTCGTCCCTTCGCGAAAGTCAGCCTCCGTTGCTTCCACGCCCCTGCTTGACTTTTGCCGAAATACGCTTATTGATTGAACTCCGCTTGGAATATGTCCAAGAAGAGCACCCTCGTTCCGGAAAGAGAGCATGAGCACCACCGTATTCAAGAACGCCACACTGATCCCGGTGAGCGAAAAACGCATCGAGCCGGGCACGCTGATCGTCGAAGAGGACAAGATTGCGGCAGTGGGACCCTCCTCCCGGGTAGAGATCCCTGATGAAGCCGAAATTGTCGACTGCAGGGGCAAATACATTTTGCCCGGTCTCATCGACGCTCACATCCACCTGGATCTGCACGGCATGTCGGACACCTCCCACGAAAGCCTCGTGGAGGACAAGCTGCGCGCCATCCGCTCCTCCCTGGAGATGGGCAACACCGTCCGTTCCGGAATCACCACGGTGCGCAACGCGGGCTCGACAAACTACATCGACATCGCTGTCAAGAAGGCCGTGGAACAGGGACTCGCCGTCGGTCCCAGGATCTTGGCCAGCGGCCGCATCATCTGTATGCTCACCGCCGGCAGCGAATACTTTCCCGGCCTCTACCGCGAGGCGGACGGAGTGGACGAGAACCGTCGCGCCGCTAGGGAGCAGCTCAAGGAGGGAGCGGACTACCTCAAGGTCATGGCCACTGGGGCCATCATGAACCCCGGAGGGGTTCCAGGGGTCCCGCACCTGAACGTGGAGGAGATCGAGGCAGTGGTGGAGGAGGCGGCCAAGATGGGCACCTATGCCGCAGCCCACGCCCACGGGGCCGAGGGGATCAAGAACGCGATCAGTGCCGGGGTGAGGACCATCGAGCACGGCACTCTGGCTGACGACGAGGCCCTGACCATGATGGCGGACCGCGGGATCTACCTGACGTCCACGCTGAGCTCCAATTTCTGGATGCTCTATGCCTCCCGCGGCAACGGGCTGCCCCAGTTCATGCTGGAAAAGGCCCAGGAAGTGTCCCGGATTCGCAAGGAGACCCTGCACCGGGCCATCGCTCGGGGCGTGCCCGTGGTCATGGGCACTGATGCGGGTACACCGGACAATTTCCATGGCAAGAACGCCACGGAGCTGGTACAATATGTCCGGGAGGGTCTGATGACCGAAATGGAGGCCATCCGCGCCTCCACGCTCACCGCGGCGGAGGCCCTGGGCCTGGGGGACAGCATCGGCAGCCTGGAACGCGGCAAGTACGCCGATCTTCTCCTGCTCGAATCCGATCCCCTCCAGGACATAGNAAGCCTGGTGCGCCTGGACAACTTCGCCGCCATTTACAAGGAAGGCCGAATCATTCACGGAGCTGTCGACACCTCCCAATGGACCGGGGAATCCGTGCTCGGCCTGACCTGATTCCGGCTCTTTCTTTCTAGACCCGCTCCAACGAGCATCACTTTCGCAACACGCGTCACCTCGGCAAGGAAATCCCTATGGCAGCAGCAAAAGTCCTCTTTCTCTGCGACGCAAGCGATGTGGATATCGTGGAGAAAAGCTTCGCGGACAATCCCGATTACGAACCGGTCGTCGAGACCTCGGAACGGATTATGGAGTACGGGGTCCAGGCCTATCTCGAGCGCACAATCGAGCTGATGAACAAATATCCAGCCATGTACGACGGGGTGGTCGGCACGCACGACTCCTCAGCTGTTTTCGCCTCCATCATCGCGCAGAAGACGAATAAGCGCTTCGCCAAGGTTCAAAGCACGATCAACTGCCAGAAC
>JGI1684J13235_1000565_pt1 | contig 13704 bp, 13 predicted proteins | sample PonA232FremontCA_2_FD_13235 | JGI IMG/M metagenome (IMG submission 13235) | reverse complement strand
TATTACCGGAACTCATAAAAAAAATAACTGAAAAATCACTGCAAAAATATTAATTATTTAGTGAAAAATTTTGCGGTGAATAGGGGGTGATTGTTGAATATTTATTGCAAAAATAGTAGTAGAGTATAAAAGTAGTTAATTATTTAAAAGGGGGAAATATAAAATTATGTTTAAAAGTAAAAAATTAGTTATTTTGTCTTTAGTTCTGTCTTTCTTATTAGTATTTGGTGGTTTAGCAGGTGCTCAGGAATATAAAATGACAATTTCTCATTATACTATAACAGATACAGAAGTAAGTGGGATTGCTGCTTCACTATTATATTTTGAAAACATGGTAGAAACCAGATCAGACGGTTCTATTGACGTAGAAGTATTTGGGAACAGCTCACTTGGTGGTGTTCAGGAAGTAACGAGACAGACTGTTAACGGTGATACTGTACAATCATCAGTAGCTTATGGTGGAGTATTTGCAACTTTCTTCCCCAAATATCAACTTATGTATTCACCATTTCTATTTGAAAACTATCGTTCAGCTTGGGCCTTTATGGACAGTGATTATTTTGCAGAATTTATGAACGAAGCAAGAAAAGAAACTGGTCTAAGGCATTTAGGTATATATGATGATGGTGGCGGTTTTGTAGCACTTACAAATAATAAAAGATTAATTAAAAAACCTGAGGACATGGAAGGTTTAAGAATCAGGACTGAGGGTGGTAATGCAGCTCAATTAGCTATGATGGAAGCATTGGGTGCTGAAGCAGTTCCTCTACCTTGGGGGGATGTAACTACTGCACTTGCAAGTGGTGTTGCAGATGGTCAATTTAATGCGCCTTATGTAAATGCTTTTGCTAAGTTCTGGGAAGTTAATGATTATTCTTCTTGGATTAAATTCATGTTTAATACAGCAGTTTGGTCTGTAAGTGATGAATGGTTCCAAACTTTACCTGAAAAAGAACAAAATATTATATTAACAACTGCTGAAGAGGCAATTGATATGGCAAGAGGTATAAACGCTCAACAGTCCTTATTAGATTGGGAAAAATCAAAAGAGCAATTTGAAGATACCTACAATCCTCCACCAGAAGTTATGAATGAGTGGAAAGAAGAGTTACGCCCTGCATTTTACGAATGGGTCACAGAAGATTTTGGAATACCTGAAGAAGAAGTAGATGAATTTTGGAATAAAGCTGATGAGATAAGTAATGAAGTAGATAGTAAAATAATTACTAACTATGGTACTAAATAAGAGTTATTAATGGCAACAACAATAGAAGGGGATTCCTATATTAGGGGTCCCCTACTATAAAGTAAAGGGGTGAGATAATGTTAGAGAAAATAAAAAAGATTAGTGACTTATTAGATAAAATCACAATTAGAATAGCTTCTTTATTTGTAGCAATAATACTAATCATTGCTGTTTATGGAGCCTTTTTCCGTTATATATTAGGCAGCCCGTTACCTTGGCCACTGCCGGTTGAAAGAATTTTAATGATTTGGAGTGCTTTATTTGGAATTGCAGCTGCTTTTAAAAGAAATCAGCATATGGGGGTAGAAGGACTTATAAAATCCTTACCGGAAAGTTTTGAAAGAGTTATGCGTTATATAATATTTGCCTTAATTTTTATATTTATGGGAACTCTATTTTGGTATGGATTATTAGAAGTTCTAAATAATAATGATACTTACATGATAACTGGCAGGCTTAGGATAAGTTCAAAATGGCTTGTAGCAGCAATTCCTGTAAGTGCGTTAATTCATTTGATTCATTTATTTACCGCACCATTAATGATAGAGGAAAGAATTGAGCTTGATTTATCAGAAGAATTAATGGAAGAGGCAAAGGAATAGAAATGAAAGGAGCTAAATAACGATGCTAATTGTATTTATAATATTTTTTATCATAATAGCAATAGGTGTACCTATTGCATATGCAATAGGGCTTACAGGCATGTTCGGCTTATTTATGGCTGGCGGTACTAGTTTTTTTACTATTATATCGACTAGATTACTGGCAGCTGTTTCAGATTTTATTTTGATCTCAATACCATTATTTATATTAACATCTGAATTTTTAAACAGAAGTGGTATGACAGAAAAAATTGTAACCTTTGCTTTAAGCTTTATGGGTAGATTTAGAGGAGGTCTTTCTCACGTAAATATCGGTGCCAGTATCTTATTCGCTGGACTTACTGGTACAGCAGTTACGGATACTGCTGCAATAGGTAATATTCTAATACCTGCCATGAAAAAAAGAGGTTATGGAGCAGGATATAGTGCCGCTGTTACGGCTTCTTCATCTGTAATTGGGCCGATAATTCCTCCAAGTTTAATAATGATAGTATATGCAAGTATGTTTGAAGAAGTTTCAGTTATATCTATGTTTGCTGCGGGAATTATACCCGGTCTTATAATTGGTTTAGCACTTTTAACAATTAGTACTGTAACTTCTATGCGTAGAAAGTATCCCAAAGAAAAACATTATTCCTGGAAAGAAAAATGGCAAGCAACTAAGGAAGCAATTTGGGCACTGTTAACTCCTATTATAATTTTAGGTGCTATTTTAACTGGTATTACTACGATTACAGAGGCTGGTGCAATTGCTGCACTATATGCTTTTTTAGTAGGAGTATTTATTTACAAGAATTTAGGATGGAATGAAATCTTTGATTCATTAAAAAACAGTGTTGTTTTATCTGGGGTAGTATTTTTCTTAATAGGATCAGCAAATATCTTAGGTTGGGTAGTTACATATAGTGGTTTAACACAAACTCTAGGATCTGCCATGATTGGGTTTAGTGAAAGCCATATTATCCAACTACTTATGGTTAACGTATTATTTCTAATAGTAGGAATGTTTTTAGATATCGGACCAGCTGTTGTACTTTTAGCACCTATAGTTACACCGGTTATGGTTCAGTTAGGTTTTGATCCTTTACACTTTGCAATGATAATGATGGTTAATGTGAATATAGGTAATGCAACTCCACCGATGGGTATGACACTGATGGTGGGTTCGCAAATTGCTAAAGTCCCCTACGAAAAAGCCATTAAAGAAGTAGCGCCATTTATCCTAGCCGAAATAGGTGCACTTTTATTAATTTCATATATTCCAGAATTAACTTTATGGATTCCTCGAATTTTGGGTTTAAGTTGGGGCTAAAATGTAGTAGAATATATATTGTGGCATAAATTTTGCATATATATTAATATGTGAATATTTTTGTCTTAAATTAATTTATAAAATAAAAGGAGTTGATTGTAAGTGATTATTGGTGTACCGAAAGAAATTAAGAACAATGAAAATCGAGTTGCAATAACAGCAGCTGGAGTAAAGGCATTTGTAAATGATGGGCACAAAGTAGTTATTGAAAAAAGTGCAGGTGAAGGTAGCGGAATAAGTGATGAAAAATATAGTCAGGCCGGAGCTGAAATGTTAGATACTCCCAAAGAAGTATTTGACGAAGCTGACATGATTATGAAAGTAAAAGAACCACTTGAAGAAGAATATGATTATTTCAAAGAAGGTCAAATCCTCTTTACCTATCTTCATTTAGCAGCAGAAGAGAAATTGACTAAAGCATTGATGGAAAAAAATGTAGTTTCAATTGCATATGAAACTATACAGCTTGAAGATGGTTCTTTACCATTATTAACTCCAATGAGTGAAGTTGCTGGACGTTTGGCTACTCAAGAAGGAGCTCGCTTTTTAGAAAAACCTCAGGGAGGAAAAGGAGTTCTGTTAGGAGGAATTCCAGGAGTTAGTCCTGCCAAAGTAGTAATTGTAGGTGGCGGAATAGTTGGTATGAATTCAGCCAAAATGGCAGTAGGCCTTGGTGCTGATGTAACTATTTTAGATATCGATCCTTCCCAAATGAGATATATTGATGATGTATTTAATGGTAGAGTTAAAACAGTAATGTCAAATGAACATAATATAATGTATGAGATACAAGATGCTGATTTAGTTATCGGTGCTGTATTAATACCGGGAGCTAAAGCACCTGATTTAATAACCGAAGAAATGATTAAAGAGATGGAAGATGGAACAGTTGTTGCAGACGTTGCAATTGATCAAGGTGGCTGTGTAGAAACAACATATCCAACTACTCATGAAGATCCAGTATTTACAAAACATGGAGTTGTTCATTATTCGGTTGCAAATATGCCGGGGGCTGTAGCTAGAACTTCTACTTTTGGTTTGACCAATTCTACTTTACCTTATGGACTTAAGTTAGCAAATAAGGGGTATAAGAAAGCAATGCTAGAGGACAAAGCATTGTCTAAAGGTCTTAATGTATATAATGGTGAAATCACCTATAAAGCAGTTGCTGAAGCTTTTAATATGGATTATAAACCGCTTGAAGAAGTTATAAAAAATTTCTAAAACGGATTTAATAGGAGGAGATTTATAAATGGAAAATATAAAAGTAGTTCTCTGGGGCATGGGCTCTATGGGAAGCGGTATGGGAAAATACTTAGTTGATAAAAAAGGAATAGAAATTGTAGGAGGAATTGCTCATAGAGAATCAAAGGCCGGTAAAGATGTAGCTGAATTCTTTGGTCTAGATAAAGAAATTGGAGTTAAAGTTACTAATGATCCAATGAGTGTTATTACTGAGGACGTAGATGTAGTATTACAGGCAACTTCTTCTTTTGTAGAAGATGTATATCCTCAAATTGAGAAAATAGTTAAAAAGAAAGTAAATGTTATTTCAATTGCTGAAGAAATGGCATATCCAAGTGTTCAAGCTGAAGAGTTAAGTAAAAAAATAGATGAACTTGCAAAAGAATACGGAGTATCTGTGCTAGGTACAGGTATTAATCCGGGATTTGTTTTAGATTTAATGATCATTGCTTTAAGTGGAGCCTGTGCTAAAGTTGATAAAATAGAAGCGGCTAGAATTAATGATCTTTCTCCATTTGGTCCTACAGTTATGAGAACTCAGGGTGTAGGTACTACAGTTGAAGAATTTGAAAAAGGTATTAAAGATGAAACCATAGTAGGACATATTGGCTTTTTAGAATCAATAAATATGATTGCCGATCGTTTAGGTATTGAGTTAGATAAGATAGAACAAACTAGAGAACCTATTGTTTCAGAGACTCATAGAGAAACCGAACATGTAAAGGTAGAACCTGGTATGGTAGCTGGTTGTAGGCATATAGCAAAAGGCTATAGTGATGGTAAAGAAGTAATATTATTAGAACATCCTCAACAGATTCATCCTGGTAAAGAAGGAACAGAGACAGGAGACTATATTAATATAAAAGGTACACCAGATATTAATATGTCAATTCAACCTGAAATTCCAGGTGGAATTGGTACAATGGCAGTAGCTATCAATATGATACCTGTTATCGTAGATGCACAACCAGGACTTGTAACTATGAAAGATCTACCAGTACCTGCTGCAATGATTGGTGATGCACGTAAACTAATGGAATAAAAATATATTTTATGGAGGTATTTATATGGGAGAAGTTATAGAAGCTGGAAGTTGGGTACAAATTTATCAAGTTATTCTTCCTGCTGGAGAGAGAGCTCCCCAGGTACCTGAAGATACAAAAAAAGTGCCTTTAGAATTAAAGGTTAAGGGGTTCTTAAAAGAAGATGCTGAACTTGGTGACACAGTAAAAATTAAGACAGTGACAAATAGAATACTTGAGGGAGAATTAATAAAGGTTAATCCTCCTTATGAACATAAATATGGAAAAATGATACCAGAATTATTACAGGTTGGACCTCAAATCAGGGAAATATTAAGAGAAGAGGAGGTGTAGAGATTGGCAGTAAATGATTATGAATCAGTAATGTCACGTAAAAATGAAATTATGAAAAAAGCAGTTGGTATTGATTATGAAAGGTTTGCCCAGGGGAAAGTTGGTTTTGACTATGAAAGAATGATGTCAGAAGTTGGCTATAAGTTAGATGAGATAATTAAAATTCAGAAAGAAACAGCCGTGGGTCAAACACCTTTCATAGAATTGAAAAATATTTCTGAATTGGCAAGAAAACTTGCTCCTGAAGGTAAAGGAGCTCGGATTTTCCTTAAAGATGAAGCTGCCAATCCTTCTGGTAGTTATAAAGCCAGAAGAGCCTCGGTTTCTGTTTATCACGCAAAAAAGGAAGGTTATCCTGGAGTTGTAGCTGCAACGAGTGGAAATTATGGGGCAGCTGTTGCCTCTCAGGCTGTAATGCGTAATTTGGAATCAATAATAGTTCAGGAAGTTTTTGACAGTCGCGGAGTAGGCCAACCAGAAATACTTGAAAAGGGTAGAAAGTGTGAAGCTTATGGTTCTGAAGTGCTGCAGCTTAGTGTAGGACCTGAACTTTTCTATACTTTTTTAAGAGTATTAGAAGACACGGGTTATTTTAATGCTTCTTTATATACTCCGTTTGGTATTGCTGGGGTTGAACCGCTAGGTTATGAAATTGTTCAAGAATTACAGGAAAGAGAAAATAGAAATCCCGATGCAGTAATCATTACTCATGCTGGGGGAGGTAATTTAACTGGAACAGCCCGCGGACTTCTAAAAGCGGGAGCTGATGATACTAAAATAGTTGCTGCTAGTGTAGATTTAAGTGGACTACATATGGCAAGTGACCATGATTTTAATAGAAAATCTTTTACAACCGGACATACCGGATTTGGTGTACCATTTGCTACCTGGCCTGATCGGGCAGATGTTCCTCGGAATGCAGCTCGAGCTTTAAGGTATATGGATGATTATGTAACTGTTAAACAGGGTGAAGTGTTTTATATAACTGAAGCCCTCGCCCAGATTGAAGGTATGGAAAGAGGCCCAGCTGGAAATACATCTTTAGCTGCTGCCTTTGATTTAGCACAAGAGATGGATGAAGATCAAATTATAGTAGTGCAAGAAACAGAATACACTGGTGCCGGTAAACATCCGATGGCCCAGTTAAATTTTGCTAAAGAAAATGGGATTGATGTAAGAAATGGCAATCCTGATGAAGAAGAAGCTGGTAAATCAGTTATAATACCTGAACATCCTTCCCAAATTAGGGCAAGAGAAGTAGAACTTGAAAAGTTAAAGAGTTCCTATTTAAGAAAAGTAATTGAAGAAACCAATGTTAAAGAAATCAATGATATAGATCTACAGTTTTTAGCAGATGAAATCAAAAAGACAAAAGCTGAAACAAGGGAAATATTAGAAAAAGAATTTAACCTTTCTGTAGTGGGAGGATAAGTACATGAAAATTGATCTTTTAATTGCAGAAATAGGAAGTACAACTACATTAGTAAATGCATTTGATAATATAAATAGTGCTAACCCTGAATTTATAGGTCAGGGTTTAGCACCTACTTCTGTCTTAAAAGGAGATGTAACTATTGGGTTAGAAAGCGCAATATCTGATCTCGAAGATAAATTAGGGATAGCTGATTTAGACTGGGAAGAATTTATGGCTACAAGTAGTGCTGCCGGTGGTCTAAAAATGACAGTACACGGTTTAGTTAAGGATATGACTGTTAAAGCAGCAGAAGAAGCTGCCTTAGGAGCTGGAGCAGTTATAAAAATGGTGACTGCTGGAAATATGAGAGATTCTCAATTAGAGGAAGTATTAGAGATTAAACCCAATATTATTCTTTTAGCAGGTGGAGTAGATTATGGTGAAGAAGAAGTCATAATCAATAATGCTAAGAAGTTAAGCTCTCTTGATCTTGATGTACCATTTATATATGCTGGTAATAAAGTTTTACAAAAAGAAATCAAAGATATTTTTAATAAAAAGGGTAAAAATATTATTATTGCTGAAAATGTATACCCAGAGATTGATAGGCTTAATATTGAAGAAACAAGAAGCATTATCCATGATGTGTTTGCAGAACATATCGTAAGGGCACCAGGGATGTCTAATATAAAACCGATGCTCTCACTTGATATGATGCCGACCCCAGGTGCTGTAATGAAAGCTTCCCAGCTCTTAAAAGGAAACATAGGTAACTTAGTTACAATTGATGTTGGTGGAGCGACTACAGATGTTCATTCTGTTACTGAAGATTCATTAAATGTAAGAGAAATTTTAATGAATCCTGAACCTGAAGCCAAAAGAACTGTGGAAGGAGATCTGGGTGTATATCTGAATGCCTCACATGTTTATGATTTACTTGAAAACACTAATGACTTAGAAAAAAGAGATGATTTAGCCCCAATTCCAAGAGATAAAGAAGAAGAAGAATATATTTATCAGTTAGCTAAAAGGGCAGCTTTCACCGCAATAGAACGTCATGCTGGTAAGTATAGAAATTTTTATGGTCCAAGTGGTCGTCAGACTGTAGCAGAAGGTAAAGACCTGACAGCTGTTAATTGGATTATTGGTACTGGTGGAGCTTTAACCAGATTAGAAGATGGTGAAAAAATAGTAGAAAAGCTCAAAGATTTTAATAAAAGAGCATTGCTGCCACCAAATTCTGCTAGTGGGCTTATAGATAATGACTATATAATGGCTTCAATGGGATTAATGAGCAAAAAATATCCAAAAGCAGCTTTGAAATTATTAAAGAAAAGTTTAAATTATAATAATTAGTTTTTAGGAAGGGAAGTGATCTGATGCCGATTAAAAGAGAAGATGATTTTGAAGAAAGACGAGATCATCTCAAGGACTTATCAGATGAAGAGTTAAAAGAAAAATTTTGGAATTTAACAGAAAAGATTGTAGACCCTTTAATTGACTTATCAAAAACACACACCTCTGCTTCTATAGAAAGATCAGTTTTATTGAGGATGGGTTTTAATAGTATTGATGCTAAGGCTATTGTTAATCAGGTTATTAATGCTGATTTATTAGGTAAAGGAGCAGGACATGTAGTATATAAATTGGCTCAAAAGGAAGATAGACCAATTAAAGAAGTAGGATTAGATATTGGCGACGAAAAGTATACCAAAGAAGATTTAAGAAGCTTATTTAATGGGGGTGGAGAATAATGGATTTAAAACCAGATCAAAAAATTGATATCGAAGAAATTCTTGATGGTATAGAAGATTATCGCCCCCGACGTAAAGGTTGGACCTGGAGAAAAAAGGTTGAAAACCAACAAATTGGCCCCTTTGAATATAAGGAGATGTCAGAGCAGTTAGAAAATAGTGTATCCTTACCAGCGTCAAGGAGTTTTAAGAATATAGATCCTCAGCCTGAACCTGTAATTACAACCGAAATTGCTTCTGGTCGTTTCGAAGATGATATCAGAAGGATGAGGATGGCAGCTTGGCATGGAGCAGATCATATTATGGTGATTAGAACTGCAGGCCAAAGCCACTTCGATGGTTTAATTGAAGGTACTCCAGAAGGTGTTGGCGGTATTCCTATAACTAGAAAACAAATTAGAGCAACTCGTAAAGCACTAGATTATATTGAAGACGAAGTTGGTAGACCAATAAATTTCCATTCATATGTTAGTGGAGTGGCTGGTTCTGAAATAGCAGTACTCTTTGCTGAAGAAGGAGTTAATGGTGCTCACCAGGACCCTCAGTATAATGTTCTGTATAGAGATGTTAATATGTATAGATCATTTGTTGATGCAGCTGTAGCTAAAAAAATAATGTCTAGTACAGGTATGCTTCAAATTGATGGTGCTCATAATGCAAATGCTACAGCCCGCGAAGCCTGGAAAGTTATGCCAGAACTCTTTGTTCAACATGCGATTAATTCTATGTTTTCTGTAAAAGCTGGAATGCCAAAAGACAAGATTTCACTTTCAACAGTTCCACCAGTGGCATCACCAGCACCAGATATAAGAATGAACTTACCTTATTCAATTGCTCTCAGAGATCTATTTGATGATTTCAAATTTAGAGCCCAACAGAATACTAAATATATTGAGTCTTCTATCAGAGAAGCAACTGTTACACATACCTTGAATCTATTACTATCTGAATTAACTTCTGCTGATTTACAGAGTACAATTACACCTGATGAAGGTAGAAATGTACCATGGCATCATTATAATGTACAGGCGGTTGATACTGCCAAACAAGCATTTGCAGGTATGGATGGATTGAAAGATTTAATTGAACTTAAAAAGGATGAAGGTTTTCTTAAAGAACAGTCCAGAGAACTTAAAGAAAGAGCTGTACTTTTCATGGAAGAAATACTGGAAGTAGGCGGCTATTTTAAAGCTGTCTCAGAAGGATTTTTTGTTGATTCAGGTAAATATCCAGAAAGAAATGGTGACGGTATAGTTAGAGAACGTGACGGTGGAGTAGCAGCAGATTCGATTGTTCCCCGTGATGATGACTATATGGCTCCTGTTTGTGATCACTTTGGTGAAAATAACTTACCTGACGATTTAGACAAACCATGTGATCTAATCGGTGGTTGTACACTTCACCATCCTGAAAAAATAGATTTTATTGATGAGTTAGACCCTGAAGATAATGTAGAAAAAAGACTTGAAAAAAACGAAGAATATCGTAAGGGTAGTAAGTTAAAACCCGAAGTACAGTGGTTAGGTGACGGCTGGGTAAATGTTACAATGTTTTTACCAGAAAGTAAAAAAGTCGCTGAATTTGCTGCTTTGGAAATAGCTAAAAAAATGAATTTACAAAGTCCGGAAGTTATTCATAAAGAAGTTATGCAGCCTGCTGAAGGAACAGTTTGTGAAGTTAAAGGTAGAGTAGATTTTTCTATTGATGTTGATGAATTAGAAATTCCTGAGGAAGAAGAAGCTTTACCTTTTGATGAAATAAGAGGATTTGTTGATGATAGACCTATTAATGTGGTTGCTGCTACAGTTGGAAAAGATGAACACTCTGTAGGTATGAGAGAAATTATTGATATCAAACACGGCGGAATTGAAAAATATGGTATTGATGTTACTTATCTTGGTACTTCGGTTCCAATTTCTAAAGTAGTAGATGCAGCAATTGAAACCAATGCTGACGCCATATTAATAAGTACGATAATTTCTCATAATGAGATTCATAGAACTAATATGAAGAAACTCAATGATCTTTGTGTAGAAAAGGGGATTAGAGATAAGGTTATTCTAATTGCCGGTGGTACTCAGGTAAATAACGAAATGGCTGTTAAAGCTGGCTTAGATGCTGGATATGGTCGCGGTACTCATGGAGATGATGTTGCAACTTTCTTAGTAAAAACATTAAGAGGGGACTACGATGAAGAAGAATAAACTTACAAGACCTGTATGGGTTGAAGTAAACTTGGATAATATAAAATTTAATATTAATCAAGTAAAAAATAATATACTAGAAGAAACCCTTATTATGGCAGTTGTTAAGGCTGATGCTTATGGGCATGGAGTCCTAGAAGTAGCCCAAGCAGCTGTAGAAGCAGGGTCTGATCGATTAGCTGTAGCTTTACCGGAAGAAGGTAGACAGTTACGAAAAGCTGATTTTAAACTTCCTATTCAAATTTTGGGTGAAGTTTTGCCTGAACAAATTTCATTATTAATTGATTGGGATTTAATACCAACTATTTCTAAAATGAAAACAGTGAAAAAATTAGATAAATTAGCAGCAAAAAAAGGAATAGTTAAAAAAGTACACGTAAAAGTAGATACTGGAATGGGAAGAATCGGCGTTTTTCCAGATAATGCTGTACAATTTATTAAAAATGTTAAGTCTTTTGATAATATTGAAGTTGAAGGCTTAATGACCCATTTTGCTAAAGCAGATGAGGAAAATAAAGAATATACCTATAACCAGTGGGAGAAATTCCAGATGGTTATTGACAAACTCGAAGAAGAAAATATAGAAATAACAATTAAACAAGCAGCTAATAGTGCTACGATTATAGATCTTCCTCAGATGGCTTTAAATATGGTAAGACCAGGAATAATGATGTATGGCCTACGTCCTTCTCATGAAGTGGACCAGAACTTCAAGTTGAAACCAGCCCTAAACTGGAAGGCTAAAATAGTTTACCTAAAAGAAGTACCTTCCGGTTCGGGGATAAGTTATGGCGCTACTTATGTAACAGATAAAAAAGCCCAAATAGCTACAATACCAATGGGATATGCAGATGGTTATTCAAGACTTCTCTCAAATAAGGGAGATGTTTTGATTAATGGACAAAGGGCTCCTATAAGAGGAAGAGTATGTATGGACCAGTTTATGGTTGATGTAACCCATATTGAGGATGTTGAAATAGGAGATGAAGTTGTTTTAATAGGTACTCAAAAAGATAAGGAAGTTTCTGCTACAGAACTGGCAGATATAATTGGAACAATAAACTATGAAATCACCTGTGATATTACAAAGAGAGTACCTAGGATATATATTGAAAAATAAGAAATAAAAAAAGAGAGGTGGGTTCCCCCACCTCTCTATATTATAAATTAGCTTATTTCTTATTATTTTTACTGTTGAAAAAGTCTCTAAAGTCTCTGTCACCTTTTACTTCTTTCTTTGTTTTATTAAAAAAGTCTCTAAAATCTCTACTGCCATGATTTAACATTTATAAATCACTCCTTATATTTTTTTGTTGTCTTAATTTTTGTTCACTATTACAATAATACAAGGAAATAACTGATTAAAATAGTAAGTATTTAACAAATATTATTTTTTTGGAGGAAAAAGATGAATAAACAATCTAAAAAAATTAATATAAGAAACACAAGCCAAGATGAGTTAGATTTTGTAATAAGTCTGGAAAGTTCTTTTGAAAACAGAAAAAATGTTTTTCAATGGAGTAAAAAAAGGCATAGAGAAATTATAGATAATCCAGATACCGAACATTTAATAATTGAAGATGAAAAAAGAAATAAAATTGGTTATGCTATAATAGCAGGATTGCAAAGTAATAATAAAAGTATTGAATTAAGAAGAGTTGTTATTGATAAAAAGAATCAAGGCTATGGAACTGAATTTTTGAATTTAATGAAAGAATATACATTTGAGGATTTAAAGTATCATAAACTGTGGCTCGATTTTTTTAGTACAAATCAGAGAGTAGAGTCTTTATATAAAAGAAATGGTTTTAAAAGAGAAGGAAAACTAAGAGATAAGTATTTTTATGATAATAGATATATAACAATGGTGGTTATGTCAATTTTAGAAGATGAGTACTATGAAGAGTTAGAGAAATAATTTCATTAAATTATTGCATTTATTATAAATATATATTATAATTATAAAAAATATAATCAACATAAATAGTTGATTGGGAATAGTAAATTATATTTCTTTTTTAGAAAGTTAATGGTAACTGAAAATTAACAAAGAATATAATTGAATCCACCCATGATAGGCAGGGGGAACTTAAGTAACTCTGCTCGGTATAGACCGTTATCCTAATAAGTGGACCATAATGGTTAATAAGGGTGGCACCACGGGTATCATACTCTCGTCCCTAGTTTCAGGGAATGAGGGTATTTTTTATTTTTATATACATTTTTATCATTAAAGAAAAAAGCAGGGAGGAATAAAAAAATGCTAGATCGTAAGTTCATAAGGGAAAATATTGAAGAAGTAGAAGAAGCTTTAAAAAATCGGCAGTTGGAAAGTCCGCTTGATAGATTTGAGGAGCTAGAAGAAAAAAGAAGAGACTTATTATATGAAAATGAAAAATTACGACATAAAAGAAATGTAAACTCAGATAAAATAGGAGAGCTAAAAAGAGAAGGTAAAGATGCTAGTCATATAATCCAAGAGATGAAAGAAGTTTCTGATAAAATAAAAGAGTATGATGAAGAATTAGAAGAGGTTGAAAATGAATTAGAT
>JGI1684J13235_1000563_pt1 | contig 13729 bp, 13 predicted proteins | sample PonA232FremontCA_2_FD_13235 | JGI IMG/M metagenome (IMG submission 13235) | reverse complement strand
ATTACCCACAACAGGTTTTTTATAGGGAGTAGACCATCTTTCACCTGTGAATCCTATCATTTCCTGGCCAGTTTTTTGTGCTAATTTTTCATAATTTATTTCAGCGAGTTCAGTTCCATTTATCTTTTTTTCAATATCTCTAAATCTCATAGCGGTGGGAGTAGCTGATCCGAACACTACTCTTATATCATCAAATCTATTGTTTTTTATCTTAGTAATTACTGCTAAATTAATACGCGCTATGGCAACTGCCTGGCGTCTTTTAACCTTCTGGTAGTTCTCAAAATATTCTCCCTGAATATAGGGGACTTTAACTTCAGTCATTATTTCATCTTCATTCCTATCTGTACAATAAGGACCAGTTACAAATTCACTCAAGGAAAGTTCCCTTTTCTCGTGTTTTGATTGTAAAACTACTGAAGCTTCTAAAGCAATAAGGGCTGTAACTAGATCTGCAGCAGGTGAAGCATTATTAATATTGCCCCCGACAGTCCCTCTGTTTCTAATCTGAGTAGAACCAATTACTTGGGCTGCCTGTTGTAAGATCTGAAGCTTTTCATTAACTAACTGCGAGTCTATTATCTCATTATGTGTACACAATGCCCCTAACTTCATATACTTTCCCTTATCCTCTATACCACCTAAACCAGGAATAGAACTAATATCTAAAAGAAAATTCATCCCTTTTAGATCTTCACTCTCGTGATGAATTTGAACTAACATATCAGTCCCACCGGAAACCATCTTTACTTTATCTTTTTTCTCGACCAGTACATCTAAAGCTTCATCTAAACTATTAGCTTTTAATGCTTCAAATTCTATCATTTATGATCAACCCCTTTGTGTAAGTCTTTACCTAATATTATTTTCTCGAGGTTAAGAGGTAATGATCTAATCCTCTTTTTAGTTGCATTTGCTACAGCATTAGCAATTGCTGCTGCCCCTAGTTCTAAAGTGGGCTCTCCGATTGATTTAGCCCCAAAAGGACCGTTAGGATCCGGATTTTCAACAATAATAGGCTCAATATCCGGCATATCTTTGACAGTAGGTATCATATATTCATCAAAGTTAGTGTTTTCAATATAACCCTTATTTGTTTCTAGCTCTTCCATAATACCGTAGCCTAAACCCATAGAAACTCCACCGTATATTTGCCCTTTTACATTGGCTGGGTTAATTGCTCGCCCTACATCATGAGCAGCCGTCATGTTCAGTACATCTATTTCACCTGTAGCAGTATCAACTTCTACCTCAGCAACCTGACAGCCATAAACATAAGTAAAGAAAGGTCTACCTTGACCAGTTTTTTCATCCCAAGAAATTTCCGGGATCTCATACCAGCCATAAGTTGAAAGATTTATACCATCATTGATCGCTTTATTCGCCATTTCATTAACTGGTAGAATTTCTATATCTTTTTTACCATAAATCGAACCATCTTTAATATAGATATTTTCTTTATCCTGGTCATATTTATCTGAGACATATACTTTAATCTTCTCTATTAAATTGTCAGCAGCGTTATTTATTGCATTACCACCAAGTAAAGTACCTCTAGAAGCAACTGTTGGACCACTGTCCGGTGAAATCAAAGTATCAACCGGCATAAAATTTACTTTATTAGTATCAATTCCTAGTTTTTCAGCAGTTATTTGGGAGTAAATTGTTTTTAGTCCCTGTCCGTTTTCAGCTAAACCAGAATAAAGATTTACACTACCGTCTTTTTTTAAGGATAAAATTACACCTGCTGTATCAATATCTCCCGGACCTAAACTACACCCTCTGAAGCTAATAGAAAGTCCAATTCCTTTCTTCTTATCCCCTTCTTGTACTGCACTATACTCTTCATATTTTTCTATGAAATTACTTTTTTCTACTGCTTTGGTAAGAACTTCTTCTAGACTAACTTCGTGGTTATCAAGTTTTTGGCCACTTGCAGTAACAGAGTTGTTATGAAAAATATTTTTCTTCCTTAATTCAAACGGATCCATCTCTAATTCTTCCGCTAGCTCATCCATTAAGGATTCCTGAGCAAATATTACCTGGGGGGAACCATACCCTCTCATAGCACCGGTGTATATATTGTTGGTATAGTATCCGTAAGTATCACCTTTTACATTTTCTATTTCGTAAGGCCCTGTTCCTTGAATAATTGATCTAAGTGTTACTGAAGAAGTATGACATCCGTAAGGTCCACTTTCTGTAATAGCTTTATATTTAATTGCATTTATTTTACCTTCTTTAGTAGCACCTATTTTATATTTCATTGAATATGGATGTCTTTTATGACTTTCAATTATAGAAGTCTCCCTATTATTTACTAATCTAACAGTTCTTTCAGTATCTAACGCTAATACAGCAACCCTAGCAGCAAGAGTATACATAATTTGTTCCTTACCACCAAAAGACCCTCCTATATGGTTCTGTACTATCCTTATTTTATTCAAATCTTCTTTTAAAACCTCTGCTACGGCATGTTGCGTTTCAGATGGATTTTGAAAAGAACCAAATAAAGTTACAGTTGAGTTATCATAAAAAGGAACTGCAATTACAACTTCAGGTTCTAAATATGCTTGTTCAATAAAAGGAGTTGTATATTCTCTTTCTATAATTACATCTGAATTTTCAAATCCTTTATTGATATCACCTTTTTTTAAGGTATGATGCGACATTTCATTATTTTCTAAATCCTCATATATCAAATGTGAATCTTTTTCTTTTGCTATTAAAGGATCATAGATTCCTTCCTTTTCCTCATATTCCACTTTAATCTTTTCTAATGCTTTATTAGCTTGCTTTGGATTTTCTGCAGCAACCATAGCTATTGCATCCCCGAAATAATAAGCATTTTTTTCAGCTAAAATTTGAATTTGTTTTTGTTGTCCAAAACCATTGTTGGGTATATCTTTTGCGGTAATTATCCTTGCAACACCAGATACTTGCTCGGCTTCTCTAGTATCTATATTTTTGATTTCTGCATATGGATATTTAGTATGTAAACTTTTGGCATACAACATATTTGGAAACCTAATATCGGCTCCATATTTTGCTCTTCCTGTTACTTTTTCATAAATATCTACTCTTTTTTCAGATTTATTCACATGCGAAAACCTCATTAAAACACCTCCGGTTTCTAATTCTAATTAATTATATTTTTTAAATTACTTATAACAAATATTCTTCAAAACCAGCTCTCTTTAATAAATTATTAGCCTTTATATTTGATTTTCTCAAAATATCTTTTTCATTTACTGTTTTAATTTGACGATCTTCCATTACTATTTTCCCATTAATGATTACTGTTTCCACGTCATAACCACCACCTTGGTATACCAAATTACTTAATAGATGAGTTTTGGGATAAAAATTAGTATTAGAATTATTAATTATTATTAAATCAGCCTTTTTACCTTCTTTTAAAGAACCAATCTCTTCTTCCCATAACATTGTTTTAGCATTTTCTATTGTCACCATTTTTAAAAGTTTATTAGGAGGAAAAATTGTTTTATCTTGAGCTCTGTATTCTTGAGTAAAGGCAAGACACCTCATTTCTTTGAATAAATCCTGGGTATCTCCCATTCCTCCATCTTGCCCTAAACCAACAGTAACATTATTTTCAACCAACTCTAAAATAGGGGCTATTCCATCTCCAAACTTTTTGACCTCGCTATCTATTGAATAACTTAATTTGTATACAGGATTATGAACAACTTTCATCCCACTTTCTGCCATTATTTTAATTTCTTCAGGGCTTAACCAAACACAATGAGCACCTGTTAAGTTCGGTCCTAAAAAACCATATTTGCGGGCCTTTAATATTTCACCTTTTTCAAAAGAAGCTATATGAGTATGTATACCAACATTATATTTATCAACTATATCTTTAATAACCCGCCATAGTTCTTCAGTGGCAGAAAAAATACCCGCTGGTCCCGCCCAAACTCTAATTCTATCATTAGCTTCATGATTCCATTCTTGAATTGAAGTTTCTATGATATCAGATGCTCTAGATGAATCTACTAAAAATTCTTCTGGCTCGAACTTATCAGCAGGACCTATAGCTAATATACTTCTAATACCTGATTCTTCAACTGCTCTAGCAGCCTCTTTAATTCCATATTCCATTATTTTATCTGGGCTTTGTTGACAAATAGAGTTCATACTAGTCGTAACACCATTTTTTATTAACTGTATAGCTGTTAATATATTACTATAGTAATAATCATCTCTATCCATTGCTTTTGTAATAGGGATTTTAAATTCTTTTATCCAAGAAGATGTTCCCCCAGGAAACAAACGAGTTGTTCCTAATATAAAGGATTGTTCAAAATGATTATGACCATTAATTAAACCTGGCATAACAAGTTTTCCTTCTGCATCAATAATTTTATCTATAGAGTAATATTTTTTATTTATATTTTTAGATATTTTTTTTATCTTATTATCTTCAATTAACAAACATCCCTTAAATGGTTTCATACCTGGTTCCATTGTTAATATTTCAGCATTTTCTATTAATAAACTCATTTACAACTCCTTCCTTTTATTCTTCATCATTCCATTCAAGCCCTGCTTTTTTATAAAGCTCTTTATCAGGTGGAGTAGGGCCACCTACACTAATAAAATCTTCAGGACCTTCACTCACTACCGCATGTGGTTCTCCTGGTGTTACATAAACAAAGTCACCCTTTTTAAAAGAATATTTGTTTTTATCTCCATCTAAAATATATCCAGACCCTTGAACTACATAAAACATATCTTCTTCATCTTCATGTGAATGCAATACATTCTTCTCACCAGGAGGCATTACAAAATAATTCATAGAACCATACTTAGCACCCATTCCCGGCCAAATAATTGCTTTAGCAACCCCTTCACTACCTTCAACCAAAGGTAATTCAACATAATCAACTTCTGGATCCAAAATTTTAATAGTCATAAATTCCCTCCTTAAAATTATAAATGAATTAAAAAATAATAACCATTTAATTAATAAATTTTTACATTCCTAGATATATTTCTTTTACTTCCTGATTTTCTATTAGCTCTTCAGATTTTCCATGTAAAACAACTTCACCTTTTTCTATAACATAAGTTCTATCGGAAGTCTTCAAAGCAATATTTGCATTCTGTTCTACTAAAAGTATTGTTTTCCCTTCATCTCTGAGCAACTGAATTTTATTAAATATATCTTTAATTAATTGAGGAGCCAAACCTAATGAAGGCTCATCAAAAAGTAATAACTGAGGATTTGACATCAAAGCCCTTGCTACAGCCAAAGCTTGTTGTTCTCCGCCACTAAGACTGCCCGCAGTTTGTTTTTCTTTCCCTTTTAATATAGGAAATAAGTCAAATGTCTCTTGAATATCCTTTTGAATTGATTCACTATTCTCTCTTATAAAAGCACCCATCTCTAAGTTTTCTAATACTGTCATATCAGGCCATAATTGCCTTCCTTCGGGACAATGTGATATTCCGGCTTTTACTATTTCCTCAGGAGATAAATTATTTATTTTTTTATCTTTAAATTCTATATTACCACTCTGAAGACCTACAATGCCAGAAATTGCTTTTAGCGTTGTACTTTTTCCAGCACCATTAGAACCTATAATTGAAACAATTTCTCCTTCTTTTATCTCCAAAGATATATCTTTTAAAGCCCTCGTTTCTTCATAATTTACAGCAATATTTTCCACTTTAAGCATCTATATCATCTCCTAAATATGCCTTTATTACTTCCTCATCAGAAGTAACATACTCACAGTCACCATCACAAATTTTCTCCCCAAAATTTATCACAACAATTCTATCCGAAACATTTGTAACAACACTCATATCATGTTCTACTAATAAAATTGTTATACCTTTATTTCTAATATCATATATGAGTTCCATTACCTCTTTTGATTCTTTAGGATTTAATCCTGCAACTGGTTCATCTAATAATAATAATTTGGGGCTTGCGGCCATTCCAATAGCTATTTCTAATATTCTTTTTCTCCCATATGCTAAATTATATGCTTTTTTATCTTTTTCTTCACTCAAATTAAAGTATTCCATTATTTCATTTGTTTTTTCCTTTATCCTTTTTTCTGTTTTATTAAATTTCTTATTCCTTATTAAAATATCAAGTATGCTATATTTACTTGATTTAAAATGGGCCAATTTTATATTCTCGTACACGGTAGCATCGGGAAATATATTTGTCTTTTGAAAAGTTCTAATTAATCCTAATTCTGCAATGTTATGAGGTTCTTTGCTTGTAATATCTATATCATTAAAAATAATTTTTCCTCTATCAGGGTTTAAAAACCCAGTAATCATATTAAATGTCGTCGTCTTGCCAGCACCATTTGGACCAATCAAACTGAGTATTTCATCTTTTTCTATATTAAATGTCAAATCATCAACAGCAGTTAATCCTCCAAAAGTTTTAGTGAGATTTTTTACTTCTAATAAGCTCATTAACTACTCACTTCCTTTTTTTTCATTTTCATACTTAAAATTTCTTTAATACTAAATAAACCTCTTGGAAAAAATAATATACCTAGGATTAATATGACACCAAATACTGGCATTCTCCATTCCGATATAAATCTAAGATACTCTGGTAAAAGTGTAAATATTATTGCACCTATTACTGGTCCTAATATCGTGCCTTTTCCTCCCATAATTAACATTACTAATAAAGTTGTTGTAATAGAAAACAAAAATAAATCTGGACTTATATAGTTTATGTAATATGCATAAATACTACCAGCTAGACCTGCAATAAAAGCACCTGATACAAAAGCAAAATTAGAAAATTTAAAAACATTAATCCCAATTGATTTTGCAAGATTTTCATTATCTCTTATTGCTTTCCAAGCTCTACCAATTTCTGAGTTCACCAATCTATATATAATAAACAATGTAAACAAACAGAGAATCAAAATTAAATAATAATATGATGTTTTTGTATTAAAATTATATCCTAAAATATTTATATTAGGTATTCCAGAAATACCTTTTTGTCCCATTGTAAAATCTACTTCATTTAATACTAAAAGATGCATTATATGTAAAAATGAAACTGTCATAATAATAAAAGCACTTCCTCTTACTCTAAGAGTTATATAACCAAAGCCTATACTAATAATAGCAGTGATAATCCCAGCTAATAAAAAGTTTAATAAAAATGGTGTGGATAATCTCTTAAATAATAAACCAGTTGTATATGCTCCAATACCGAAAAAAGCAGGATGACATAAAGATAATTGCCCAATATATCCGACAATAAGGTTCAACCCTGACACCAATAATGTATATATACCTCCCATTATTAATAAATGTAATAAATACTCATTATTAATTAAAAAAGGTAATAATATCAATAAAAGAATTCCTATTATATATTTTATATTACTATTTATATTCATTTTTATGCCCCCTTCTTACCAAATATTCCTTCTGGTTTAAATAGTAAAACTAAAATTAATATTATAAAAGCAAATACATCTTTATATTGGGAAGAAATATAACCAGATCCCAAACTTTCAATAACACCCAAACCATAAGCTATAAAGATCGCTCCATAAATACTTTTTTTGCCAGCAGTTATAACAATTGCAAATGCTTTCCCCACTGCTGCAACACCCATTGTTGGTTCTATTACATAAATCATACCAAGTAATCCCCCTGCTGCACCCGCTACTGTAGCACCAATAGTATAACTTAGTGTATATATATAATTAATATTAATACCTACTAATAAAGCTGCCTGCCTATTCTGAAATGTAGCACGAAAGGCTTTACCTGTTTTTGTATATTTAATAAACCAGTGTAAAACCCCAATTATTACAATTGCAGTAAAAAATATAAATATTCTTGGTTTAGTTATAAATATATCGCCTATTATTACAGGTTTTTCGCTAAAAGGTTGTGGTATAGTTCTAGGATTAGCCCCCCATAATATTTGAACAATATTCATTAAAAATATTGAAATCCCAATAGTAATTAAAGTAGTCGTCATGATATCTTCATCTATAAGTCTATGAAATAATACTTTTTCAGAAAATATTGCTATTAGTATACATATTACCATAGCAACTAAAAAACCAATATAATAATTGTTAAATAATAATACAAATGAAAATGTGAAAAATGCGCCAATCATATATAACTCACCATGAGCAAAATTTACTATTTTCATCATTCCAAAAATAATTGTATGCCCAACTGCTATTAATGCATACCCACTCCCCACAACTAATCCATTTATTAACAATTGTAAAAACATATAGTACTCCTTCCCATGATTTAATAAGATAAAATTTTACAATATAATATAACAATTTGAGAGGATTTATATAATTAATATCTTTAGTACAGTTTTTATGTAAAAATAATAATAGATATCAAAGTAAAAATTGTATATATCTAATTTTTATATTTTCCAATAGTTTAACTTATACTGTTTTTAACCATACCTTTTGCTACAAATAATTAATATTTACTTATAAAAAATATTCAGTATAGGGTTCAAACCCTATACTGAAATCAATTTATTCTAGGTTTTCCAAACCTAATTATTTATTCTCTTCAATCTTCTAAAGGATTTTCAAGTTGTGCTCTAAGTGCTAATTTAGGTACTCCATTCTCTATTCTACTCATATACATATTAAAACCATAAGCTTGATGATTTTCATTAAATCTAACAGTACCACTTAAACCTTTATAATTAGTTTTTACTAAAGCATCTCTTATTGCTTTAGGATCATCACTACCCGCTCTGTCTATAGCCTCTGCTATAATATTGATTGTCTGATATATAGCAGCTGAATATTTACTTGGATTTTTATCAAACATTTTTTCATAACCTTGTACAAATTTCTCGTTTTCAGCTGTGTCAATAGCTCTCATATATTCTACAACACCATATATTCCTTCACTATTATCACCTGTCAACTCTAGATAAGTATCTGAAGTCCAAGCTCCTTCACCAAAAACTTCCGCCTCTATACCCAATTCTTTAATTTGATTAGTAGCTTTAGCTGCATTAGAAGTATTTGCTACAACATAGATGCCATCAGGATTAGCTGCTTTAATCTTAGTTAAGTACGAATAAAAATCAGACTCACCTCTATTAAATATCTCTTTAGCTACATTTTCGCCTCCTAGTTCAGCAAATGCTTCACTGAAACTTTCCATTGAACCTCTGCCCCAATCATCATTTACAACTAAATATGCAATACGATTTATATTTAGTTCATTTTTTAATGCTTTAGCAAAAGCTCTGGCAAATAATTTAGAAGTCCCTACAGCTCTAAAAAAGTATTCATTCCCTTGTTGGGTTAAGCTAGGTGAAGTAGATATTCCAGTAACTAAAGGAATTTCATTTTCTTCCGCAAGGGGCATTACAGCACCAGTCGAAGAACTACAAAAACAACCTGTTATAGCACTTACCTTTTCCCTAACAATAAGTTTTTCTGCAGCAGAAACAGATTCAGAAGGCTCACATCTACCATCCTCTATTACTAATTCTATCTCTCTACCACCTAATACTCCTCCACTTTCATTAATAAATTTAGCAGCAAGTCTTGCGCCTTCGACTGCAGTTTGACCATCAAACGCCACATCACCCGTCAATGGTTGAATAACACCAATTCTTACAGTTTCTTCATCAGCTGAAAACACTATTCCTGCAAAAAGTAGTTGAAATGTTAATAATACTACTAAAAATAACATTAACTTCTTTCTCATTCTCATTTTTTTCCTCCTTATATTTTTGACACCTCAATAGAAACGTTCCACTTTATTAATAAAATATACCACCTCCTAAATTTAAGCTTTTAATTAAATTTTACTCAAAAATGCTTCTTTTCTATGTAATTTCTCTAAAGTTACTTTTTTAATTCTTTGAACATGTTTAGATGCACTTGCTTTAGCTTTATCTACATCACTATTATCTATTGCTTGAATTATATCCTCGTGTTCTTCTATACTTAACCTATCTCTATTTGAAAATGGTAAGGTGTATACACTTATTAAATTCATTCTAGAACGGATATTCTTATACATCTTATAAGACAAAACATTTTTGTTACATTCAGCAATTTTCATATGAAATTCAAAATTAGAAAGTTGCATTTTTTCCATGTTTTCATTTTTATAAGCTTTTTTAAAACTTTTAGATGTACTTTTTAATTCTTCTATATCTTTATTTGTAGCTTCTTTACATGCTTTTTTACAAAGATACACCTCTAATAGTTCACACATTTCAAGTAAATCCATAGCTTCTTCTTGATTTATTTCTGATACTTTAGAACCTTTATAAGGGATAATATCTATTAAACCTTGCTCTTCTAATTTTCTCATTGCTTGTCTAACTGGTGTCCGGCTAATATTAAGCTGAGATGATATATCTTCTTCAAAAATCCTTTCCCCCGGTTTAAACTTCCCCACCAATAGTGCATTATAAATTTTTTTATATGCCTTATCTCTTAAATTATGATTGCTATTTTTCATAAAATATTTTTGCACTCCTTTCTTCTAAAAAATTTTATTACTCCTATAAAATCCTAAAAAAATTCTTAAATAATAACTTGTACTTTAATTTGTTTAATATATTGTATTTCACTTTGTATTTTACTAATTCTTTGAATTTTCTGAATTCCCTTCTTTTTATTTGATTTATTTTTTATTTCATAAGTATATATAAATAATTATACTATTTATTGTTAAGTATTCATGCTTTAGTTGTCATTAACTTTAAAATATATAATAAAAAAAATTTAGTAAAGAATTATATTGAAATCTCAATAACAATAAATGGTTAAAATTATCTTTGCATCATATATAAATTTTATCCCAATTAAAAATGCCTACTTTGTAATTTAGATTATATAATCACCGTAGGCTTTTAATCTCATATAATTAATTTTTCCTACATTTCAACTTCCCAATCAACTTCTCTCTTCAACATCCTCTTTCACTCAAAATTCTTTAATCCCAAAGTCCGAAATATTACCTTACTTAACATCATCAGGCAAAATTCAACAGCCCAATCTATCTTTTCTTTCTTTATATTCTCAGCACACCTACAGTCTGCCTATGTTATTTATCCGAATTAACACTTCCAACAAATTTACCTTCCTCATCACTTTTATATTCAGGAAAATCTTTCTGGTTGTACTCCTCATTTTCTCCTGAAACCTTCAGTTTAATATTATACTTAGTTCTTACACTATAAAATTTTCCATCAGTAGTAATCACAATATCTCCATTTCTTGCAGTAGTATATATATCTACATTGTGATTATCTAATCTTTCAATTATTACTTCATGAGGATGGCTATGTCTATTATCTTCTACAGCAGTTATTATAGCTACTTTGGGAAAAATTATTTTTATAAATTCCTTGATTGAAGAAGTATTGCTGCCGTGATGAACAACTTTAAGAAACCGGGAGTTAATATTAACACTACTATCTAATATTTCCCCTCTACTTCTCTTTCGACATCACCTGTAAATATATATTTAGTATTGTTGTATTCTCATAATACTATTGAACAATTATTAAAATCGTAATCTGTACTATTCGGATGTAGTATTTGAATACTTGTCTCTCCTAGCTTAAATTGATCTCCTTTTCTACCGAATTTATATGTAATTCCCTTTTGAACTGTTTTCTTTAGATAATTTTTGTATGTTTTTGAGGTGTGTACTTTTCCACTGGCTATTATTTTTTTTACTTCATAATTATCTAATACAATTGATATTCCACCTACATGAACAGCATATGGATGTGTGCTCACTAAGTACTTTAAATCATCTGCCCCTTGATCTTATAGATTAGAAATTACTCCATCTCCAACTACTCTTTATCCTCCGTATATTAGTCTTTCATTATTACTCGCTGCTTGTAATAATATAAAATCCCTTAGCCTACATCATATTATGAACTTGCAGTTTTGAGATACTATTATTGTTGTAAACATCAGGAGTAATATTAGGGTTAAAATATTTATTTATATCTTCTTAGTAAGTTATATATAATACTTATTACAATTATTTTAATCTGCTATATTTTATATTTGTATTAACTAATTATTACGTCTATATAAGGTTACTTATTTTTTAATGGAGTGGGACCAGCCTCACGGCTGGGACCCCTCGTCAAACTGTGCGTACGGTTCTCCCGTAAACAGCTTACCATTATTGTTGCCCCTTTACAGGGAATAAGTCATCATCTCTGTATTACTACAGATGTATATTTTATTCCTGTAAGGACAATATTGTAAGTAGTGATTTTAGTCCCTTTTGCCTCAAAAAGGCATTAGGGATTCTTTTATTTTGATTTATATGTGCTTTCTTTGCTTCCATAAAAGCACGTAAACGCATCCTAATCCATTTGTCTAACTTTTTGTACAATTTCTTGATATCACCTTTAGAAAAGTAATTTCCCCAGCCTCTGATTACTGGATTCAGTTTAGTAATTATCCTGTTTACCTTCCAGGGCTATTGTCTTCTGGTAACCTCTCTAACTTTATCTTTAAATCTCTTTAAAGCCTTCCTACGAGGTCTTTTATATTGCCAGTATTTAAATTCATAACCTAAAAAGGTAAACCCTTTCCCAAAGTTTGTTACCACCGTTTTCTCTGGATGCAATCTCAAGTTTAATTGGCCTTCAACTATCTCCTTGATTACTTCCAGTGCTCTGTTAGCTTTCTTTTTGGATTTTGTTAACACAACAAAGCGAGTGGACCTAAGGAGCCTCCCCCTAGGTCTCTCACAGAACCGGACGTGAACCTCTCGGCTCATACGGCTCCCATTACTTTTCCCATTGGTACAATTCCAAATTTCCAGTGTGCAAATAAATTCCTTTCCCGTTTCGCAATTTCTCCAAGCCAATGTTTAGCTCGTTTCGTTGAATTGCGCTTTTTGAATTTTCTACGTACCCAATTAATCAGTTTATCATTAATATATCTTAACGTCCCATAAATTTCTGATCTATAAAAGTGGGTATAGTAATTAATCCATCCCTGTATTTGTCGATTAAACATGTTCGCTATATCTTGAATCGATTTATCCGATTTTAATTGCAGTTTCCAACTTCTTACTTCTTTTCTTATTGCTTTCTTTGCTTTATTTGATATGGCAGGTAGGAAATTTACAAATAGTTTCCCATATCTGTTCTTGGACCCTCTTGGTCTAAATGTATAACCTAAAAAATCAAAACTAGTCTTAGGATAATCACCTTTACGGTCCTCGTCTTTGCAATAAACTATCTTAGTTTTCCCTAAGTGTATTTTTAAACCAAATCTTTTAAATCGTTTTATAAGTTGATTTAATAAATAGTTGGCTTGTTTCTGTGACACACAATGTGTTACCGCATCATCTGCATATCTTGCCCAATCAATAGCTTGAAATTCTTTTTCCATGTAATCATCAAAAGCATAGTGTAAAAATAGATTTGCCAATACTGGACTGATTACCCCGCCTTATGCTAAGCTTTGCATAAACCTCCTTGAGGTGTCCCTTTAGTTGTCTTTTTAATTCCTTCATCTGTCATGACACCAGCTGTCAGCCACGACTTAATCATTCTTAAAACCCAGCCGTCATTAATACGTTGAGTTATGAAGTCCAACAAAAGGTCTTGGTCTATATTATCAAAGTATCCTTTGATATCAGCATCAACCACCCATTTATAGCCCTGCTTTTTATATTCTTCTATCTTATCTATTGCCTT
>JGI1684J13235_1000562_pt1 | contig 13768 bp, 11 predicted proteins | sample PonA232FremontCA_2_FD_13235 | JGI IMG/M metagenome (IMG submission 13235) | reverse complement strand
AAAACGATCTCCAGATCCTTGTCCCCTCTGCCGGAGAGATTGACCAGCACCCTGCTTTCCGATCCGAGCTGGCCCTCCCACTCCAGGGCTCCGGCCAGGGCGTGGGAGCTCTCCAGGGCGGGAATGATCCCCTCCTTGCGGGCCAGCCGCTTGAAGGCTCGATACGCGGCCTCGTCCTGAACCGTTTTGTACTCCACGCGTCCGCTGTCGCGCAGATGGGCGTGCTCCGGCCCCACTCCCGGATAGTCCAGTCCCGGGGCCAGGGAATGGGAGGGAAGGATCTGTCCCTGCGGGGACTGCAGGAGATAACTGAGCGCTCCGTGGAGCACGCCGGGCGTGCCCTGGGTCAGGGTGGCCGAACTGTAGCAGCCCGGTTCTCCGGAGCCCGCGGCCTCCACGCCGGTAAGCCCGACGTCCTTGTCCTCGAGAAAGCCGGCGAACATGCCGATGGCGTTGGACCCGCCGCCCACGCAGGCCAGCACCCGGTCCGGCAGGCCCCCTGTGGCCTCCAGGAACTGCTGTCTGGATTCGCTTCCGATGACCGTATGCAGCTCCCGGATAAGGCTGGGGAAGGGATGCGGCCCGGCAACGGAGCCCAGGCAATAGTGCGTGCTTCCCTGATGGGCGATCCAGTGGCGAAGCGCCGCGTTGATGGCGTCCTTGAGGGTCTTGGTGGAGCTCGTTACCGGTTCCACCCGGGCGCCCAGGGTCTCCATGCGCCGCACGTTCACGTTCTGCCGCTCCACGTCCTTCTCCCCCATGAAGACGATGCAGTCCAGGTCCAGCAGGGCGGCCGCGGTTGCCGTGGCCACTCCGTGCTGCCCCGCGCCGGTTTCGGCCATGAGGCAGGTTTTGCCCATCTTTTGGGCCAACAGGGCCTGGCCGATGGTGTTGTTGATCTTGTGCGCCCCGGTATGGGCCAGATCCTCCCGCTTCAGCCACAGCTCAAAGCCGAGATCGCGGGAAAGGTTCCCGCAGCGGGTGAGGGGCGTGGGCCGGCCCACAAAATCTCGCAGCAGCCCGCGGAACTCCTCCTGAAAGGACTCGCTTCGCACGATCTCCCGCAGTCCCCGGTCCAGCTCCTGCAGAGGGGGAAGCAGCAGCTCCGGCACATAGCATCCGCCGTATTCGCCGAAATAGCCCGTACTCATCCTCTTTCTCCTTGTAGCGTGCTTAGGGTTTGCGCGATGGCTTGGGGGTCCTTGATTCCGGGCGCTGACTCCACTCCGGAATTGAGATCCACCCCATCGGGGGCCAGGGTCAGGCCCGCGCCGATGCTCTCCGGGCCCAGGCCTCCGGCCAGGAGCCAGGGCCGCTCGAATCGGATGTCCCGCCCGAGCCATTCCGCCTCGATCCGCTTGCCGTGGCCCCCTCCGGACAGGCCCGCGTCCAGAAGAAACCAGGCACAGCAGTTTGCATAGCGGTCCAGCTCGCGCTGCAGGTCCTCTTCGCTGTCATAACGCTTGGGCCAAAAGGTCCGTATCACCCGCTGTGGCCCCATGCGGCGGCAAAAATCCGGGTCCTGATCACCGTGCAGCTGAACCAGGTCCAAACGGCACTGCCGCATGATGGAAAGCGCCTCCTCCGGCTCCTGCCGGACGAGCACGCCCACGCGCAATAGATCCCCGGTTTCCAGGGACGCGGCCTGTTGGGGGTGAATATGCCGCTTGCTCTCCGGATGGAAGATGAATCCGGCCCAGTGCGCCCCCAGCTGGCGGCAGGCGTCGACATCCTCTTGCCGGGTCAATCCGCAGACCTTGATCCGCATCACGCGCCTCCCTGGTTCCCGCCGGCCCGGGTCAGATTCGCCAAAAAGCCCGCGGGGTCCGTGTTTTCCATGATCGAGGTCCCCACCAGACAGGCGTCGAACCCGAGATCCCGCACCTGTGCCACATCTTCTACAGAGGCGATACCGCTGGCACTGATCCACAGCTCGCGGGAATCTCTCTCCCGGATGAGGCGGCTGCTGGCCTCCCGGTCCACGCGGAGTGTGAAAAGATCCCGATTGTTGACCTGGATCAGGCGCGCTTCCGCCCGCCTGGCCGAGTCCAGCTCCTGTTCCCCGGTAACCTCCACCACCGGCTCCAGGTCCAGGTCCCGGGCGTAGCGGCAGATGTCCGCCATTCCTTCCGGCCTGTCGCGAAATACCGCCGCGATCACGAGCACCGCCGAGGCCGGAGTGGAGGCGGTGTGGCGGACCTGCAGCGGATCGAGGATAAAGTCCTTGCGCAGAAGGGGGAGCTCGAGCCGCTCCATGCGCGACAGAAAACCCATCTCCCCGTCAAAGTGCCTTTCCTCGGTAAGCACGGAGACGGCGGACGCCCCGGCCCGGGCGAATATCTCGCCCGCCTCCTCCGGACCGATGTCCTCGCGGATGACCCCCTTGCTGGGCGAGGCCCGCTTGTATTCCGCAATCACCGCAGTGCCCGCGGCCGCCTCGATCGCCTGGGCCAAGCCCGGGGCCCGCGAGGCCGCTCTCCCGGGCAGGCGGCCTTCGTCCCGCATCCGCCGCAACCGGTTTATTTCCTCCTCCTTGGCGGCAATGAGCCTATCCAGCATGGATCGCCCCCCGTATCAGACCGGTCTCGATCGTGCGACCGGCCCGGCGGACCGCCTCGGACAGTTCCGTGCCGTCCAGCAGGGAAAGGGCCATGCCCAGGTTCAGGGCCAGCATGTCCCGAACCGGCCCCGGAGCGCGTCCCTGCAGCACATGGCCCATGAGCTCCAGGGCCTCCTCCTTGTCCCGGCAGGCCAGATCCTCTGGCGCGCAGCGGGCGATGCCCAGATCCGCCGGATCGAGGCGCATAGGCTCGCACTCGCCGTCCCGGACCATCACCACGTCGTTGGGACCACAGGGGGTCAGCTCGTCGAATCCGCCGCCCCCGTGGACCACGGCAGCGCGCCGTACCCCGTTCAGGGCCAGGGTACGGGCCATGAGATCGAGGACCTCGGGACTGCCCACGCCGAGCAGCTGATGCGTGGGCCGGGCCGGATTGAGCAGGGGCCCCATGAGGTTGAACAGAGTGGGAATGCCCAGCTCCTTCCGGATGGGGGCCACCTCGGCGAAGGCGGGATGATAGGACGGGGCGTAGAGGAAGGCGAAGTTGTGCCTGCCAATACTTGCGGCGACCTCCTCCTCATCCGTGGTGAAGGGCAGCCCCAGGGTCTCCACCACGTCCGCGCTGCCGCAGCTGCTGGACACGGCCCGGTTGCCGTGCTTGACCACGCTGTAGCCCATGTCCGCCAGGAACACGGCCACAGCTGTGGAACAGTTGAAGCTGTGCCTGCCGTCCCCGCCGGTTCCACAGGTATCGATGCACGCCCCTTCCGCGGCCCGCACCAGGTGCGCGTGCCGCAGCGCTGCCTGAACCGCGGAGGAAAGCTCCTGTGCCGTGGCCCCCTTGGCCCGCAGACCCAGGAGCATCGCTCCGGACTGGGCCTGGGACAGCTCCCCGGAAAAGAGCGCCTCGAAACCCTGCTCCGCCACAGTGCGATCCAGGTCGCGGCCTCGGGCCAGATCCTCCAGTATATGCTGTACGGACATCACGACCTCCCGTTGTTATTGTGTGTTTCCACGATTTTCAGGAAATTTGCCAACAGCAGGGGCCCCTCCTCGCTCAGCACGGATTCGGGGTGGAACTGCACCCCCATCCAGGGCCGGTCGGTGTAGCGGATCCCCATGATCTCGCCCTCCTCGGTCCATGCGGTGACCCGGACACGCTCCCGGTCGTCGCTGTCCGGGGAAAGCAGCAGGGAATGATACCGGGTCGCGGTGAAGGGCCGGCTCAGTCCGCTGAAGAGCTCACTCCCCTCGTGCCGGATCTGCGAGGTCTTGCCGTGCATGACCCGATCTCCCCGGATCACGCTCCATCCGGCCACGTGGCCCAGGATCTGCTGGCCCAGGCAGACTCCCAGCACGGGGACGTTGGGATCCAGCTTCGCCAGAAAATCCGAACAAAGCCCGCTTTTCTCCGGACCGCCGGGCCCGGGAGAGATGAGCACGCCGCTGAGCTCCCGGAACAGATCCGGGTCGAACAAGGCCTCGTCGTCGTTGCGCAGCACCCTGGGAAGGGTCCCGGCTTGTCCCAGGACCTGGACCAGGTTGTAGGTAAAGGAGTCGTAGTTATCGATGAGCAAAAACATCGCCACCTCCGTTCTGGTTGAGGCTTCGCAGGAGCACCTTGGCCTTGTTCCAGCACTCCTGCCATTCGGATTCCGGATCCGAGTCGCTGACCACGCCCGCGCCGGCCTGCCAGGTCATCATCCCCTGCCGCAGCCACATGGTCCGGATGGCGATCCCGGTATCCAGGTTCTGACGGTCCCGATCCAGGCCGAGCCAGCCCACTGCCCCGGAATAGGGCCCGCGCGGCTGGGGCTCGATGTCCCGGATCATCTCCATGGCCCGTATCTTGGGCGCTCCGGAAACGGTACCCGCGGGGAAGGTGGCCCGGAGCACGTCCAGAGCATCCAGATCCGGACTCACTCGGGCCTGGAGATAGGAGGTGAGATGCATCACGTGGGAGAAGCGCTCCACTTGCATGAACCGCTCCAGATTCACGCTGCCGGGCTTTGCGATGCGGCCCAGGTCGTTGCGGCCCAGATCCACCAGCATGACGTGCTCCGCGCGCTCCTTGGGGTCCTCGGACAGCTCCCGGGCCAGGGCCTCGTCCTGTGCCGGATCCGTACCGCGGGGGCGGGTTCCGGCGATGGGCCGTCCCTCCAGGACCCCATCCGTGCTGCGGACCAGCACCTCTGGCGAGGAGCCGATGAGGGTCAGGTCCGGGAGGTTTACGTAGAACATGTACGGCGAGGGATTGCTCTGGCGCAGCCTGCGGTAGACCAGGAAGGGATCACCTTCGAACTCGGCCTGGAAACGGCAGGAAAGCACCACCTGGATCGCCTCTCCTCCGCGGATCTCCTCCCGCACCCGCTGCACACCGGAGCGGAATTCCTCCCCGGAAACCGTGGGCCGAACCGTCCCCACCCTGGTCTCGGGTTCCTCCCTGTCCCTGCGTGTCTTCGGGTCAGGCTCCGGGCTTCGCTCCAGCCCCAGGAGCACGCAGCGCTGGTGCAGGTGGTCGAAGAGGATCTGCCGACCGGGAAGCACCAGGGCGCACTCCGCGTCCTCGGGACTTAAGGTCTTTGCCAGGCCGGGCTCCAGCAGGCCCGCCAACTCGTACCCGAAGTAGCCGAGCAGGGAGCGGGAGATGGCCGGCAGATCCGGGTGCGTCTCCGGCGGAAACAGGTCCAGGCTGTCCATGAGCTGCCGCAGCCCGGGGACGAAATCCGTGCCGGAGAGCTTATACAGGCCGCTCAGAGCGGGATCGCGCACGGAAACGGAGAGTTTTCCCCCGCTGCAGCGGGCAGTGAGGCAAAAATCCCAGGCGATGAGGCTGTAGCGCCCCAGCCTGCCGTCCACTTCCGCACTCTGCAGGAGCAGGCCGGGATCGTCGCCCACGAAGCGCATGTACATGCCAATGGGCGTCTGGGTGTCCGCGGGATGGGTCGCCGCGTACTGGCGCAATGTGAATCTGTGCATAGACCTGTCTCCATGGTTTGGATCAAAAAAAAGGCCGCATTCCCGGGGAGGGAATGCGGCCTGAACAACCGAAAGATTCGATTCCCGGACCTACACGTCCCCCCCCGGATCATTGTTGCCGTTCCACCACCAGCAGGCCCTGTTCAGCAGGATATCGAGCTCGCCGCCAGCGGCGAGGCCCAGATAGGAGCGGAAGCAGCGCACCGCCTCCTGGCTGTAGGGATTGGACTCGAAGAGGGTCTGGAAGAGCTCGGCGTCCTCGTTGAGCATCTTCCGGGCCGCGTCGAGACGGCGCTGGAAGGAGGGGGTCAGATACTTGCTGATGCTCGCGTCATGGGAAGCAGCCGCCAGATAGGCGGTTGTGGTGGCGAAGTTGAGCCCCTGCAAAAAGGCCATGGCACGATCGTGCTCCCGGGCCTCGGCGTCGAAGGGAGTCAGTCCGGCCCGCTGCAGCAGGCCGCGGACCCACTCCCCGGCCTGTTCGTCGCGTCCGGGGGAAAGGGCCACTCTCAGGGCGGTCTCCGGCTCGGGATCGGGGCCAAAGAGAGGATGGGTACCGACAACAGGCCCGGAATGGCGGGACAGCATCCGCTGCAGGGGCTCCACCTTGACCGAACAGATGTCCGCGAGCACGCTCTCCGGGGAGAGATGGGCCTCCAGCCGATCCAGGACCTCGGCCACCACATGGGATGGAACGGCGAGCAAGACCAGCTCGCTGCCCGGAACGTGCTCGGTCGCCTCTTCCTCCCGCAGCGGCTTGTCCAGGGCCTTCACCTCGAGGCCGCAGCCCCGCAGCCGCTCGACGAAGAAGCGCCCCATGGCCCCGCGGCCTCCAATGATTGTCACTCTTTCGCGCCGTGTATCAGTCATCCTGCACCCACTTTGAGCAAGTGGGTGCAGGACCAGCTTCCAGGTTTCCCAGAAGGAGGGAAATGATTTGGCCACGCACTCCGGATCGCTCAGGCTGTATTCCACTCCGGCCAGCCCGTACAGGGCAAAGGCCATGGCCAGGCGATGATCCCCGTGGGTGTCGAAATGAACAGGGCCGGCTGCCGGCTTCGAGGACGGGCGTATGGTGGCTCCATCCTCATGCAGCTCCACTTCCGCCACCGTTTTCGCGATCTCCCCGGCCAGATCCCCAAGGCGGTCGCTCTCCTTGAGCCGGAGATGAGCCGCGTTGCGGATCCGGGTCTCCCCGCTGGCCAGGGTGGCCAGCACCGCGACGGTGGGCACCAGATCCGGACAGGCCCCCATGTCCAGGTCCGCGCCGCACAGCCCCTTCGGAGTGACGCGGATTTCCCCGTGGGAAATCTCCACCTCGGCGCCCATGGCGCGCAGGATGTCCAGGATCCGCCGGTCCCCCTGGGTCGAATCCGGATCGAGCCCCGAAACCCGGATACCCCTTTCTTGCAAAGCCCCCGCAGCGAGGAGGTAGGAGGCGTTGCTCCAGTCCCCCTCCACGCTATACTCCCGCGGCGCATAGGCTCCGGGGTATATGGTAAACCGCACCTTGCCTGGCTCGGCCCGGGTCAGATTTTCCCAGGCCACTTCCTCCCAGATGCCGTCCTGGAAAGCCTCCACCTCGAAGCTCGCCCCGAAATCACGCATCACCTGCAGGGTCAGGGCCACATAGGGCCAGGAGACCACCCTGTTCCCGGTAATATTGACGCAGAGAGGCTCTGTCAGTGCCGGCCCGGCCAGAAGCAGCCCGGAGAGGAACTGGCTGCTCTGCTCCAGGTCCACGCCCACGCTGCCGGCGGCTATCCCACGAGCATCGATGACCAGGGGCGGGCAGCCGGGCTCGACCTCACAGGTCACCTGAGCGCCCAGCGCCTCCAGGGCCCGGGTCAGAGAGCCCAGGGGCCGCTGATGCATGCGGCCCCTGCCGGAAATGCGGCAGACGCAGCCGGTCAGGGCGGCCACCGCCGCGACGAGGCGGCAGGTCGTGCCCGACTCGCCCACGTCCAGCTCCACGGGCTCAGGGCTCCNCTGGCGGCGTGTGTCCATGCCCCGCACCAGGGTATCCCCGCCCTCCTCGCGGATGTCGGCTCCGAGCCGGGCCAGGCAGTCCCGGGTCCGCTCCAGGTCCTGACTGGCCAGAAGATTCTTGAGGCGCGAGTCGCCATCCGCCAGGGCGGCGGTGATAAGCGCCCGGTGCGAGGCGGACTTGCTCGGCGGGGCCTGGACTGGGGATTGATGCATTGCCGTGTCCTCTCTATGGACCAAAAAATTCAACCGGCTCATTTGTTGCGAAAGTCTCTTTTTGAAGGGAGGCAGCTCGAATACTCGCCACCACCCTCTCTGATCTCTGTCTTCTGTCTTCTGTCTTCTGCTACTGAGTGCCTGACCGAGAGCCGTGATTGGACGTCAACTCGCCCAGATACAAGGAGCAAAAAATTTTGAAACCGCAGTGTATCTTCATACATGAGGATTTCAGAATTTTGCAGCGACGAAGTAGATGGGTGAGTTCACGTCCAATAACTCCTTAAACCCGCTGGCGGACCAAGTCGAGATAGGGCCCGTTAGGATAGCTCCCCAACACCCGCAGATTGTGGCAGTTGTCCCGCAGGCTCTGCAGCAGGCGATCGTAGCGGTCCAGGGTCAGATCGCACTCCACATCCGCGAAAAAGACGTACTGCCACCGCTCCCCCCGCATGGGCCGGGACTCCAATTTTTTCATGTTCACCTCCTCCTCGGCCAGGCGGTTGAGCATTCCCGCCAGGGAGCCCGGCCTGTCCGTGAGGGTAAACAGAAGCGAGGTCTTGTCCCGGTTGCCCGGAGGGGGCATCTTGGGCCCGATAATCAAAAAGCGGGTCCAGTTCTCCGGAAGATCCTCGATCCCGGTCTGCAGCACATTGAGATCAAATCGTTCCGCAAGCGCGGGATGAGCGATGGCCGCCTCCCCGGTTTTGCCGTGCACCCGCTCCGCAGCCGCGGCGGTGCTTTCCGCGGGCACGACCTCGGCCTGGGGAAGCTGGGCGCTCAGCCAGGAGGTGCACTGCTGCAGGGCCTGGGGATGGGAATGGACCACCCGGATGTCGGAAAGGCTCTGGCCCGAAGCGAGCAGGCTATGGCTGATTTTGCAGAACACCTCGGCCTGGATGAAGACCTCGTAGCGCAGGAAGAGGTCCAGGCTCTGGCCCACAGTACCCTGCAGGGAGTTCTCCAGGGGAATGATCCCCAGATCAGACTCGCGCTGCCGCACACTGCGGAAGACGTCCTCCAGTACGGCCTTGGGCCGGTAATCCGCTGAGTTGCCCAGATAGTGCAGGCCGGCGAAGTAGGAAAAGGTCCCCTCCGGGCCCAGGTAGACCACGCTCTGCCGGCGCTGCAGGCTGCGCGAAGAGGAGAGGACCTCCCGATAGACGGCCCGCAGATGCTCCTCGGGGATGGGCCCGGTGTTCTTGTCCAGGATCTCCCGGATCACTTCCTTTTCCCGGAAGGGCTTGAACACAGTGTCCCGGCTGTCCGACTTGAGGCGCCCGATCTCCAGGCTCAATGCTGCACGTCTGTTCAGCAGCCGCACCAGCTCGTCGTCGACGGCCGATATCTCCCGCCGGAGCCGGCCCAGCTCCTCGGCCGTCTCTCCGGGACCGGATGACGCATCATATTCCCGTGCCATCTACCTTTCCTCGATATTTTCCGTGATGCGCATGCCGAAATGCCTGCCGCCCTGTTCCGTGCGGCAGAGCACCTCATCCCCCTCTTTCAGGGACACCACGCTCACCGGCCGGCCCTCGGGAGTGAGGAGCCGGATGGTTTCCGCATTCTGGACAAAGACCTGGCCTGCGTCGGATTCGGTTTGCGCCCCTATCAGAACCAGGGGGCGCACCTCAATCTTGACCCGTCCCACGGTGGCCAGTTGGGTCGCTCCGCGAGCGTCTGCCACGAGGGCCTCGTCCCCGGCCTTGAGCTCCTCCAGGTAACAGGTGCGGTCCCCGGGCAGGACGGCATAGCTATGCACCGCCCCGGCGTTGATCCGGAAGGGCCTTGAGGCCACGTAGGGATTCTCCTCGGTCTCCGCCTGCACCAGAAAGGTAAAGGCGCTGGAGTTCCCCGCGAGCATCCCCTGACCCGTCTCCAGGAGCGAACAGGTGTCCACGCAGACCCTGTGGCCCAGGCCGACTGGCCGCACCTCGGTGATCCGGGCCGTTTCCAGGCCCAGACGGCCTTCGCTCAGCCGGAGGTCGCGCACGATGTTCGGCATTTCCCCCACGGCCTCGGGCAAGAGGACCAGGAAATCCGCACCCTTTTCCAGAATGCCGGCGGCGAGCCGCGCCTCGTGCGCGGAAGCCGCTTCCAGGCCGAGCTCACCCTTTTCCAGGGCCAGGAGATTCTCCACGGGAATGATCTCCCACCCCTGCTCCAGGAGCACGTTCTCGCCCTGGCGCAGGGACTCGGCCGCCGCTTCCTCCCCGTCCTTGTCCGCCACGGATCGGATGGTCAGCTCACCCGGGGTCAGGGTCCGAATCCGGCCCAGCCCCTGCACTTCCTCCACGCGCTCCGGCTCGACGATGACTCCGTCAGCGCCGGCCTCGAGCGCGCCTGTCACCAGGCTTTTGTCATAGGGAACGACCTTGACCAGAATGGGTATGGGCATACAGCTTCTCTCGCTCGCTTTTTCCGGGCGCCCGGTCTGCTTGGGGAATATTCTCCGTCAAAACGCCCGGATCAGTTTAACAGTCCCAGGGCGTCGTCCACGGTGGAGTCCTCGTGGACCACTCTGTGCAGGGCGCCGAGGAGTCCGGCCGGATTCTCGTCCTGGAAGATGTTGCGGCCCACGGACAGGCCCGCTCCGCCTGCCCGAACGGAGTCATGGACCATCTGGACCAGCTCGCGGCGGCTGTCCATCTTGGGGCCCCCGGCGATCACCACCGGAATGCAGCATCCCTCAACCACCTTGCCGAAGGTGTTCATGTCTCCGGTATAGTTGACCTTGACCAGATCCGCTCCGAGCTCCTCGCCCACACGCGCGCAGTGGGCCACCACCTCCGGATCGTACGCATCCTTCACTTGCGGGCCGCGCGCGTAGACCATGGCCAGAACGGGAATGCCCCATTCGTTGGCCGAGCTGGCCACACGCCCCAACTCAGCCAGCATCTGCTGCTCCTGTTCATCGCCCAGATTCACATGCACCGAGACGGCGTCCGCGCCCAGCTTGATGCCGTCCTCGACAGAGCCGACCAGGGTTTTGGTGTTCGTGGAAGGGGAATGCTTGGTGCTTGCGGAAAGATGGATGATCAATCCGATATCCCGGCCCCGCTCCCTGTGTCCGCAGCGCACGAGCCCCTTGTGCATGAGCACGGCGTCGCCGCCGCCCTCGGCAACCTCGTTGACCCGTTCCTTCATGTGCTCCAGACCCCGGATGGGGCCGACAGTGATCCCGTGGTCCATGGGCACCACGATGGTTCGCTCCGTGTCCCGATTGATGACTCGCTCCATGCGAATGGACTTGCCCAAATGCATGCCTGGCACCTCCTTGCGGATTGCCCCTCGGACCGGGAACCGGCAGCCAAAAAAAAGGGCCGCCGGCTTCTCGCCTGCGGCCCTTGGGTCCTTTTTTGGTAGATGTGCACCTATACAGTCATAGGCACCCTCTCGGGCCACAGACGTTCCCCTTGATAAACCAAAAATAGCCCCAATAGGAAAAGGAGGCTTTCGCGCAAAGGGTAAGACTGAGCCCGAGTTCGTTGTTCATGTTTGGAATCTATCCCTTATCCGTGTGTCTTGTCAACACGATAAAAACATTCTTTATCAATTTTTTTGCCTTCCAAACTCTTCCGGATCCACAGAGGGCTGCGAACCGACATGGAAAACGTTCCCCTTCCCCACCAACCGTTATCCCGGCCTTCCAATCAATACCCCCCCTCACAGATTTGCTCGCGGATTGGCTCATACCCTCAATTACCCGGGCACATTTGACCTGAGACAATTTGACGCCACCCCGCACTTGGGATATCCTTTCATAGTATAAAGTCAATAGGATATTGTCCTCTTTAATCATGATATGAATCTCACATTCATTCATTTTCGGTAGCGTATTCCGCGCTCGGATCCAGTGTCGCTGCCAGAACTTTAACCACGAACCAAGAGGTAGCAAGCATGGAAAGCCGATACTGCCCGCATTGCAACATGGAAATGACTTCTTGGGACGCTCCGCCTGAATCGGGTTGGGGCTGGCTCTACGTCTGTTTCAACAATCAATGCACCTTTTACCGCAACTCTGTGGACGACATCCAGAACAAGGGAGAAGATCGCTCCAAGGTCGGATGCCGCTACGCCGAGGATCCTGCGAATAATTATCAAGCCATCAACTTGCTGGCTTTCTGCCCCTTCTAAGAAGGGAACGGTCAGTTGAAAAAATCCTTATTAGGCAGAGCGTTCAAAAAGTTCAAGGTCGTCGTTCACCCAGTGAAACCCTCTCTTGTTCACTGGGGCATAGTCGGCCTCCATGGGAGCTTGAATCCGGCACCTATTTGTGAAGCCAAGTCAATCAGATCCCCTTTGTCACCTCAAATAGGTGCCGGACAACGCAGCAATTGGAAGATTGGGGCGCCCTGCTAACAGAGGGGTCGGGTGGGAACGGCCCGTGCCCGTCTCGTGCCACCTCTCCCGGTCCCTGTGCTTGACCCTTTCACTGAGAACGCCTTGATCAATTCGGCAAAAGGAGAATCTACCAAGCTTCCCTTTTCATGGGGCTTAAATACCGAGCTTATCAAACCGTGCTCACCTTACTCCTTGAATGGCAGCCTCTCGCTCGGACACATTGCAACGATTATCGGAGAATCGCATCCAATCAATTGAAATTTTTTGATAGGTGCTTTTTTCGTCCCCCCGATATACTGCTCGGGATTAAAGAAGTTTCCTTGCGATTAACTGCGGAATCACTGATTGATTTCTCCAGGGTCTGATCCCGTAACCGCTCGAACATAATAAAACTCCTTATTGATGCTTACAGAAACAATCACATTAACCGATAGCTCCTCTTTTTCCAAAAAAGATTTTATTTTATTCCCATACAAGCGAGGACTGAACAAGCACGTTATACATATGACACTTTGAATATACTTGTGTTCTCTTTCTCAACTTGCCATATTGTGTACTCTGGAAAAGTAGGGTCACAACTGCTTTATCTCAAAAAAACATCTCTTTTAAAACTAAAATACACTCAATATGTTGTTTTAACAAAAACATTGATTCCTTTTTCATCAACATATATTGAATTGCAATCGTGTTTTATTCGGCAAAACCCTATTGAAAACCATACCTGACACTTTTTTAGACTTCACTCGGAAAAATTGTATTATACTGTTCTGAAAATGGGCTTCAAAATCAAAAATTGAATCCTTTTTTAAACTTAACAATCACATGTTAAAATTTAAGAGCAGTAATTTGATAATATTCAAGCGCAACTTTCTAATTTTCATATTCATTTAAATACAACTAAACCACACTAAATCCTGCAAACTTATATTCAAGACAAATTTTTTACCATTTAATTTCTTCTTGGATCATTTTAAAATATACATCATATTCAATAAGTCTTTTTCATGAAATACATATTTCTTTAATGCAACTTATGTTTTTTTATAGCATTTGACAACTCATACTAGTTGTTTCCCCAACATCAAAGACGATTAAGACATGGCTTGACATGTCCCCCTGTGTTCAGTAAAAAATACTCTTATATTTATCTGTCATACTACAAAATTCGCAAATATCCTCAACTCTAAAAAGGACAGGTAATCATATGGCAGAAGACGAACCGCGCCTTGAGGCCAAGAATCTGTACAAAATTTTCGGCCCTGATCCGGACCGCGCTTTTCCCTACCTCGAACAGGGACACAAAAAGGACGAGATTTTCGAGAAGACCGGTCTCACCGTCGGTGTGCAGCAAGCCAATTTCAAGGTCTACCCCAACGAGATCTTTGTGGTCATGGGCCTCTCCGGGTCCGGCAAGTCCACCCTCGTTCGCATGCTCAACCGCTTGATCGAGCCCACATCCGGCGAGGTCTATGTCGAGGGCAAGGATCTGTGCCAGATGAGTTATGAGGATCTGGTCCACATGCGCCGGACTAAGATGAGCATGGTCTTTCAGTCTTTTGCCCTTATGCCCCATTTGACCGTGGAGCAGAACGCTGCCTTCGGCCTGGAAATCGCCGGAATGGAGGAAAAGGAACGCATCGAACGCGCGCACAAGGTCCTTCAGCTTGTGGGGCTTAAGGCCAA
>JGI1684J13235_1000560_pt1 | contig 13812 bp, 13 predicted proteins | sample PonA232FremontCA_2_FD_13235 | JGI IMG/M metagenome (IMG submission 13235) | reverse complement strand
CCTGCGGCTGGTAGCGGATCGCGTAGTAGCGCCCCTCGCGCTCGCGCGCCTGGACGGTGAAGCCGAGCCGGTCCAGCGCGGCCCCCGTGGCGCGCCAGGCCTCGTTGAGGCGCATGTCCAGCTCCAGGCGGGGGCCGTCGTCCGCATCGACCAGCCGCGAGGGCACGGTCCGCTCGACGGCCACGGGCAGCCCACCGCCGCTGTCCGCCGCCTCCGCGGCGGTATCGGCCGCCTCGGCCGTCGCCTGCTCGCCGAGCAGGTCGGGGGGGATGACCAGGGCCTCGGGGCCCTCCACCTCATCGCGGCTGAGCGGCTCCGAGGCGCAGGCGCTCAGCAGCGCGGCGCCGATGACGGCGACGGCGGGCTTGGTGGCGGCCCGGCCCATCACAGCGGCCCGGCCCATCACAGGAGGCCGATGCCGGTCATGGCCTGGCGGACCCGGTCCTGGCCGGCCTCGCTCAGGCGCGTCATGGGCAGCCGCAGGCCGGCGTCGATCAAGCCCAGCTGCTCCACGCCCCACTTCGCCGGGATGGGGTTCGGCTCGCAGAACATGGCGTTGTGCAGCGGCGTGAGGTGATCGTTGAGCGCCTCCGCTGTCTCCATGTCCCCGGCGAGGGCCGCGGCGCACAGGTCGTGCATCGGCCGCGGGGCCACGTTGGCGCTGACGGAGATGACGCCCTTGCCGCCGACCCGCATCATGCCCAGGGCGTTGAAGTCGTCACCGGCGAAGACGTCGAGGCGGTCGCCGCAGCGGCGGATGACCTCCTCGGCCCGCTCCACGGTCCCCTGCGCCTCCTTGAGGCCGACGATGTTGGGCATCTCGGCGAGGCGCTCGACGGTCTCCGGGACCATGTCGCAGCCGGTGCGGCCGGGCACGTTGTAGAGGATCTGCGGGATCGGCACGGCCTCGGCCACGGCGGTGAAGTGCTGGATCAGCCCCTCCTGGGAGGGCTTGTTGTAGTACGGCACCACGAGCAGCGCCGCGTCGCAGCCGCTCTCCATGGCGCTGCGGGTGAGCTCGATCGCCTCCCAGGTGGCGTTCGCGCCGCTGCCGCCGATCACCGGGATGCGCCCGGCGGCGGCCTCCACGGTGGCCTGGATGATCTCGCAGTGCTCGTCGTAGTCGACGGTGGCGGACTCACCGGTGGTGCCGACGGCGACGATGGCGTCACTGCCCTGCTCGACGTGGAAATCGACGAGCTCCTTGAGCGCCTCCTTGTCCACGGCATCCCGAATCCCATCCTGCGCCTTCATCGGGGTGACCATCGCCACCATGCTGCCGTGGAACATCACCACCTCCGTCGTCGATAGCTAGTCATTTGGGGCAAGTGTGTCATGATACTAAGCGGGCTGCGTAGCGCCAAGCGCCCGGCAGGCCCACCCCCTGCCCCGCCCCGATGCCATACGCCCGAGGCAGGCTTTCCGTGCTAGACTGCTGGCGCAAACCTAGAGGACGAAGGGCGACCGGCACGATGCAGAACCTCATGGTCATCACCGCCCTCGGCCACGACCGGCCCGGGATCGTCCGCGAGCTCGCCAACGCCGTCACCGAGACCGGCTGCAACATCGAGGACAGCCGGATGAGCGTGCTCGGCGGCGAGTTCGCCACCATCCTCATGGTCTCCGGACGCTGGAACGAGCTAGCCAAGCTCGAGAGCAGCCTGCCGAACAGCGCCCGGCGCATGGGCCTGGAGGTCCACATCCAGCGGACCGAGTCGGTAGAGGGCGGTGAGCAGCTGCTGCCCTACACCGTCGAGGTGGTGGCCCTGGACCACCCGGGGCTCGTCAGCGAGCTGGCGAACTTCTTCGCGGAGCGGGAGATCAACATCCGCGACATGAGCACCGCCAGCTACGCGGCGGCGCACACCGGCACGGCGATGTTCTCCGTCATGATGAGCGTGGACGTGCCGGCGGGGCTGCACATCGCCAGCCTGCGCGACGAGTTCATGGCGTTTTGCGACCAGTACAACCTGGACGCCATCATGGAGCCGGCCAAGTAGCGCCGGCACCGGCACGCTCCGCCCGTGGCCCGCACGACGGAGGCTGCCGAGAGGGGAGCGCGAATGACCCGAGAAGCGCCCCAGCGTACCTACCTCCTGGATACCTCGGTGCTCGTCCACGACCCGACGGCGCTGTTCTGCTTCGAGGAGCACGACGTCTGCCTGCCCTCGGCCGTGCTCGAGGAGCTGGACGCCTCCAAGGAGGGGCTCTCCGAGGTCGCCCGCAACGCCCGGCAGGTCAGCCGCTTCCTGGATGGCCTGCTCGCCGGCCGGACGCCGGAGTCGCTGCACGACGGCGTCCCCCTCGGCGCCGGCCGGCCCGGCGAGCCCTCGGGCCGGCTGTTCCTCGAGACCGGGGGCCACGGCCGTGGCGACGCCGCCATCCTCGCCGCCGCCGAGCGCCTGCGCGAGCACCTGCCGCAGACGCCGGTGCTGGTCTCCAAGGACATCAACCTGCGCATCCGCGCCCAGATCGCCGGGATCGACGCCGAGGACTACGAGCGCGACCGCGCCATCGACGACGTCGACCTGCTGCCCACCGGCGTCGAGCCCATCCCCGCGGAGGCCTGGGCCCGAGCCCGACGCCACGAGGGCGGCTACCGGGTCCCGGTCCCCGAGGGGGCCTCGTGGCGGGTGAACCAGTGCCTGTACAGCGAGGACGGCACCTTCGATGGTGTCACCCGCGCCGTGGCGGACGGCGAGGCGATCCTGGCCCCTGTCACCGATTTCCGCGAGCACAACGCCGTCTGGGGGGTGCGCGCCCGCAACCGCGAGCAGAACTTCGCCCTGCACCTGCTCATGGACCCGGAGATCGACCTGGTCTCCCTGCTCGGCCCCGCGGGCACCGGCAAGACCCTCCTGACCCTGGCCGCCGGGCTCGCCCAGACCATGGACCAGGGCCGCTACCGGGAGGTGATCGCCACCCGGGCCACCGTCTCCATCGGCGAGGAGATCGGCCACCTGCCGGGCACCGAGGAGGAGAAGATGACGCCGTGGATGGGGGCGCTGATGGACAACCTGGAGGTGCTCAGCGCCCCGGACAACGCCATCGGCAAGGACTGGGCCCGGGCGGCCACGGCGGACCTGCTCCACTCCCGGGTGCGCATCCGCTCAATGAGCTTCATGCGCGGGCGGACCTTCCTGGAGAAGCTCGTCATCCTGGACGAGGCCCAGAACCTCACCGCCAAGCAGATGAAGACCCTGATCACCCGCGCCGGCCCGGGCACCAAGGTCATCTGCCTGGGCAACATCGGGCAGATCGACACCCCGTACCTGACCGAGGGCACCTCGGGGCTGACCTACGTCATCGACCGGCTCAGGGACTGGCCCCACAGCGGCCACGTCACCCTGCGCCGCGGCGAGCGCTCCCGGCTCGCCGACTACGCCTCCGAGGTCCTCTAGCGCGGGCGCCGGGGCCCGGCTGCGCGGGCTACGGCAGCAGCTCCTCCTCCATCTCCAGCGAGCCGTCCTCCTGCGGCTTCCGCCGGCGCACCCAGGCCTTGATGATGGCCTGGATGAAGGTGGCCAGCGGGATGGCGAAGAAGACCCCCCAGAACCCCCAGAGGCCGCTGAAGACCACGATGGAGACGATGATCGCCACCGGGTGGAGATTGACCACCTCGGAGAACAGCAGCGGCACCAGGACGTTGCCGTCGAGGATCTGGATGACGGCGTAGGCGATCAGCACGTAGACGAGCTCCTGGCTCACCCCGAAGTGGAAGTAGGCGATCAGCGCTACCGGCAGGGTCATGGTGAAGGCACCGATGTACGGGATGATCACCGACAGCCCCGTGGCCACGGCCAGCAGCAGGGCGAAGGGGACCCCGAGCAGCGAGAAGGTCAGGTAGGTCACCCCCCAGACGATGAAGATCTCGATGAACTTGCCGCGGACGTAGTTGCCGATCTGCTCATCCACATCCAGCCACACCTCATTGGCGAAGGCGCGGTGGCGCGGCAGGTGGTCGCTCGCCCACTGCACCAGCCGCCGCTTGTCCTTGAGCAGGAAGAAGACCAGGAACGGCACGAGCACCGCGTGGACGGTCAGCGTCCCCAGGATCAGCAGCGACCCCACCGTCACCGTGGCCACCACGCTCTGGCCGTAGTTGGTGATGTCCTGCCGGGCCGTGTCGAGCATCTGGCGGATCCCGGACTCGGAGAACAACTGCGGATAATGCTCGGGCAGCTGCAGCAGCAGGTGCTGCCCCTGCTCCAGGATAGCCGGGAGCTGATCCACTAGCTGCGCGACCTGGCCGTAGAGCAGCGGGATCAACGCGAACACCACCAGGATCAGGAACGTGACCAGGAACAGGATCACGACCACGACGGCGGGGATCCGGTGGACGCCGTAGCGCTCGAAGACGCGCACCACCCCCTCGAGCAGGTAGGCGATGACCAGGGCGGCGATGAGCGGGGCCAGGATGCTGCCGAACAGCAGCACCGCCCCCAGGCCAGCCACGAGCAGGAGGAGGAAAGCGGTGATTTGCGGATCGTTGAAGGTCCGGCCCAGCCAGCGGCGAATCAGCTCCAAGGGTGTCCCTCCTCGGTGAACAACGCCGGGATGGTAACGCAGGCGGGCTAGACTTGCTGTGTAGGAACTCGTCGCTGCGCTTCCAGGTCCTAGGTGTAGCTATGTCGGCATGTCTGCGTCGCCACGTTGCCGCGCTCCTGGCAGCGGCCCTGCTGCTCGCGGCCACCTCTCCCGCCACCGCGGGCGGGGCAGACCGGCTCGAGCTGCCGCAGCTCGGGCCACCGGGCGGCAATGCCCTGCCCGTCTACAAGGAGCAAGAGCTCGGCGCCGAGGCCATGCAGAAGGTCCGGCAGCAGCTGCCGCTGCTCAACGACCCGGAGGTCAACGAGTACATCGCCGATCTCGGCACGCGGCTCGCGAGCCACAGCGAGCGCCCCGGCTACAACTACCACTTCTTCGTCATCGACAGCGACCGGATCAACGCCTTCGCCCTGCCCGGCGGCCACGTGGGGATCCACACCGGGCTGATCCGCGAGACCCGCACCGAGAGCGAGCTCGCCGGCGTGCTCGCCCACGAGATCGCCCACGTCAGCCGGCGCCATATCGCCCGGCGCTACGCCCGTGCGAAACAGCTCAACCTGCAGACGGCGGCGGCCATCCTGGCGGGCATCCTCGTCGGCAGCCAGAATCCCCAGGCCGGCAGCGCCGCCGTCATGGCCGGCATCGCCGCCCCCATCCAGCAGCAGCTCGCCTACTCGCGCAGCCACGAGCGCGAGGCCGATCGCGTCGGCGTCGGCACCCTGGCCACGGCCGGCTTCGACCCCGACGGCATGCCGAGCTTCTTCCAGCGCCTGGCCGACGCCTCGCGCTACGCCGAGAAGCCGCCGGTGTACCTGAGCACCCACCCGCTCACCGAGAGCCGGATCACGGCAGCCCAGAACACCGCGGCGCGCCTGTCGACCGAGGCGAGCTACGTCAGCGGCCGCCACCCCTTCATCCGGGCCCGCCTGCAGGTGCTCGCCAACGAGGAGGCGAGCACCAGCGCCGTGGCGATCATGCGCGACCGGCTCGCGCGCAGCAGCGACGACCCGACGGCGCGGGCGGCGGCCCTCTACGGCCTGGCGCTCGCCCTGTCGCGGGAGGAGGGCCGGCACGCCCAGGCCCTGGCGCTGCTCGACACCCTGGAGACGGTAGACGGCGAGCGGCTCCACGTCCTGCTCGGCCGCGGCGAGATCCTGCGCGCCTCGGGCCGGACGGAGGAGGCGCTGCAGGCCTACCGTGAGGCCCGCGCCCTCTACCCCGGCAGCGGCGCGGCCACCTACCGCCACGCCGAGACCCTCCTGGCCGCCGGACAAGCGGAGAAGGCCCACCGCGAGCTCAGCCGAGCGGCACGGGAGCAGGGCCGCTCGCTACCGCTGCTGCGCCTGCTCGCCGAGGCTGCCCACGCCAGCGGCCACGAGGCCAAGGGCTACATCACGCTGGCCCGGTACCACCACACCCGCGGCGACATCGAGCTGGCCATCGCGCAGCTGAACAACGCCATCCGCCACGCCAGCGCCAACGACTACCAGCGCGCTCGGGCCAACGCCCTCAAGGCGCGCTGGCAGCAGCAGGGCCACGACTAGGCGGTACGCCGCCGCAGCAGCAGGCGCTGGCCAGCGTTCTGCACGGGTTAGTAGACTGCCGGCACATTCCCCGGGTGGCGCGATCATGGCGGCTAGCGAGGCCTTCGATAACGAGTGGCTCCGGAGCATGGGCGGCGCCGGTCCGATCCCCCGCCTCTGGGAGGCCCTGCAGGCCGACGGTGGCCGCCCGGGCCCGGCGTGCGCCGCCGCCTTCCAGGCCCTCTACGCCCAGCTCGACACCGCCCTGATCGGGCTGCGCACCCTGGCCGAGGGCCTCGCCGGCCAGGAGCCCGGGGCCGGCCAGGAGGCCGATCCGGCGTGGCTGGCGCCCTGGCTGCAGAGCCTGGCCCGCCTGGGGCCGTGGCAGGATGCCGTGGGGCGCACCCAGGAGACCCAGGCCGCCCTCCACCGCTACACCACCGCCTACAGCGAGTGCGCGGCGGCGCTCCTCGAGACCGTGCGCGCCGGCCTGCAGGACCTGGAGAGGCAGCTCGGCGAGGCCGCCGACGACCCGGAGGGCACCCTGCCGCAGAGCTGCCAGGAGCTGCACCGGTGGTGGGTGGCAGCCGGCGAGGCCCGCCACGATGCCCTGCTCGGCTCCGAGCGCTGGGCCACGGCCTTCGGCCGCCTGACCAACGCCACCACGGAGCTCATCGGCAGCTGCCAGGCGCAGCTCGACGCCGGACTGCGCCACCTCGACCTGCCCAACCGGGAGGACTTCATCGACACCCAACGGCGCCTGGTCCAGCTGGAGCGCGAGCGCCGCGGGAGCGCCGGCAGCGAGGAGATCGAGGCCCTGCGCGCCGAGATCGCCCGCCTGCGCGAGGAGGTCGCCACCCTGCGCCGGCAGAGTGAGGGGCACGACAGCCCGTGACCGAGCCCGGCAACACCGGAGAAGAGCTATCTGCCTGGCAGCGCCGCCTCGTGCAGGCCCTGGACGAGGCGGCCGAGCTGCCCGTGGACACCCGCGGCGCGACCCCCTTCGAGACCTACGCCCACTACAGCCACGGCGCCACCCTGCGGCGCTACCCGCCCCGAGGGGCGGAACGGCGGCGCCCGGTCCTGGTCGTCTACTCCCTGGTCAACCGCCCCTTCATCCTCGACCTGACCGAGCGCCGCTCCCTGATCCGCGCGCTGTGCGACGCCGGGCACCCGGTCTACCTCCTGGACTGGGGGCGGCCGCGGGGCGCCGACCGCTTCCTCACCCTGACCGACTACATCGACGGCCTCCTGGCGGGAGCGGCGCAGGACATCCAGACCGACGAAGGCGAGGCCCCGGACCTGCTCGGCGTGTGCCAGGGCGGCGTCTTCGCCCTGTGCCTGGCGGCCCTGCACCCGGAGCGGGTCCGGCGGCTCGTCACCCTGGTCACGCCGGTGGACTGCCGCACCCCGGGCGACCACCTCAGCCGCATGGCGCAGCAGGTGGACTTCGACCGGGCGGCACAGACCCTGGGCAACATCCCCGCTGAGTGGCTCAACGGCGTCTTCGTCGCGCTCAAGCCGTACCAGCTGCTCGCCCAGCGCTACGCGGAGATGCCGGAGCTCGCCGGCCACCCGGAGGCGCTGCACGACTTCCTGCGCCTGGAGCGCTGGATGTACGACAGCCCGGACCAGGCGGCCGCCGCCTTCGCCGAGTTCGCCCGCGAGCTCTACCAGCGCAACGCCCTGCTCGACGGCAGCCTGGAGGTCGCCGGGCAACGCATCCGCCTCGGCGACATCCGCCAGCCGATCCTGAACATCTTCGCCCAGCAGGACCACCTGGTGCCGCCGCCGGCGGCGCGGGCCCTGGGCGCCCACGTGCGGGGCTCGCCCTACGAGGAGCTGGCGTTCCCGGGCGGCCACCTGGGGGTGTTCATCAGCCGCCGGGCGCACCGCGAGCTGGTCCCGCGGGTGGTCTCGTGGCTGGCCGGCTGAGCGGGGCGCGGCACCGCCCAGCGGCACCTGCCAGGCGTCGGGGAAAACGCAGGCGCCAGGGGCAGCACAGGGCTGCTGGACCGGCGCCGGCGGCCGCCGGCGCCCAGGGTGCCGGGCAAAAAAAACCCCCTGCGGATGCAGGGGGCCAAGGGGTTGGCGACAGTTGTCTCCGGGGAGGAGACGCCGCCAGGAGGAGACCGGCTAAAGATCCATCTTGCTGGCACGTTCGACGGCCGCAGCAACCCGATGACTACCTCGCTCGGCTTGGCTTGCCCGTCGATGTTGCTACGCAACATGATAGTTCGATCACCTTCGAGCGTCAAGCCCTTCCATAACCTGAGGTTATCCAGCCATACCCTCTAGAAGCTGCAGAACAGCGCGCCGTTGACCGGGATATTGGCGCCGGTGATATAGCCCGACTCGTCGGCAACGAGGAACGCCACGACACGGGCGATCTCCTCGGGCTCCGCCATGCGGCCGAGCGGGATCTGCGAGACGATCTGGTCGCGGACGTCGCTGGGCATGGCGTCCGTCATCGGCGTGGCGACGTAGCCCGGCGAGACGGAGTTGACCGAGACGCCCTTGCGGGCGTTCTCCTTGGCGACGGCCATGGTGAAGCCGTGCATGCCCGCCTTGGCCGCCGAGTAGTTGGCCTGCCCGAGCTGCCCGGTCTGGCCGTTGACCGAGGAGATGTTGACGATGCGCCCGAAGCCCTGCTCGCGCATGCCCGGCAGCAGCTGCCGCGTGACGTTGAAGACACTATCGAGGTTGACGTCGGTGACTGCCTGCCAGTCCTCCGACGCCATCTTGTGGCAGAAGCCGTCGCGGGTAATGCCAGCCAGGTTGACCAGCACCTCGACCTCGCCGAACTGCTGCCTGAGCTGCTCGCCCATGCGCTGGCAGGCGTCGTAGTCCGCCACGTTGCACTCGACGTAGCCAACCTCGTGGCCCTCGGCGCGCAGCTGGGCCTGCCAATCCTCGATCCGCTCCGCCTCGGCGTCCATGCACGTGGTGACCACGCGATACCCGTCCGCGGCGAGCCGACGGCACACGGCGGTACCGATCCCGCCGTTGCCTCCGGTTACCAGGGCTAAACGACCTGCCATGACGATTCCTCGCTCTCTTGAAAACGTGCGCCCATGCCCCGTGCGGCGCGGCTACGTTGGGCCGCCTTGTGCATCGCAACATGAGTGATTGATCAGTACTCTATGCTGCGGTGCAATGCATGTCAACGCCAAGGGGCCTACCCCGGGCGGGGCCTACCAGGGGCCGCTCGCGCTAGCGGCGCAGGTGGTGTAGCGAGGATCCGCCGGTCAGGCCGGCTCGCAGGTGCGGGGTCCGGGCGGGATGCGAGGCATCAGTGCGGGGGGAGAGGCGGAGCGAGCGATCAGCCGGAGGAGGACGGCCCATCGTCTTGACCGGAGCGGTCATCGCCATCGGCGCTTGGCCCGGAGGCCGATGGCCCCTCGGTATCGTCGTCCTTGGCCTGGCCGGTATCGAATCCGCCCAGCTGCCGCCACAGCGCCAGGTTGCGCTCGGCGAGCTGCGTCATGAGGCCCACGGGGTTGTGGTCCATGAGATCGCGGGCACCCTCCTGGACGACCCGGTGCTGCTCGGCCCACAGCTCCAGGCTCTTCTCCAGGTAGCTGGTGAGCATGCTCTGCATGTTGCCGCCGTAGGCGCGGATCAGCTGGGCGAGCAGCTGGCTCGAGAAGATCGGCTCGCCGCCCTCCTCCTCCTCGCTGATGATCTGCAGCAGGATGCTGCGGGTAATATCCTCCCGGGACTTGGCATCCACAACCTGGAACTCTACACCCTCGAGCACCAGACGCTTGACGTCCGCCAGCGTGATGTAGCTCGAGATGGCGGTGTCGTAGAGCCGCCGGTTGGGGTACTTCTTGATGATCCGCGTATCCGACATGGGATCCTCCGGGATAGACGGATTGACGCTATGCTGCAGGGCGCGAGGTGTCAAGCAAGTGGGCGCCCCGGCTGACAGGCGCCCCGGCTGGCACCGGCTAGCCGCCCGCAGCCAGGTCCAGGAAGGCCGCCGCCTTGTCCCGTGTCTCCGCCAGCTCGGCGCCACAGGTCGAGTCGGCCACCACGCCGCCACCGGCCCAGTAGGTCATGGTGCCGCCGGCGCAGACGGCGGTCCGGATGGCGATATTGGTGTCCATACGGCCGTCCAGGCCCAGGTAGCCGATCGCCCCGCAGTAGACGCCCCGCGCCCCTGGCTCCAGCTCGGCGATGATCTCCATGGCCCGGCGCTTGGGGGCACCCGTGATGGAGCCGCCGGGCAGGCAGTCGCGCAGCAGGTCCGTAGCCCCGCGCCCCGGCGGCAGCTGCCCGGTCACCGTGCTCACCAGGTGGTGGACCCGGGCGAAGCGCTCCGCCCGGCACAGCGACGGCACCCCCACGCTCCCGGTCACGCAGCCCTTGCCCAGGTCGTTGCGCAGCAGGTCGACAATCATCACGTTCTCGGCGCGGTCCTTGCGGCTGGCGAGGAGCGCCTCGCGGGCGGCCGCATCCGCCACGGCGTCCGCCTGACGCGGCCGGGTCCCCTTGATCGGCTCCGTGACCACCCGGCCGTCGCCCTCGAGGCGCAGGAAGCGCTCCGGCGAGAGGCTGAGGACATCGCAGCCGGGCAGCCGCAACCAGGCGCCGAAGGGGGCCGGGGAGGCGCCGCGCAGCGCCAGGTAGGCTGCCTGCGGATCGCCCCGATAGCCCACCGAGAAGCGCCGCGCGAGATTGACCTGGTAGCAGTCGCCCGCGTGGAGATAGCCCTGCACCCGCTGGAAGGCGGCGGCGTAGCCGGCCTCGTCCGGCGCCCGTTGCATAGCCCCCACGGCGTGCAGCGGCTCCGGCGCGGCATCGCCGTCCAGGCGCCGCTCCACCGCCGCTAGCCACTCGGGATCCAGCCGCCGGCCTACGGCCACTGTCTCGCCGGCGTAGTGGTCCGTGACCAGGGCGCTGTCGTAGACGCCCACCGCCATCTCGGGCACCGCCGGCTCGGGGCCCGGCACGCCCATCAGGCGGCGGCCGAGATCGTAGGCGAAATAGCCCACGGCACCGCCAGTGAAGGGGAGCTCCGGATGCAGCGGGTGCGGGCCCAGCGCCTCGAGCACGGCCGCCAGGTGGGCCAGCGGATCCCCCTGGCGGCGCTCGGTCCGGCCGCCGCGGCGGATGGTGGTCACGCCGCCGGCGGTGACCAGCGTGGCTACCGGGCGGGCGACCAGGACGGCGTAGCGGCCGCCGCCGCAGCCGTCGTGGCCGCTATCCAGCCACATCGACCACGGCTCGCCGCCGAGCGCGCGCAGGGCAGCGGCCCCGTCCGCGATGTAGGGCAAGCTCCGGGTATGCAGGGATGCGGTCACAGCGCTCTCGCTCGCCTCGGGACGGTCTCAGTCTAACGCCGCGCGCCCCGGCAGCCAGCCTCGGCCCGGGGGACCTGGCGTGGTACCATCCGGGGTCGAATCCACCGCCTGAGAAGCGCGTGCAGCCATGGCCGGACACAGTAAATGGGCCAATATCAAGCGCCACAAGTGGGCGCAGGACGCCAAGCGGTCCAAGATCTTCACCAAGCACATCCGGGAGATCACCATCGCAGCGCGCATGGGTGGGCCCGATCCGGAGACCAATCCGCGGCTGCGGCTGGCCCTGGAGCGCGCCTTCGCCGCGAACCTGCCCAAGGACCGCGCGGACGCCGCCATCAAGAAGGGCGCCGGGCTCGAGGAGATCACCAACTACGAGGAGATCCGCTACGAGGGCTACGGCCCGGGCGGCGCGGCGATCATGGTCGACTGCATGACCGACAACCGCAACCGCACCGTCTCCGAGGTCCGCCACGCCTTCACCAAGCACGGCGGCAAGATGGGCACCGACAACTCGGTAGCCTACCTCTTCCAGGAGCGGGGGGTGCTGGTCTTCGCGCCGGGCACGGACAGCGACCAGGTCCTGGAGGTGGCGCTGGAGGCCGGCGCCGACGACCTGGTGGAGAACGAGGATGGCTCCCTGGAGGTGCTCACCACCCCGGAGGCCTACCGCGGGGTCCGCGAGGCGCTCATCGGCGCCGGGCTGGAGCCGGCGCAGGCCGACGTCACCCAGCGCCCGGACCTGACCGTCCAGATCGAGGGCGAGAACGCCGAGAGCACGGCGCGGCTCATCGACCGCCTGGAGGACCTGGACGACGTCCAGCACGTCTACACGAACGCCGAGCTGCCGGCGGAGGTCTACGAAGAAGGCTAGGCCATGACCCGCATCCTCGGCATCGACCCCGGCTCGCGGGTCACCGGCTACGGCATCGTCGACGACGGACCCTCGGCCCGCCTCGTGGCCGAGGGGACGCTCCACCTGCCCCGGCAGGCCCCCCTGCCGGAGCGCCTCGGCCAGATCTTCCAGGGTCTGGCCGGCCTCGTCGCCGAGCACCAGCCCGAGGAGGTGGCCCTGGAGCAGGTCTTCGTCCACCGCAACGCGGACACCGCCCTGAAGCTCGGCCACGCCCGTGGCGCGGCGCTGGCCGCCTGCGTCAGCGCCGGCCTGCCGGTGGCCGAGTACGCCCCGGCCCGCATCAAGCAGGCGGTGGTCGGCAGCGGCCGCGCCGGCAAGGGGCAGGTGGGCTACATGGTCCGCGCCCTGCTGCGGCTGCGCAGCCAGCCGGCGGAGGACGCCGCCGACGCCCTCGCCACCGCCCTGTGCCACGCGCAGCACCGCAGCTCACCGCTGGGCGCCGCCGCGGGAGGCCGATCATGATCACCCGGCTCCGCGGGACGCTCATCGAGAAGCGGCCGCCGACGCTGGTCGTGGACGTGGGCGGCCTCGGCTACGAGGTGGATGCCCCGCTGTCGACCATCGAGGCCCTCCCCGAGGCAGGCCAGGAGGTGCTCCTGCACACCCACCTGAGCGTGCGCGAGGACGGACAGACCCTCTTCGGCTTCCGCTCGCGGAACGAGCGCGATCTCTTCCGCCGCCTGATCCGCGTCTCCGGCGTGGGACCGAAGCTCGGCCTGGCCCTCCTGTCGGGCGTCGACGGCGAGGAGCTGATCCGCTGCGTGCGCGACGACGACCCCAGGCGGCTGACCGACGTCCCGGGGATCGGCCGCAAGACCGCCGAGCGGCTCATCGTGGAGCTGCGCGATCGGCTCGAGGACAGCGGCTTGGGGGCCGCGCCGGCCGCCGCCGGAGGCGAGCCGGCCGGCGCCGCGGAGGCCGCCTCCGGCGACGCGGACCCGGTGGCCGAGGCGACGGAGGGGCTCATCGCCCTGGGCTACAAGCCGCCCGAGGCGACCCGCATGGCCCGCCACGCCGCCGAGGCGGGTATGGGTTGCGAGGCGATCATCCGCCGTGCCCTGCAGCACGCCGTCCCGCGCGGGGGCTAGGCAGCGATGGCGGACGAGCAGCAGCCGGCCGAGCGCATCATCGACGGCGCCCCCGCGGGCGACGAGGAGGCCATCGAGCGCACCCTGCGGCCCGGCGCCCTGAGCGACTACGTCGGCCAGCACGGCGTCCGCGAGCAGCTGGAGATCTTCATCCACGCCGCCCGCGGCCGCACCGAGGCCCTGGACCACACGCTGCTGTTCGGCCCGCCGGGGCTGGGCAAGACGACGCTCGCGCACATCATCGCCGGGGAGATGGGGGCCAACCTGCGCCAGAGCTCCGGGCCGGTGCTCGACCGCCCCGGCGACCTCGCCGCCATCCTGACCAACCTGGAGCCCGGCGACGTCCTGTTCATCGACGAGATCCACCGCCTCTCCGCCGTGGTCGAGGAGGTCCTCTACCCGGCCATGGAGGACTTCCGCATCGACATCGT
>JGI1684J13235_1000559_pt1 | contig 13818 bp, 10 predicted proteins | sample PonA232FremontCA_2_FD_13235 | JGI IMG/M metagenome (IMG submission 13235) | reverse complement strand
ACGCCATCGAGCACGGCCGCGAGAGCGTGACCCTGGTGCACAAGGGCAACATCATGAAGTACACCGAGGGTGCCTTCCGCACCTGGGGCTACGAGGTTGCCCGCGACGAGTTCCCCGAGCAGACCATCACCGAGGAGGAGCTCTACGCCACCTACGGCGGCAAGCGGCCCGAGGGGAAGATCGTCGTCAAGGACCGCATCGCGGACATCATGTTCCAGCTGATGCTGCTGCGGCCCAACGAGTTCGACGTGGTCGCCACCATGAACCTCAACGGCGACTACCTCTCCGACGCCATCGCCGCGGAGGTCGGCGGCGTGGGGATCGCCCCCGGCGCCAACATGTCGGACCACGTGGCCGTGTTCGAGGCCACCCACGGCACCGCGCCGAAGTACGCCAACCAGGACAAGGTGAACCCGGGATCGCTGCTCTTCTCGGGCGTGATGCTGCTCGAGCACCTCGGCTGGAGCGATGCCGCCGACCTGATCCGTGCCGCCTACGAGAAGGTCGTGAGCGCCGGCATCGTCACCTACGACTTCGCCCGCTCCCTGGAGGGGGCCACCGAGGTCAAGACCAGCCAGTTCGCCGACGCCATCATCGACCAGATGCACGGCACCATCGACATCGACCGCATCCAGCGCGAGCGCGAGGAGGCCATCGAGGCCGAGCGCCAGGCCCGCGAGCAGCGCCGCGTGGTCGCCCCGCTGGAGGAGATGGTCGCCTCCGGCCGCGTGCCCCACACCGTGGCCGACCTGATGAACCCGAACCTGGTCACCATGGCCGGCGATACCAGCGTCGAGGACGCCATGCACCTGATGCGCGAGCAGCGCATCTCCTCGGTCGTCGTCCAGCCCGCCCCGGACGAGACCGAGGACATGGGCATCATGACCCAGCGCGACGTCATCAGCCGTGTGGTCTCCGCCACCAGGCAGCCCAACCAGGTGCGCATCTCCGAGGTCGCCACCCGGCCGCTGATCACGGTCCCGGAGGATACCTCCCTGCTCGACTGCGCCGAGCGCATGGGCGCGGAGAACATCCGGCGCATGGTCGTGATCGATACCCAGGGCCGGCCCATCGGGATCATCTCCGATACGGACATCTTCGCCAGCGTCGAGCAGTTCGGCCTGCCGGAGTAGGTCCCCGAGACAGGACCAAGCCGCACTGCTATAGCCATGACCATGGAAGAGACCCAGGCGGACAGCGGAACCGCCCTGCGCGAAGACATCCGCGAGCTCGGCGGGCTGCTCGGCGAGACGCTGCGCGAGCAGGCCGGCGAGGCCCTCTTCGAGACCGTAGAGCGGATCCGGGTGCTGTCCAAGGCGGCCCGGGCCGGCGACGAGGAGGCCTCGCAGGAGCTCGAGCGCACCCTCTCCGCCCTGCCCCAGGAGCAGGTCCTCCCCGTGGGGCGCGCCTTCTCGCAGTTCCTGAACCTCGCCAACATCGCCGAGCAGCACCACCGAGTGCGGCGCAGCCGGGAGTGGGCCCGCGCCCCCAAGGCGGATCCAGTCTTCGGCTCCATCGCCGAGACGATCCCCCGGCTGGCGGCGGAGATGGAGCCGGAGCAGCTCCACGAGGCGATCTGCGCCCTGGACATCAACCTGGTGTTCACCGCGCACCCGACCGAGGTGCAGCGGCGCACCATGCTCCAGAAGTACAACCGCATCGCCGAGCTGCTGGATGATCGCGACCGCTACGGCCAGACCCCCGGCGAGGTAGCGGAGACCCGCCTGGCGCTCAAGCGGGAGATCACCGCCGCCTGGCACAGCGACGAGATCCGGCGCCGCCGCCCTACGCCCCAGGACGAGGCGCGCTGGGGGCTCGCGGTCGTGGAGCAGACCCTCTGGGACGCCGTGCCGAGCTACCTGCGCAACCTCGACCACACCCTGCGCGAGCACACCGGCCGCCCGCTGCCGCTGGACACCGCCCCGATCACCTTCGGCTCGTGGATGGGCGGCGACCGCGACGGCAACCCCAATGTCACCCATCGGGTGACCCGGGACGTGGCCGTGCTCTCGCGCTGGATGGCCGCCTACCTCTACGAGCGCGACATCCAGCGCCTGGTCTCCTCGCTGTCCCTGCAGGTCTGCGACGACGAGCTGCGCCAGGAGGTCGGCGGCGACGCCTGGGAGCCCTACCGGGTGGTGCTCAAGCGCCTGCGGGCACGGCTGCGCCAGACCATGCGCTGGGCCGAGGCCAAGCTCCAGGGCGGCCGCCCGCCCGAGGGCGAGATCCTCACCGATGTCGAGGAGCTGCGCCAGCCGCTGCTGCGCTGCTACTACGCCCTGCAGCGCGTCGGCGCCGGCGTCGTGGCCGAGGGCGAGCTGCTCGACACCATCCGCCGGGTGAGCTGCTTCGGGCTCACCCTCATGCCCATGGATATCCGCCAGCACGCGGATCGGCACACCCGGACCCTGGACGCCATAACCCAGGCCGTGGGCCTGGGCAGCTACGCCGAGTGGGACGAGGCGACCCGGCAGGACTGGCTGTTCCAGGAGCTCTCCCACCGGCGGCCGCTGATCCCCATGGACTTCAACCCGGAGCGCGACGTCCAGGAGGTGCTCGACACCATCCGTACCCTGGAGGAGATCGGCCCCGACGCGGTCGGGGCGTATATCGTCTCCCACGCCGCCAAGCCCTCGGACATCCTGGCCGTAGAGCTGCTGCAGAAGGAGTGTGGCCTGAGCCACCCGGCCCGCGTGGTGCCGCTGTTCGAGACGCGGGACACCCTGGTGGCGGCCGACCAGACCATGGAGACCCTGTTCCGGAGCCCCTGGTACCGCGAGCGCACCGGGGGCCGGCAGGAGATCATGATCGGCTATTCCGACTCCACCAAGGACGCCGGCCACCTCACCTCCAACTGGACCCTCTACCAAGCCCAGGAGCGGCTGGTGGCCCTGGCGCGCCGGGAGCGGGTGGAGCTGACCCTCTTCCACGGCCGCGGCGGCAGCATCGGCCGGGGCGGAGGCCCGACGCACGCGGCCATCCTCGCCCAGCCGCCGGGCTCGGTAGAGGGGACCCTGCGCGTGACCGAGCAGGGCGAGGTCATCCAGAACAAGTTCGGGCTGCCCGGGATCGCCCTGCGCAACCTGGAGCTCTACACCACCTCGGTGCTCGAGGCGACGCTCAAGCCGCCGGAGCCGCCGCCGCAGCGCTGGCGGGCGATCATGGACCAGCTCAGCGACCGGGCCATGGCGAGCTACCGCAGCGTGGTGAAGGAACGTCCGGCATTCATGGACTACTTCCGGGCGGCCACGCCCATCGACGAGATCTCGCGGCTGACCATCGGCAGCCGGCCGGCCAAGCGCAATCCGGATCAGATGACCGTGGACAGCCTGCGGGCCATCCCGTGGGTCTTCGCCTGGACCCAGACCCGGCTGATGCTGCCCGCCTGGCTCGGTGTCGGCGACGCCCTGGAAGAGGCCATCGAGGAGGGGCTCGCCGACGAGCTGCGCGAGATGTTCCAGCACTGGCCGTTCTTCGAGGCCTTCCTCGACATGGTCGAGATGGTGCTCGCCAAGGCCGAGCCCGGCGTCAACCGCATCTACGAGCGCACCCTGGTCCCCGAGGCGCTCCACGGGCTGGGCGACGAGCTACGCGAGCGCTTCACCCGTACGCGGGAAGCGGTCCTGACCGTCACCGGCCACGATGAGCCGCTAGCGGACTACCCTGTGGTCAAGCGCGCCGTGGCCGTGCGCAACCCCTACGTCGATCCGCTCAATCTGCTGCAGGTCGAGCTATTGCGCCGCTCGCGGATGTGCGAGGACGACTCGCTGCGCCGCGGGCTGCAAGTGGCCATCAACGGCATCGCCGCGGGCATGAGGAACACGGGATGAGCCGCCTGTACGACTACCAAGAGGACTTCATCCACTTCGCCCTCGACCGCGGCGCGCTGCGCTTCGGCCGCTTCCAGCTCAAGTCCGGCCGGGAGAGCCCCTACTTCTTCAATACCGGCCTGTTCGACAGCGGCGCGGCGCTGAGCAGGCTCGGCCGCAGCTACGTCGAGGCCCTCGTCCGGGCGCAGATCGACTTCGACCTGGTCTTCGGCCCCGCCTACAAGGGCATCCCGCTGGCCACGGCCCTATCCATGGCCCTGGCCGAGACGCGCAACCGCGACGTGCCCTACGCCTTCGACCGCAAGGAGGCCAAGGACCACGGCGAGGGCGGCCGCATCGTCGGCGCGCCCGTGCGGGATCGGCGCGCGGTCATCGTCGACGACGTCATCTCCTCCGGCGTCTCCATCCGCGAGGCCGCCGAGCTGATCACGGCCGAGGGGGGTACGGTAGCCGCCGTGGCCATCGCCCTGGACCGCAAGGAGCGCGGCCGCGACGAGGCCTCCGCCGTCCACGAGGTCGAGCGCGTCCTCGACGCACCGGTGGTGCCCATCGTCACCCTCGATCACCTGGAGCACTACCTGGCCGACCACGGCGGGCGGGGCGAGACGCTGGAGGCGATCCAGAAGTACCGGCAGCGATACGGGGCGGGCTAGCCCCCCCACCCGGCGCTGCGGCGGCTGAGGCGGGGACTTCCCCCTTAGCCACCACTGCCGGGGCTGCTGCTCGCGGCCTCGCCGCCCTCCTGGAAGCTACGCAGGACCTCCTGGCCCACGTCGTCCGGCGAGATAAGCCCGTGCACCTCGCCGACGCGGGGCCGTCCCCGCGCCTCGACGACCAGCGCCACCTCCGCCTCCTCGTTACCGAGGCGCTGCATGACGTCGTTGAGGGTGTCCTCCGGCTCAGCGAGGACGTAGGGCAGCCGCGGGATCGCGTCCTCCGCCTCCTCGCCGGCCTGCGCCTCCGCGGGGCCGGTCAGAAGCTGATGGGAGGTCACGCCGACGAGTCGGTTCCCGCGATGGAGGAGGATGAAGCGCGGCGGCGCATCCATGGCATCGATCATCCGCAGGGCGCTGTTGCGGTCGAGCCCGGCAGGGAGATAGACGACCTCGGTGTCCATGACCTCGTCGGCGTGGCGGACGAGGAACATGTTGGTGTGGCGCTCCTTGGGGATATAGCGCCCCCGGGCAGCCAGCTTGATGGTGTAGATGCTCTCCGCCGAGAAGATGCGGCGAATGCCGATGGCCAGCGCCGTGGCCAGGATCATGGGTACGATGATGTTGTAGTCGCGGGTGAGCTCGAAGATCGTGACGATGGCGGTCATCGCCGCTCCCGTCGCGCCGCCGATCATCGCCGCCATGCCGACGATAGCGAACTCCGGGACCGCGAAGCCGGCCTCCGGCCAGAAGGTGTTGAACACCGCCGCGAGCAGCCCGCCGAGGGCGCTACCGAGCAGCAGCGCTGGCGAGAAGATCCCGCCGGCGGCGCCGGAGCCGAGGCTGATGGCCGTGGCGAGGAGCTTGGCCACGAACAGCACGGCGAGCATCGTCACTGCGGTGAACTCACCGCCGAGCACGGCCTGGATCGTGGCGTGGCCTGTCCCCTCGATGAAGTAGTGGCCGTAGGCGAGGGCCAGCACATACATCTTCACCCCCACTACGGCCATACCCAGCGCGTGCTGGAGGTAGGCATTGATGGGGAGCCGTCCGAAAAGGCTGTCGAAGAACGCAAGCAGGCGGACGAAGACGTAGGCCCCTATGCCGCAGAGCACCCCCACAGCGACGAATCCGGCCATACGGGCAGCGTTGAGCGGCTCCACCTCGGGCAGCGCCGAGAAGGCCACGAGGAACAGCGGATCTGCACCGTAGAACATTCGGCCGATGTAGGTCGCCGTGCCCGTAGCCAGCACCACGGGCAGGAAGGTCCGGCTCGAGACCTCCGGCATCATGAGCTCGATGGCGAACATCACCCCGCCGAGGGGGGTATTGAAGGTGGCGGCGATCCCGGAGCCGGCGCCGCAGGCGAGCAGTGTAATCCGCTGCCACGCAGCCAGGCCCAGGGCCTGCGCCACGCTAGAGCCGAAGGCGGAGCCGATCTGGATGATCGGGCCCTCGCGGCCCACCGAGGCGCCGCTACCTATGGAAAGCGCCGATGCCAGGGACTTGACTACGGCCACCTTGGGCCGGATCTGGCCCTCGCGATAGTAGATGGCGTCCATGACCTCCGGGACGCCGCCGCCACGGGCCTCCGGGGCGAAGTTCCGAACCAGGAAGACCACCCCCAGCCCGCCGAGCACCGGGACCAGGATGACGCCGGCCCCCCAGGGGCCGAGCGGGGTGAGCTGCCGCGTCGGCTCCTCGATGGATAAGGTGCCGAGGAGTAGGACATTGTGGAGGACGGCGATCAGCCAGCGGAAGAGAATCGCAACGACGCCGGTGACGATCCCGACAGCGATGGCGATCAGGGAAAGCCGGAGGATGCCGATACCTTTTTCCGTCTCCGTCATCTTCCATTACGGACGCGATCGAGAAACACCGCAGCACGCCAGGCTGCGGTCAGTTACGCTCGATCAGCGTGCCGACTCCCTTGTCGGTAAAAAGCTCCAGCAGCACCGCGTGGGCCACCCGGCCGTCGACGACGTGCGCCGCCCGCACCCCGCCGGCGACGGCATCCAGGGCGCAGCGGATCTTCGGCAGCATGCCCCCGGCGATGGTGCCGTCGTCGATGAGCTCCGCCACCCGGTGCGGGCTCAGGCCGGTGAGCAGCTCACCGCGGCCGTCGAGGACGCCGGGGGTGTTGGTCAGCAGCAGCAGCTTCTCGGCGCCGAGGACCTCGGCGATCTTGCCGGCGACGAGGTCGGCGTTGATGTTGTAGGAGACCCCCTCGGCGTCGACGCCGATGGGGGCCACCACGGGGATGAACTCGCCGGACTCGAGCATCTGCACCACCGCGGGGTCGATGCCGTCGACCTCGCCGACGTGGCCGACGTCGATGATCTCCGGGACGCGGTTCTCCGGCGCCTCCTGCTGGACCTCGAGCTTGCGCGCCCGGATCAGGCCGCCGTCCTTGCCGGTCAGCCCCACGGCCCGGCCGCCCTGGGCGCTGATCAGGTTGACGATCTCCTTGTTGACCAGGCCGCCGAGGACCATCTCGACGACGTCCATGGTCTCGGCGTCGGTCACCCGCATGCCCTGGACGAACTCGGTCTCCTTGCCGATGCGCTCGAGCTGCTCGCCGATCTGCGGCCCGCCGCCGTGGACGACGACCACCCGGAAGCCGACCAGGCGCATGAGCACGATATCCCGGGCGAAGGCGACCTTGAGCTCGTCGTCGACCATGGCGTTGCCGCCGAACTTGACGACGATGGTCCGGCCGCGGAAGCGGCGGATATACGGCAGCGCCTCGACGAGGACGCGGGCGGTGAGCTCGGGGGTAATGCTCGGCTCGGACTCGGACTCCATAGGACCTCTCTTCCAGCAGCGTTCAGCGAGGGGCTGGCCGCGGCGGCGCCGGCAACTAGCCCGGGATCGCCAGGCCCGGCCGCACGGCGCCCAGCAGCGCCTCGAAGGCGGCGCGGATCCGGGCCAGGCCCGCCTCGTCATCGGCCTCGAAGCGCACCACCAGCACCGGCGTGGTATTGGAGGCGCGGATCAGGCCCCACCCGTCGGGCCACTCGACGCGGATGCCGTCGATGGTGTGGATGGTGGCATCGGTGAAGCGCCGCTGCCCCTCGGCCACCAGGTCCGCCATGAGCTCGCCCTGCTCGCCCTCCTGGATGTCGACCTTGAGCTCCGGCGTGGCGACCCCCTCGGGCAGCTCGGCGAAGACCTCGGCGCTCGGCCGGCCATCGGCAGCGAGGAGCTCCACCAGCCGGGCACCGGTGTAGAGGCCGTCGTCGAAGCCGTACCAGCGGTCCGCGAAGAAGGTATGGCCGCTCATCTCCCCGGCGAGCGGCGCGCCGCTCTCCTGCAGGGTGGCCTTGATCAGCGAGTGGCCCGTCCGCGACATCCGCGGCTCGCCACCGGCGGCCTCGATCACCCGCCTGAGGTGCATGCTGCACTTGACGTCGAAGACCACGGGCTCGCCGGGGCGGCGGCGGAGGACGTCCCGGGCGTAGAGCATCAGCTGGCGGTCGGGCCAGATGATCTTGCCGGCGGAATCCACCACCCCGAGCCGGTCGCCGTCGCCGTCGAAGGCCAGGCCCAGGTCGGCGCCGCTGGCCCGGACGCGCTCGATGAGCGCCGCCAGATTCTGCGGCTCGGCCGGATCCGGGTGGTGGTTGGGGAAGTCGCCGTCGACCTCGCAGTAGAGCGGCTCCACCTCGCAGCCGAGGGCCTCGAGCAACCGCGGCGCAACGGCGCCGGCGACCCCGTTGCCGGCATCCACGACCACCCGTAACCGGCGTGCGGGCCGGATATCGCCGGTAATGCGCTCGATGTAGCGGTCCACGATATCGGTCCGCTGCACCACCTGGCCGCTACCCTCGGCCAGGCGGCCGTCGCGGATGCGCTCGTAGAGGCCAGTGATCGCCGCGCCGGAGAGCGTGTCGCCGGCGACCATGACCTTCATGCCATTGTAGGCGGGCGGGTTGTGGCTGCCGGTGATCGCCACGCCGGAGCCGGTCTCCAGCTCGTGGGTGGCGAAGTACATGACCGGGGTCGGGGCCTGGCCGATGTCGATGGCATCGCAGCCGGCCTCGGTCATGCCGGCGGCCACGGCGGCGGCGAGCTCGGCGCTAGCGTGGCGGCCATCGCGGCCGACGACCAGCCGTGCCACGCCCTGCTCGCGCGCCTCGCTGCCCACCGCACGCCCGATCCAGCGGGCGACCTCGGCATCGAGGGTCTCGCTGACTACGCCCCGGATGTCGTAGGCGCGGAAGATGGATGCGGGTACCTGCGCTGCGCTCACGGGCTCCTCCTCGTCGCTCGCTCTCGGGACCGCGCCCGCCGGGCACTCCTTCCCCATGGGCCTGGTGCCGGTAGCTAGGCGGTGCCGCTGTGGCCGAACCCGCCACTGCCTCGAGCCGTGGTCGTGGCGAAGGCGTCCACGTAGGTCAGCTCCACCTGCACAACCGGCTGGAACAGCAGCTGCGCGATGCGCTCGCCCGGCTCGACAGTGTACGGTGCCGTGCCGTCGTGGGCGAGGATAACCCCGATCTCGCCGTGGTAGTCGGAATCGATGACCCCGATCCCTTGCGCCACCCGCAGGCCGTGCTTGAGCGAGAGCCCGGAGCGCGAGGCCACCACGCCTACCAGGCCCGGATCGTGGATGTGCACCGCCAGCCCGGTCCCGATCAGCCGGCGCTCACCGGGCTGGAGGGCGAGCGGCCCGGACAGGCAGGCGCGCAGATCCATGGCGGCGGAGCCGTCAGTGGCATACCCCGGCAGCGGGATCTCGCTACCAAGGCGCTCGTCTACGATACAGGCTTCGATCTTGCGGTGCATGCGCTCTCCTGGGTCGTCAATCCTGGAAGCCGGCACGCTCGGCGACGGTCCGCAGCAGCGCCCGGGCCAGGTCCAGCTTGGGCTGCTGCGGTAGCGATACGCCACCGTCCGCCCAGAGGACCTCCAGGGCATTGTCCTCGACGCCGAAGCCCTGCCCCGGGCCCACGCGGTTGGCAGCGATCATGTCCAGCCCCTTGTCGACCAGCTTGCGCCGGGCATGGGCGGTCACCTCCTCGGTCTCGGCGGCGAAGCCGACCACGAACGGCCGCGGCGAGCGCGCCGCCACGGCGCGCAGGGTATCGGGAGCCGGCTCCAGCTCCAGGGTCAGCGCCCCGCGGTCTTTCTTGACCTTCTCGGCCGCCTCCCGCTGGGGGCAGTAGTCGCTCACCGCCGCGGCGGCAATCAGGCAATCCGCCGCGTCGGCACGGGCCAGGACGGCGTCGTACAGCTGCTCGGCGCGCTCGATGTCGACGCGCTCCACCCCCGGCGGCGTAGGCAGCTCGACAGGGCCGGTGACCAGCACCGTGCGGGCGCCGGCCTCGCGCGCCGCGGCGGCGATGGCGAAGCCCATGCGCCCGGAGCTGCGGTTGGTCAGGTAGCGCACCGGATCCACAGGCTCGCGGGTCGGGCCGGCGGTGACCAGCACCGTCCGGCCCGACCAGGATCCGGCTCCGCCCGGGGCCGTCCCGGGCTCAAGGACCGCGGCGGCGATGGCCGCCGGCTCGCTCATGCGCCCCTCGCCGTACTCCCCGCAGGCCTGCTCCCCCGCCTCGGGGCCGACGAGGGCCACGCCGCGGCGGCTCAGGGTGGCCGTGTTCGCCTGCGTAGCGGCGGCCTCCCACATGGCGTTGTTCATGGCTGGCGCCACGGTGATCGGCGCCCGGGTGGCCAGGCACAGGGCGGCCGGCAGGTCGTCGGCCCGGCCCTGGGCGAGACGCGCCAGGAAGTCCGCCGTCGCCGGGGCGACGACGACGCGGTCCGCCCAGCGGGCCAGCTCGATGTGGCCCATGCCGGCCTCGGCCGCCGCATCGAGCAACTCGGTCCGGACTCGATGGCCGGACAGGGCCTGGAAGGTCAGCGGGGCCACGAACCGCTGCGCGCCGGCGGTCATCGCCACCTGCACCTCAGCACCGCCCCGGCGCAGCTCGCGCACCAGGTCCACGGCCTTGTAGGCGGCGATCCCGCCGGTGACGATCAGCAAGATGCGGGGAAAGGGGCTCGGCGTCGACATACGCACATTGTCGCAGATCCCGAAAAAACACGCGCAGCAGTGCTACACCGGCGTCTAACGGGGTTGAAAGCTGCAGCGCATTCTATACCGTCGTCCCAAGCAACGGAGGGGCATAAGGAGGGGCCATGAGCCAAGACCATGCGCAAGCGACCGAGGCGTCGTACCGAGACGAGGCGTTTACGCAGGACAGCGGCGAGGCCGCCGGGCGCAGGTCGGCCCGAGGGCGGCTGACGCTGCGCGATATGTTCGGCGCCGCCGAGGAGCCGGACTTCGACAGCTACGAGGCGCTGGACGCGCACATCCGGCGCACCGAGACCAGCACCCGTATCCGCATGATTGGTATCCCGGCCGGTGCTGTCATCCTGGTAGCGGGCCTGAACCTGGTGGGCGCGCAGCAGATCGCCATCGCGCTGACGTTCCCGCTCCTGTTCATAGCCGGCCTGTTCATGATGACGGCGAACATCAACCGCTACCACCTCAAGCGGCTCAAGCGCCTGCGGGAGAGCTGGGCGGACTGAGAGCCGGTAGCGCCGCAACGCCGCAGGGACGCGGCGCGGCTCGATGCTGCCAAGGGAGGGCAGTACCATGTCGATCCGATCCTGGCCGCAAGCGGAGCGGCCGCGCGAGCGGCTTATACAGCACGGCCCCGAGGCCCTGTCGGATGCCGAGCTGCTCGCCATCTTCCTGCGCACCGGCCGGCGCGGCCAGTCCGCCGTAGCGCTCGCCCGGGAGCTGCTCGACGCCTTCGACGGCCTGCGCGGCCTCTTCGAGACGGACCGCGAGCACTTCGCTGCACGCCCGGGCCTGGGCGACGCCAAGTTCGCCCAGCTCCAGGCGGTGCTGGAGATGGCCCGCCGGCACCTCGGCGAGGAGCTACGCCGGGGGCCGGCGCTCACCAGCCCGGCCCAGACCCGGCGCTACCTCGCCGCACAGCTGCGCCACCACCCCCAGGAGGTCTTCGGCGGCCTCTTCCTGGATAACCGCCACCGGGTCATCGGCTTCGAGGAACTCTTCCGCGGGACCATCGACGGCGCCAGCGTCTACCCGCGCGAGGTGGTACGTCGAGCCCTGAAGCACAACGCCGCGGCCGTGATCGTCGCCCACAACCACCCCTCCGGGGTGGCCGAGCCGAGCCCGGCCGACGAGAGCCTGACCCACCGCCTTCGCGAGGCGCTGGGCCTGGTCGATATCCGCCTGCTGGATCACTTCGTGGTGGGGGACGGGGAGCCGGTCTCCCTCGCCGAGCGCGGGGTGCTCTAGGCCCCGCAGCGGGCCCGGCGCCCCCGTCAGGCGCTGACCGCGCTGCGGAGCTTGCTGATCGCGTTCTTCTCGAGCTGGCGTACCCGCTCGGCAGAGACGCCGTAGCGGGTGGCGAGCTCCTGCAGGGTCTGGCGCTCCTCCTCGAGCCAGCGCCCGCGCAGGATCTGCTGGCTGCGCTCGTCGAGCTGGCTCAGGGCGCTGTGCAGGGTCTCGTCGCGGTGGGAGCCCCAGTCCTCGCTCTCGACCACCGCGGCCGGATCGAAGCTGCGATCCTCCAGGTACGCCGCCGGCGCCCGGGTGGGCTCCTCGTCGTCGTCGCCGAGCAGCGGGTCGAAGCCCAGGTCGTGGCCCGAGAGGCGGGACTCCATCTCCAGCACCGTCTCCGGCTGGACGCCGAGATCGCTGGCCACCGCCTCGACCTCCTCGCGGCTCATCCAGCCCAGGCGCTTCTTGGCGCCACGCAGGTTGAAGAAGAGCTTGCGCTGCGCCTTGGTCGTCGCGACCTTGACGATGCGCCAGTTGCGCAGGATGTACTCGTGGATCTCGGCGCGGATCCAGTGCACGGCGAAGGAGACCAGGCGCACGCCCACGCTGGGGTCAAAGCGCTTGACCGCCTTCATCAGGCCGATATTGCCCTCCTGGATGAGGTCGCCCAGCGCCAGCCCGTAGCCGCGGTAGCCACGGGCGATGTGGACGACGAAACGCAGGTGCGAGAGCACGAGCTGCCGCGCGGCGTCCAGGTCGTTCTCGTAGTGGCAGCGCCGCGCCAGCTCGTACTCCTCATCCTGATCAAGCACCGGAATCTGATTGACAGCCTGGATATACGCCTCCTCGCTGCTCGTCGGCAGCGGGAGATTGGCGTTCCCGACCTGCATCAGCTCCGTGCTCATAGCCGATCTCACCTCCAAGCTGAACTCACCCTTCGAAACGCTAGCTACACCCCTTGGACCCGACGGGACCTTGTCGGTTCCCTTCCTGGGGACGCTACCGCTGGCCTTCAAGAGGCGCTCCTGCGGCATCCCCTACACCCCAAGTGTAGGACATCCACCAGGGGTATGGCGATTCACCGCGGCTCGATGGCGGCCAGGTGGCGGGCGACCGCCGTCCACGCACCGAGCACGCCCAGGGCGCCGCCGATCAACAGCAGGAGGAGGCCGTTGCCCAACCCCATGCCGCTGAGGGTGAACGCGACGCCGTAGGCCTCGGCCAGCCGATCCACCGGGCCGGCGAGGCTCCACCGGCCCACCCCGGTAAGCCCCCAGGCGAGGCCGCCGCCGAGCAGGCCGTAGCCGAGGCCCTCGTAGAGGAAAGGCCGGCGCACGAAGCCGTCGCTGCCGCCGATGAGCTTGACGATCTCGATCTCCTCGCGGCGGCTCTCGATGGTCAGGCGGATCGTGTTGCCGATAACCAGGATCACCGCCAGCGCCAGCAGGGCACCGGTCGACCACAGGGCGCGCTCCGCGAGGGAGACGAGGGCGTGGAGCCGCTCGACCCACGCTTGATCGAGCCGCATGCGGGCGATCGCTTCCGTATCGGCGAGCGCGTCGGCGAGGCGGCTCACCTCGCCGGGGGAGAGCGACGGCTCGACGGTGGCCACCAGCACCGGCGGCAGGGGGTTGTCCTCCAGCAGATCCAGGGCGGCATCGAAGGTCGACTCGGCGCGGAAGGCCGCCAGGGCCTCCTCCGGGGAAATCGCCTCCACGCCAGCCACCCCGGCGCGATCCGCGATCGCCTCGGCGCGGCGCTGCAGGGTGTCGGCCCCGGCATCGCGCTCCAGGAACAGGGAGATGCGCGGCGCCCCCTCCTCCCACCCCCCGGCAACCCGCTCGATGTTGTCCAGCGCCAGCATGAACACCGCCGGCAGCGCCAGGGCTATGCCTACCACGGCGGCAGTGAGGAGGCTGTGCACCGGCGCGCTACGGGCCCGTGCCAGCGCACTCGCCGCCGCCTGCCCGTGGCGCAGCAGGTAGAGCAGCGGCGCGGGCGACGGCCGTCCCGACCGGGGCCGGTCACGGCGACGGCGGGCGCGCGGCGGGGCCCGCTGATCCCGGGCCCC
>JGI1684J13235_1000555_pt1 | contig 13903 bp, 8 predicted proteins | sample PonA232FremontCA_2_FD_13235 | JGI IMG/M metagenome (IMG submission 13235) | reverse complement strand
GGCATGGCACCAGGAACGCCAAGTTTAGCACCAATGGAATATGGGGGGCTCATAAAGGCTAAGCCTTTCCCTTTGCCGTGACCCGGCAAAGGGAAATTTCTTACTTGGCGTCTTCCTTGGCGCCCTTGGCGTCTTGGCGGTTTATTTTTCCGAGAACAAATTCAGCCTGTCTCCGGACGTTCCAGAGCTTGACACAAGGCCGCGACTGCCGGAATGTATTTCTCCGACGGGTCATGTGGCATCCATCACCATGCCCTCATGGATCGTAATGCGTGAGGGTTCGATCAACCTCTCAACTATGGCCCACAGTCATTAATTGCCTTTGCCCCGGGTTCCCAAACACACATCCAAGGATTACTATAACTCATTATGCCCGATTCAACCCGAAAGAACAGCCCACCCGAGATTCTTGCCCCGGCGGGGGATCGCGACGCCTTCCTGGCCGCCGTCGCGGCAGGAGCGGACAGCATCTACTGCGGGCTGCAGCAATTCTCCGCCCGCATGAAGGCCACCAACTTCGATTTGTCCGAGCTTGCCGGGCTTACGGATCTGGCCCGCGAGCACGGCATACGGACCTATGTGGCCCTGAACACCCTGATCAAGCCGGAGGAGGTCACAAGCGCGGGACAGCGGCTCGACCTCCTGAGCCGCCATGTCCGCCCGGACGCGCTCATACTGCAGGATCTCGCCGCGATCAATCTGGCCCGTCAGACCGAATTCCCCGGGGAGCTGCACCTCTCCACCCTGGCCCACGCCACCCTGGCGAGCTCTTGGAATACTATTGCGAACCGGCTGGGAGTTTCCCGCGTCGTGCTCCCCAGGGAGCTCACCCTGGACGAGATCAAGGACCTCTCCGGCTCCTGTCCCCCTGGGCTGGACCTGGAGGTCTTCGTGCACGGGGCCCTTTGCTACGCCGTGTCCGGGCGCTGCTACTGGAGCAGTTTTCTGGGTGGGAAGAGCGGGCTGCGTGGCTATTGCGTGCAACCCTGCCGCAGGCTCTACACGCACGGTCAGGGCAGCGAGCGCTTTTTCTCCTGCCTGGACCTGCGCCTGGACGTTTTGGGCAAGACCCTGCTCGACGTCCCCGCAATCCGCGGCTGGAAGATCGAGGGCCGCAAGAAGGGCCCTCACTACGTCTTCTATACGGTCCGGGCCTATCAGCTCCTGCGGGATGAGTACCACGATCCGGAGGCGCGGAAGGAGGCGAGCGCCCTGCTGGACAAGGCCCTGGGCAGGCCCGGTACATCCTACCATTTTCTCTCCCACAGGCCCAAGATTCCAGTACAGCCGGAGGAGGACACCGGTTCGGGGCTTTTCACGGGCAAACTGGCCGGAAAGGGGAAAGGACCGCAGCTCAAGCCCCGCATGGAGCTATTGCCCGGAGACCTTTTACGCATCGGGTACCAGGACCTTCCCGGACACCGCACCTACAAGGTGAGCAAGTACGTCCCCCGGGGCGGGGCGCTCACCCTGCCCGGACACAGCTCCGGCGCCGGTCCCGGCCTGCCTGTCTTTCTCGTGGACAGGAGGGAGCAGAAACTGCAGCAGGAGATCGCCCATCTCGCGGGACATCTCCCCCGAATCGGGCAAACCCCGGAATCGGCCTTCTCCCCCAAGCTGCCGCGCCCCGCCAAGAAGCCCGGACGTGCCGGCCGCATGNAGGTGGTCTCCGATGTGACCCGCACGCGGGGCAAGGGGCGAACCGGCCTGTGGCTCACCCTGGAACGCATGCCCCATATCACCGTAAGCAGGGCCCGCAACTGCTGGTTCTGGCTGCCTCCCTCCATTTGGCCGGACGAGGAGGCCCAGTGGCTGGAAGGCCTCCGCGAGCTGACCGGAAAGGGAGCCAGGCGCTTCGTCCTGGGGGCTCCCTGGCAGGGGGGCCTTTTTCAGAACCCGAAGGATCTGCGCCTCTGGGCGGGCCCCTTCTGCAACATAGCCAACCCCCTGGCCGTGGAGGAGCTGCGGCGAATGGGCCTGTCCGGGGTGATCGCCAGCCCGGAGCTCTCCCGCGGGGACTATCTGCAGCTGCCCAAAAAGAGCCCTCTGCCGCTGGGGATGGTCACACGAGGGCTTTGGCCCTGCTGCGTTTCCCGCACCGCGCACGAGGCGGTCAAGACCGGCCGCAAGCTCCAGAGCCCCAAGGGGGAGATCTTCTGGCTCACCAAGCGGGGCCAGAACCGCTACGTCTACCCCAATGTGGAGCTGGACCTGAGCGACCGCGAAGACGAGCTGGAGGAGGCGGGATACAGCCTCTTCGTGCACCTGGAGAGCGGACTGCCCCAAAAGGTGCCCCGCGCCGGACGCAGCAGCACCTTCAACTGGGATCTGGAGTTGGCGTGAGGATGGATCGTGATCTGTTATCCGTGATCCGTGATCTGTCTAAGGAAGGATCCATGACTGGTGACTGGTGGTGCACAGACGCCAGACATCAGATATCAGACGTCAGACGCAGGGAATCAGAGGAAGGGCAAATTCAAAATTCGAAGCCCGAAATCTTGAACGCCCAAAGGGGAACGCTGAACGGAGAACGGGGAACCCCGGGGTTCGGTTTGGAGGAAGACTTGCTCAGATGCGAGGCGACGCGCCATTTTGAAACCGCAGTGTATCTCAATAGTTTTGTCAAAACTATTGAGCGTTTCTTTTTGGAAAAAAGAAACAAAAAGCGATGAGATAATTCATTGTTTTTCTTGTTTCTTCTTTTGATAAAAGAAGAAACGGATTTCAAAACGGCGCGGCAACGAAGCAGATGAGTGAGTATTCCTCCAAACCCTACTTCCCCATCCTAAAAAATTTCCTTGAGTCGATCCCCCTGCTCCTGCGACCCGCCCCCGTCATCCGATCCGGAGCCGGAATCCTCCGTCGCCGACGGAGAGACCCTTTGCGGCTGGGTTCCCGCCTTGAAGGGCATCATATAGCTCTCCTCCGTGTCCGGCCCCGCCAGAAGCCCGGTTTCCGCGTCCACGCGGGCCATGACGATCCCCCTGGGCTTGGAGAAGTCCTGAGCCGGGTAATCGGATTCCACATCCTTGCGGTAGTCCACCCAAATGGGCGAAGCCGCGCGGGAGCCGGTCTCGTACTTGCCCATGGGCCTGGGCTCGTCGAATCCCACAAAGACCCCGGTCAGGAGATAGGGGGAGTACCCCATGTACCAGGCGTCCTTCTGATTGTCCGTGGTTCCCGTCTTCCCCGCCAGGGCCCGGTTCATGGAGTGCTTGACCCGCCAGGCGGTACCTTGCTGCACCACCTGCTGCATCAGATCGGCCATGATGTAGGAGGTTTGCGGGCTCAGGGCGTTTTGAACGGTCTTGTTCGACTCGTAGATGGTTTCGCCCCAGGCGTCGGTCACCTTGAGCACCAGGCGCGGCTCCACTGCGGACCCGTCGCTCCGGGCGAACGCGGAGTAGGCCTTGCACATGTTGCGCAGGGTCACCGAGCCCGACCCCAGGCTCACGGAGAGGTCCTCGGGGAAGTCGCCCTCGAGTCCCAGGGTCTTGGCCCGCTCGATCACGGTTTTGATGCCGATATCCCGCGCCACGCGAATAGTGACCAGATTGCGCGACTTGACCAGCGCGGTGCGCAGCGTGGTGGGGCCGAAGTTCATCCGTTCGTAGTTCTGCGGCTTCCAGGTGGAGTTCGTGGCCTTGTCCTGGTACACAATGGGCGCGTCCAGCACCTGCGTGGCCGGTGTCATGCCCCTGTCGAAGGCGGCGGAGTACACGATGGGCTTGAACGCCGAGCCCGGCTGCCGCTCGGCCTGGGTGGCGCGGTTGAACTCGCTTGCGTCGAAGTCGTACCCGCCGATCAGGGCCCGGACCTTGCCGTTTTCCGGATCCATGGAGAAGAGCGCCCCCTGGACCTTGGGCCGCTGTTGCAGCTTGAGCAGCCAGCGTTCCTTCTCCTCCGGGATCTCGCTCTTCAGGGAGGCCCAGACCACATCCCCCTTGTCCAGCACCTGGGTGGCGTCCGTGATATCCGGCACTTCCTCGTGGGCCTTCTCCGGGTTGATCTCCCGGCACCAGCCCATACTCTCCACATCGATCCAGGCGGTCGCGTTGGCGAACCGCGCTCTGGCCCCCTTGGGTTCCACCTCGTCCACGAGGACCTTGATCCATTCCCCTTTGCGCAGGGTTTCGACCTTTTCCGAGGCGTTCTGCTCCCCCAGGAACTCCTTGGCTGCGGTTGCGTTGTAGTTTTCCAGCGGCCCCCGCCAGCCGCGGCGCTTGGTGGAGGCCTCCAGCCCGTTGCGCACCGCCTCCTCCGCGGCCTGCTGGTGCTTCATGTCCGCGGCGGTGTACACGCGCAACCCGTCCTGGTACACTCGCTCCCGTCCGAACTTGTCGATGAGCCAGCGCCGCACCTGTTCCACATAGTCCGGGGCGACCCGCCAGGTGGGGTCCTGCATGCTCTGCAGATCCAGGGGCTCGTTCACCGCCTCCCGGTAGCGCTTGCGGGAGATCCACTCCAGATCCCGCATCTGGCTCAGGACGTAGGCCCGCCTCTGGAGCGCCTGATCCGGATTCTCGTAGGGATTGTACAGGCTGGGCGCCTTGGGCAGCCCGGCGATAAGCGCGGATTCGGCCACTGTAAGCTCCTCCGCGTGCTTGCCGAAGTAGACGCGAGCGGCAGCCTCCACCCCGTAGGCCCCCTCGCCCAGATAGATATCGTTGAGGTAGATGGTCAGGATCTCGTCCTTGGAGAGATATTTCTCCAGGCGATAGGCCAGAATGGCCTCCTTGAGCTTGCGTTTGTAGCTCCGCTGCGGAGTGAGGAGCAGGGACTTGACCACCTGCTGGGTAATGGTGCTGCCCCCCTGCACGATCTGTCCGGCCCGCAGGTTCTTGATCGCGGCCCGGAGGATTCCCATGAAGTCGATAGCGCCGTGCTCGTAGAATCCACTATCCTCCGCCGCCAGAAAGGCCCGCCGAACACGCCTGGGCACCTGGTCCTTGGAGCGCAGGAAACGGTTCTCCTCGCTCAGATAGCCAAGCGTCTTGTTCTTGCTGGAATAGATGGTCGTGGTCAGTGGCGGGTTGTAGTCGGTGATCTGCTTGATCGTGGGCAGCTCCGAGGAGGCCCAGTAGAAGAGCCCCGCCCCCGCTCCGACGGCGAGGACGACCAGACAGGCGGAAAGGATCAGGAAGTATTTGAAGAAGCGTCGCATACTCTCATTTGGCCGGATTTCCGGTGTCAGCGGTCCGCGCGGGACGTACCGCTACCCGGTGTCCGAGCGGGTTCGTCCGTTGAAGGCGATCTTGCCCTTACCCAGGAGATCGTGCAAATGGACGATCCCCTTCAGGCGTCTCTCTTCATCCACCACCGGGAGCACGGTAATGGCATTCTGCTCCATCATCTCCAGCAATCGGGCCGCTTTCTCCCCTTCCCGGGCGAAGCGGGGCCGAACCGTCATGTGAGCCTCCACCTCGTCCTCGGGGCTGTAGCGCTTGTGGCAGATCATGCGCCGCACGTCCCCGTCGGTGAGGATCCCCTGCAGCTTGTCTCCGGAATCCAGGACCACGACGGTGCCCAGGCCCCCGGAGTCCAGGAGCCGCAGGCTCTCCTGCAGAGCGCTCCCCTCGCGGACCACGGGCAGGTTCCCGCCGTGCATGACCTGCTCCACGGGAAGGCTCAGCTGCCTGCCCAGATCCCCGCCGGGATGATAGCGCTGAAAGTCCTCTTTCCCGAAGGCCTTCCACTCGATGAGCCCCACGGCCAGGGCGTCGCCCAGGGCCAGCGTAGCTGTGGTGCTCGCCGTGGGGGCCAGATTCAGGGTGCAGGCCTCCCTGGGAACCGAGGTGTTGAGCACCGCATGGCACATGTTCCCCATTGTGGAGTCCCTGCGCGCGGTCATGCCCACGAGACGGCTACCCAGGGAGAGCATGGTGGGCAGGACGGCGTTCAGCTCGTCCGTTTCCCCGCTGTTGGAGATGGCGATGACCACGTCCCCTTCCCGGATCATGCCCAGGTCCCCGTGGGCCCCCTCCACGGGGTGGAGGAAGCTGGCCGGGGTTCCTGTGCTGCTCAGAGTTGCGGCAATCTTGCGCCCCACCAGACCGGATTTGCCGATACCGGTCACAAAGACCCGCCCCGCGGAGCGGGCGATCATCTCCAGGGCCGTCTGGAAATCCTCGTCCAGATTGTCCCGGACCCGGTAGAGGCCCTCGATCTCCGCATCCAGAACCTGTCGCGCCAGCGCCCCCCAGTCGCGCCTCTCATCACTGCTCATATATCAACCTTCCAGACAGGCCTTCCGGCAGTTCGCGTTGATTTGCGTTGGATAATTGCCCTCGAAACAGGCCAGACAGTATTCCGTACTGCCGCCCATGGCCTCCAGCAGGCCGTCCACGCTCAGGTAGTGCAGCGAGTCCAGATCGATGAATTCGGCGATGTCCTCCACGGAGTGATTCGCCGCGATGAGCTCGCCCTTGGAGGAAAAATCGATTCCGTAATAGCAAGGATGACGGATAGGGGGGCAGCTCACGCGCAGGTGCAGCTCCTTGGCCCCGAGCTCCCGCAGGTTCTTGATCCGGGTCTGGATCGTGGTGCCGCGCACGATGGAGTCCTCCACGATCACGATCCGCTGGCCGCGTATCATCTCCTTGACCGGATTGAGCTTGATGCGAACCCCGAAGTCGCGCATGTCCTGGGAAGGCTGAATAAAGGTGCGGCCCACGTAGTGGTTGCGGATCATGGCGTTCTCATAGGGAAGCCCCGAGGCCTGGGCGTGACCCACGGCGGCGTAGACCCCGGAGTCCGGGAAGGGCATGCAGAAGTCGGCGTCCACCGGGGCCTCCTTGGCCAGCTGGGCGCCCATGTTCTTGCGCCGCTGGTACACGTTCTCCCCGAAGACGGTGGAATCCGGTCGGGCGAAGTAGATGAGCTCGAAGATGCAGGAGGCCCGCTTGGGCGGCTCCCCGCTCATGATGCGGTGCGAGGAGACCTCCCCGTTTTCCACGACCACCATTTCCCCGGGCTCGACTTCCCGCAGGTATTCCGCGTCCAAAAGGTCCAGGGCGCAGGTCTCGGAGGCAAAGACGTAGGTCTCTCCCACACGGCCCAGCACCAGGGGACGAAAGCCGTGGGGGTCGCGCACCGCGATGAGCTTGTTGTTCTCCTGGAACAGGAGGCTGTACGCTCCGCGCACTTCCCCGCAGGCCTTGATGATGGCCTCCTCCACCGGACCGTGGTCCAGGTGCTTGGCGATGAGATGGAGAAAGATCTCGCTGTCCATGCTGGTCTGGAACAGGGAGCCGTCAGCCTCCAGGCTGTCCCGCAGCTCGGCGCTGTTGACCAGATTGCCGTTGTGGCCAACGGCCATGTGCCGTCCCCGGAAGTTGATCAAAAAGGGCTGGGCGTTGCGCAGCAGGGAGGCGCCGGTTGTGGAGTAGCGGATGTGGCCCATGGCGATCTCGCCCTTGAGCTCGCGTGAGAGGTGCCGTTCCCGGAAAACGTCCGGAACGAGGCCCATGCCCCGCTGCTCCCGCAGCTTCCATCCGTCCCAGGTGGAGATGCCCGCGCTCTCCTGCCCGCGATGCTGCTGGGCATAGAGCCCGAAATAAGCCATCCTGGCCGCTTCCTTGTGGCCGTGGATACCGATCAGTCCGCAGTGTTCCTTTTTCATGGCGTGTGTCTCTTTGCCGGCCCGGATTGCTCCGGCCCGGCCTTTATTGCGAAACATCCTCAGGCGTCCGGAGCGTAATACTCCTGGAGGCTGCCCACGGTGATTCCATCATGGGCATTTCGCTGCCGCAGGGCCATGGCCAGGGCCCGCGCGCCGGCAACGGTCGTGGTGTAGGGAATGTTGTAGAGGATGGTCGTCTGCCGCAGCGAGGAGGAGTCCTGCACAGTGAGCTTGCCCGAGGAGGTGTTGATCACCAGGTGGATCTGCTTGTTCTTGATCATGTCGATCACGTTGGGCCGGCCCTCGTAGACCTTGTTCACCCGCGTGGTCTCTATCCCGAAGCGCTCCAGGTAGTCCCCGGTACCCTGGGTAACGACCAAGGTGTACCCCATCTCGGAAAAGATCCTCGCCGGCTCCACGATGCTCGGCTTGTCCTGATCGTTCACGGAGATGAAGATGTTGCCCTCCTCGGAAATGATCTGGCCCGAGGCGAGCTGGGACTTGAGGAAGGCGAGCCCGAAGTCCGGGTCCACGCCCATGACCTCGCCGGTGGAGCGCATCTCCGGCCCGAGCAGGGTGTCCACGCCCGGGAATCGGTTGAAGGGGAGCACCGCCTCCTTGACCGAGTAGTACCCGGAGCGCCGCATGGACCAGGGATCCAGATCCCGGAGCCGCTCCCCGAGCATGACCTGCGTGGCCAGCTTGGCCAGGGGCACGCCGGTGGCCTTGCTCACGAAGGGCACCGTCCGGGAGGCGCGGGGATTGACCTCCAAAATGTAGATCTCGCCCTCCCGGATGGCGTACTGGATATTCATCAGACCCTTGACCTGCAGCTCGCGGGCCAGGGCCTTGGTGTCCCGGACGATCTCCTCCTCGAGCGCTTTGCTGATGGTATGCGGCGGTATCACGCAGGCCGAATCACCGGAGTGCACCCCGGCCTCCTCGATGTGCTCCATGATCCCGCCCACGTAGGTGTCCTCCCCGTCGGAGACCGCGTCCACGTCGATCTCGATGGCGTTCTCCATGAACTTGTCCAGCAGGATGGGATGATCCGGGGAGATGACCACCGCCTCCCGGAAGTAGTTCATAAGGTCCGCCTCGTCGTACACGATCTCCATGGCCCGGCCGCCGAGCACATAGGAGGGGCGCACCACCAGGGGATAGCCGATGCGGCGGGCGATATCCAGGGCCCCCTCCTCGGAGGTCGCGGTCCCGTTCTCCGGCTGCTTGAGCCCCACGGTGTTCAAGAGCTCCTGGAAGCGCTCGCGGTCCTCGGCCCGGTCAATGCTGTCCGGGGAGGTGCCCAGGATGGGCACCCCGTTCCGGAGCAGCGGCACTGCCAGGTTGAGCGGCGTCTGCCCCCCGAACTGGACGATGACCCCGTCCGGTTGCTCCTGTTCGATAATGTTCAGGGTGTCCTCCAGGGTGAGCGGCTCGAAGTAGAGACGGTCCGAGGTGTCGTAGTCCGTGCTCACCGTCTCCGGGTTGGAGTTGACCATGATGGACTCCAGCCCCATGTCCCGGAGAGAGAAGGAGGCGTGGACGCAGCAGTAGTCGAATTCGATGCCCTGGCCGATCCGGTTGGGGCCGCCGCCCAGGATGACCACCTTGCGCCGCCCTTCGGAAGCCCGGCATTCGTTTTCCCGCTCGTAGGTGGAATAGTAGTACGGGGTGTAGGCCTCGAATTCCGCGGCACAGGTATCCACGAGCTTGTACGTGGCCGAGATCCCGTGGCGCTTGCGGGCCCTGCGGACCTCTTCCTGGCTGCGGTCCACGAGCCCGGCGAGCTGCCTGTCGGAGAAGCCGAGCTGCTTGGCCCGCCGGAGCATCCCCGCGGACAGCTCCGGATCGTCGATATCGGGCCAGCCCGCGGCCCATTCCAGGAGCTCGGCCTCAAAATCCACCAGTTCCCGAATCTGGCGCAGAAACCAGGGATCGATATGCGTGTGCCGCTGGATCTCCTCCTCGGTGATGCCGCTGAGCATGGCCATGCGGAGGTAGACGAGCCTCTGGGAGTTGGGCCGCACCAACTTGGCCACGATTTCCTCGTGCTCCGGCAGTTGCGGCTGAAAGCTGTTTCCGAAGCCGATCATGCCCGTTTCCAGGGAGCGCATCCCCTTCTGCAGCGACTCCTTGAAGGTCCGGCCGATGGCCATGGTCTCGCCCACGCTGCGCATGGAGGAGGTCAGCTCGTCCTGGGAGCCCTCGAACTTCTCGAAGGTAAATCGGGGCAGCTTGACCACGCAGTAGTCGATGGAGGGCTCGAACGAGGCCACAGTCTCGCGGGTGATGTCGTTGGGCAGCTCGTCCAGGCTGTATCCCACAGCCAGCTTGGCCGCAATCTTGGCGATGGGGAATCCCGTGGCCTTGGAGGCGAGCGCTGAGGAGCGCGACACCCGGGGGTTCATCTCGATGACCATCATGTCGCCGTCCCGCGGGTTGACCGCGAACTGCACATTGGACCCGCCGGTTTCCACCCCGATCTCGCGCATGATGTCCAGGGAGGCGCCCCGCATCCGCTGGAACTCGCGGTCGGTCAGGGTCTGGGAGGGAGCAACAGTCACGGAATCCCCGGTATGGATCCCCATGGGGTCCAGGTTCTCGATGGAGCAGATGATCACGCAGTTGTCGTTCTTGTCCCGCATGACCTCGAGCTCGAACTCCTTCCAGCCCAGAACGGACTCCTCGAGCATGACTTCGTGGGTCATGCTCGCGGCCAGCCCGCGGCGGGCGATCTCCTCCAGGTCCTCCAGATTGTACGCCACACCGCCGCCGGTGCCCCCCAGAGTGAAGGCGGGCCGAACAATGACCGGCAGCTCGATGTGCTCGGCGATTTCCCGGATCTCCTCCAGGCTACGGGCAATATCGCTCTGAGGGACCTTGAGGCCTATGTTCTCCATGGACTGCCGGAAGAGCTCCCGGCTCTCGGCCTTCTGGATCACTTCCAGGGAGGCACCGATGAGCTCGACCCCGTATTCCTCGAGCACCCCCTGCTCGGAAACGGCCACAGCCGTGTTCAGCCCGGTCTGTCCGCCCAGGGTGGGGAGCAGGGCGTCGGGACGCTCGCGAGCGATGATCTTGGCCACGGACTCCGGGGTGATGGGCTCCAGATAGGTGCGGGTGGCCAGCTCCGGGTCGGTCATGATCGTGGCTGGATTGGAGTTGACGAGCACCACTTCGTACCCTTCCTCCCGAAGGGCTTTTAGGGCCTGGGTCCCGGAGTAGTCGAACTCGCAGGCCTGACCGATGATGATCGGTCCGGAGCCGATGAGCATGATGCGCTTGAGGTCGTCTCGCTTGGGCATAAATGACTTCGCTGCTGTTTGGGATTTCTGCGTATTCGCCATTCACACGGCACGAGGGCTCGCGTCCGCTCGACCCGGGCAAGCATATAAGACCCCGGCGGAATATGCAAACAGCGAAAGGGGCCCGGATTATCCCGGCCCGGCTTCCTAGTTCCGGGTCGTCAGGCCTCAGACAGCTTCTGCGCCGGCATTGCCTTGACAACACGGCGATTGCGAGCTATACAAGAAAAGTTAGGTCAACCAAACATATTCCCGGAGGAGCCTGTGACGCCCTGTCCCTTAAACCATTTTCCCTCTGGCAGCAAGGTCGCCGTAGCCAGCCTCTCCGGAGGGAAGGGAGCCCGTTCGCGGCTCTACGCCCTGGGCTTCACCCCGGGCACTGAGGTGCTCGTCACCTCCTGCGGCGCAGGCCCCGTCCGGATCAAGGTCCGGGGCTCGGATCTGAGCCTGGGCCAGGGGCTGGCGGAAAAGGTCCTGGTCACCCCTGTGGAATGACCTTGCACTCCATTCCCGGCAAGCATAGCACGATTTCCATTCAGGAGAACAATATATGGAACAAACAGCGCTTTCCCTGCGCCGGCTGGCCAAGAACCAGTCCGCCCGGATCCTGAGCATCAACGCCTCCGGTGAGCTGGGCCGCCGCATCCGGGACATGGGTCTCGTTCCCGGCGTCGAGGTTACCATCCTGGGCCGCGCCCCGCTCAAGGATCCGGTCGCGCTGAAGGTACACGGCTTCACCCTTTCCCTGCGCAACAACGAGGCGGATCACATCCTGGTGGAGCCGCTGGAACAGTCCGCCGCGTAGGATGGTGACTGGTGAACCGGATATCAGGCATCAGACGCCAGATGCCAGAAGACAAATGAGCTGACCTGTGAACAGCGAGGCGAAAGCTCTAAGCAAAAAACAATTCATCCCTCATCGAAATCCATTGCCTATCGTCAATAGCTTTTTTCGAGCCTTACCCCTTGAACCTTCCCGTTTATCCCGCTTGACCAAGCAGTAGACCCATACCATCCTCTTTATCCGGGCCAATTCCGTCTTCTTCAAGCATGAATGCGCCGTTTAAGTATTTATGAGATTCTTTGGTTATGTTGAAAGTCTTCGAGTCTTCAGTTTAAGGGGAAAGAAGGTTGATCCCGGCCCAACTAAGTATGAAAATGCTGCGCGGCGAGCCATGCCCGACTATTTATCTTGATAATACAGCAAGTTAATAACATTTTCATATAACCTTCATTCCCGGGCGACCCGGTCACAATAAAACACGAAACGCGAGGCGAAGGCGGGTGGACGCTGAAGCGCGGGTTTCATCCCGGGTTTCATATGATCGGATACGCAACGCGTTATAGACATTCCAGACTCACGTCTTTGGGGGCAAGATTCAAATGGTGTGTCTTCTGTTTGGAGTGGACCCAATTTCACCTCACGCGGTACCAACAAGGCCAAGGTGTATTATGAAACCCAGCGAAGCGCTCCACCCGTCGAGCCTCGCGGCCAATTAACCAATAATTCAGCAAGATAAACGCATTTTTCACCCAAAAACCGAGAGCACCCCATGGACACGAGCAAATTCCACCACGCAGAGGAATGCCTCTTCCAGATGCCCCCCGAGGGCGGTATGCGGGTCCCGGTCTGGTTCTTCGGCAGCCGGGAGCTTATGTTGGACATGGGGCCCGAGGTCCTGCAGCAGGCGGCGAATGTGGCCCATCTCCCCGGAATCCGCGCTGCCTCCATGGCCATGCCCGACGCCCACTGGGGCTACGGCTTCCCCATCGGCGGCGTAGCCGCCTTCGACCCGGACCGGGACGGGGTTATCTCCGTGGGCGGCATAGGATACGACATCGCCTGCGGGGTGCGGACCATGCGGACCGGAGTCGAGCGCGAGGCCGTCCAGGGAAGGCTGCAGGAGCTGGCGGACGTCCTGTATAAAACCGTCCCCGCCGGCCTCGGCTCCGAGGGCACAATCAAGCTGACCGCTTCCAAGCAGGACCGGCTTCTGGAAAACGGCGCCGTCTGGGCCGTGGAAAAGGGATACGGCGAAGAGGCGGACCTGGACTGCATCGAGGACCGGGGCCGCATGGCATGGGCCGATCCGGACAAGGTCTCCGACACCGCCAAGAAGCGGCAGAAGCGCCAGGTGGGCACCCTGGGCTCGGGGAACCACTATCTGGAGATCCAGTGCGTGGATGAAATCTATGATGAGGAGGCCGCGGCCGCCTTCGGCCTGTTCCGAAACGAGGTCCTGGTCACTGTGCACAGCGGCTCCCGGGGCCTGGGGCACCAGATCGGCACCGACTATATCCAGATCCTGGGCCGGGCCACGTCCAAACACAAGCTTTCCCTTCCCGCGCGGGAGCTGGTCTGCGCCCCCATCCGCTCCCGGGAGGGCGAGGACTTTTTCCGGGCCATGTGCTGCGGGGTGAACAACGCCCTGGCCAACCGGCAGGTCCTGGGGCACCTCGCCAGGAAGGCCTTCACCAGCGTCATTCCCGAGGCCCGGCTCGACCTCGTGTACGACGTAAGCCACAACACCTGCAAAATCGAGGACCACGAGGTGGACGGGGAATCAAGGCGTCTGTACGTGCATCGCAAGGGCGCCACCCGCGCCTTCGGCCCTGAAAGCGCGGAAATCCCGGAGTCCTACCGCGGCATCGGCCAGCCCGTCATCATCGGGGGCAGCATGGGCAGCAGCTCCTATATATTGGCCGGAAACAGCGCCGGACAGAACCGGGCCTGGGGCTCGGCCTGCCACGGAGCCGGACGGGCCATGAGCCGGAAAAAGGCCACCAAGACCTGGAGCGCAAAGGAAGTGATCGGCGAGCTTGCCCGACAGGGCATTCTGGTCAAGGCGGCGAGCAAGAAGGGAGCCGCCGAGGAGGCCCCCATGGCGTACAAGAACGCGGAGATGGTGGTGGAGGCCACCCACCGCGCCGGCCTGGCCCGGAAGGTGGTCCGGATGCAGCCCCTAGCCTGCATCAA
>JGI1684J13235_1000554_pt1 | contig 13911 bp, 16 predicted proteins | sample PonA232FremontCA_2_FD_13235 | JGI IMG/M metagenome (IMG submission 13235) | reverse complement strand
CCGTGAGGCGAGTTCGTTACACGAGACCTTCGCGCCCGCCTCCACGCCGCCTTCGAGACCTAATAGCTTGAGGGCGGCGAGTTCGTCGGGTTCGGCCCCGACGGTTTCCATTTCTGACATGTATAACAGAATTGGAACGCACCCATATGAGTCTTCTGAATCACAACGTATTAGACGCATCGCTTCCCACGGAAGCACGTGGGCCGGTAGCTTAGTTCGGTTAAAGCACCTGGCTCTTAACCAGGTGACCGGGGGTTCAAATCCCCCCCGGCCCGTGGAGCGACGAGCGAAGTGAGGAGTGAACCGGCAGGGAGGTATTTGAATCAGAGAACGGAGTGACCGTGGTTCAAATCCCCCCGGCCCGTGGTGGATAGCTTTCCGACGTTTGTCTAAGTCAGATANATTAGTGAGCGACACGAANAGCCGNTATGCTCAGTTACTCGGAGCACGACGAAGGTAGGGGCATGAACTACTGGGAGGTCGATCCGGCTCTGCGCGACGAAGTACAACGTGTCTACACCGACGACGAGTACCGCTGGGCGGAGGAACGTCTTTCACGGTTCGGTGAACTCGTCGGCGAACGGGTCGCCGACAACTCGGACACTATCGACGACAGCCCACCGTCGCTCGAAACCTACGACAGGTACGGCGATATCGTCAACCGCGTCGGCTACCATCCGGCTCAGAAGGAGAACGACCGTACCGCGTACGAGAACGGTGCCGTCGCCGACTCCTTCGACGCTCCGGACGGACGCGGTGAGCCTATGCCTCTCACACATTCGCTCGCTCACTACTACCTGATCTGTTACTGCGACATAGGTCTCGCGTGCTCCGTGTCGATGACAGGCGGTGCGGCTCTCGTCCTCGAACAGTGTGACGACGAAGGAAGGCACGACGGCGTCTTTGGGGATCTGACCGCGCGCGACCTCGGTGAACTCCGGCAGGGCGCTATGTTCCTTACCGAAGAGCAAGGGGGTAGCGACGTTGGCGCGAACGAGACGATCGCAGAGCCGACCGGGGAAGAAGGTGTCTACGAACTCACGGGTGAGAAATGGTTCTGCTCCAACATCGATGCGGGCGCGGCGCTCGTTCTCGCACGCCGTCCCGACGCACCCGAAGGCACCGACGGTCTGTCGCTGTTCGTGCTCAAACAGGACGACGAACTCCGTGAAAGCGGCGACGTCTACTACCGCCGTCTCAAGGACAAGTTAGGGACGAAGAGCGTACCGACCGGTGAGGTTGAGCTACGTGGCGCACGCGCCCGTCTCGTCGGCGAACCCGAACGCGGCTTCAGGTATATGACGGAGATGCTCAACTACGAACGTCTCACGAACGCCGTCGGAAGCTGTGGCACGATGGCGCGCGCACTCCTCGAATCGAAGGTACACGCCGCCGACCGCGAGGCGTTCGGGAAGCCGATAGAGCGCTATCCGCTCATGAAGAAAGACCTCGTAGACATGACGGTGACGCACGAGACAGCAACGGCTGTTTCGTTCGAGGCGGCGGACGCCCTGAACGCGTACGTACGTGACCAAGACGACGAGGCTTACCGTGCGATGCGTGTACTCGTTCCCATTGCGAAGTACAGGACGGGCGAGGACGCCGTCGAGATGGCGTCGTACGCGATGGAGGTACTCGGCGGAAACGGCTATGTGGAGGAGTTCGTGACCGAACGTCTTCTACGTGACGTACAGGTCACGCCTATCTGGGAAGGTACGTCTAACATACTCGCACTCGACGTTCTGCGCGGTATGGCGAAGGAGGGCGCGCATACGGATATACTCGACCGTATCGACGGCTATCTCGACGAGGCGGAGCACGAAGCCGTCGCGTCCGTCGCTGAAACCGTCGCCGGAGCGCGCGACGAACTCGAAGAGGTGATGAACGACGTAGCGACGGCGGGTGTCGACAGGGCGCAGTTGCGTGCCAAAGATCTCGCCGACCTCATCTACGACGTATACGCGTCAGCGTTGCTCGTCTCCGAGGCGGAAAGGGATGCGCGTAACGGAGACGGACGTAAGGCTCTCGTCGCGCGCCGTTTCGTCGACCGGAACCTCGGAGACGGTCGGATTACCGACGATACCCCCCTGAAACGGTACGAGGAGATAGCCAAGTACGGTACGGTCGACGTTGAGGAGCTATAACGCGTCGGACAGTTCGTCGGCGACGATGAGGTTACGGAGGTAGTCGTCCGCGGTTGCGCCCGCCGACGCCACGTCGTCGCGTTCGATACGTGTCACGACGTTTCCGTCCTCGACAACCGTCTCCATCTCGTCCGTGTTGTCGGGTGCGACAGCACGCGCGACAGCACGGGCGTCCTCGTGTTCGGTTTCGAGTTCTACTGTCGTCATAACGCCTTCCTCACGGCTTGGGCAAACTCCTCGTCACCAACGTCGAACGAAGCGCCTGCGCGCGACGCGTGTCCTCCGCCCGCGCCGCCGACCGTCAGCGCCGCCTCGCGCGCGACACGTTCGCAGTCGAAGCCTTCGGCGCGGAAGGAAGCCTCACCGTCGCCTACGACGACGATATCACCCGTTACCCGGTCAAGGAGAACGTCGGCGACAGCCCCCGTGTCTAACGATCCGTCCACGTACGCGAACGAGGGTGAGCCTTCTTCGATACGGGCACCGCGTACCGTCTCTATGAGGGTGGACTCGAAGGCGCGCCACACCGAACTCGCCTCGTCGATACACGACGCCGGGTCGAGACACGTCGAGAATCCGAGACCGGGCTTTCCGGAGACGGCGCACGTTTCCACGTAACGTGAAAGCTCGTGTAGCCCTACACCCGACGGCATACGGTATACGTCCCCGACGAGGTCGGCGGCTGTTTCGGCGCGGGTTCCCTCGTTCGTCAGCGCGAGAAGCACGACAGCGGTCGGCAGTTCGTCGTCACCCACCGACTCGGCGAAACGGCGCGCCTCGTCGGGATCCCCAGACAGACGCGTGAAAGGACGTGTCGAGTAGGTCAGCGCCTCTGCGGCGTCGTTACCGACGAGACGTACCCCCTCGTCTCGTTCGACGCCCGCCGCGAGAGCCTCGTCCACCACGTCCGAAACCTCGCTGAGAGGAACATCGTCACCCATAGCGCCCACGAGCGCCGAGACGGGGTCGCCCGAAGACAGACGCGATGCGACACGGTGCGCGGCTATGCTCGACGACGGCGCGTCCGTGCCGACGACGACGCCGTCGAACGAGCCATGCGGGGGATGGTGGTCTATTACGACACCGTCGTCTATACCGTTGAGGTACTGAGCGCCGAGGTCGCAGAACACGTCGCCGTCGGTCGAAGCTACCTCCGACGGATCGTCGAGTGCCGTAAACCGGTATCCGATGCCCGTCTCCGTGAGAGCCGAACAGATACAAGCCGCGGACGCGACACCGTCGGCGTCAGCATGACCCACGACGCGCACGAAGCCCTTGGAGGCTAAACGGTCGACAGCCTCCTCGACGGACATCCGTCACCCAACGATACGGCGCGCCGTTTCGGGCGAGTAGGAGAACCCTTCGGGTAGCTCGTCGCCGCGGTAGTAGTCGGCGAGCCTCCGTATCTTACTTTCGACGTTCTGGAGCGCGCGTTTGTTCGACGCATCCGTGTTGTGCTCGTCGACGTGGTCGCGGAGACGAAGAGCCTTCTCCATCAGAGCCGTAAGGTCGTCGGGGTACTCCGGTGCGGCGTCTTCTTCCTCAAGTATCTCGGATATCTTCTTACCCGTGACGAGCTTGACGTCGGGTACGGGTTCGCCCTTGACGCCGCTGTCGCGTAGCTCTACACCTATCTCCGCCGCCGTAAGACCTTGCTCGGCGAGTTCGACGACGCGTTCCTCGACTGCATCGGCGTCATCGGCGCTCCACTCCGGCGGTTCATCGGTCACCGGCTTGTCCGAGGCGCTCGATCCGCGCCTCCGTGTATGCATACGTGCCATGTTACGCCGTTCTCGACCGGCGGTTTTAATCCTGTTGGTACCTGTCGGCGAAAGACTCGAACGCACGCCGTCGGTGTGAGACGGCGTTCTTCTCTTCGGGCGACATCTCGGCGAACGTACGTCCTTGGTCGTCGTCCTTGACCTCGAAGACGGGGTCGTAGCCGAATCCGCCGTCGCCACGAGGCTCCTGTGCGATACGTCCCGCTACGGTACCTTCGAACGTCCGTACGTCTTCCCCGTCGTGGTACGCAACGGCGCAGTCGAAACGCGCCGACCTGTCCTCCACGTCTTCGATAGCGCGTAGGACGCCATCGACACCGAGGGTCGAGTAGACGTACGAAGAGTAGGGTCCGGGGAAGCCGCCTACGCCTTCGATGAACAAGCCCGAGTCGTCGACGAAACAAGGCTCACCGAACTCCCCGTATGCGTCGCGGACGCCCTCCTCTGCTATCTCGACGAGCGATCCCGACTGTATCTCGGCGTAATCGTAGTCGACGCGTTCGACGTTCTCACCGAGAATCTCCTCAGCCTCGCGCGCCTTACCGGGGTTGCTCGTTACGAAAAGCATACGTGAGACGTGCGCGCCGACGGTATAAACGAAACGTAATTAGACGGGGCGACAAAGACCGCGTGTGTCGTTAGCCCGCGAACGTATCGAGCGTCTGTTCGAACTCGCCGACGAGGTTCACGGGGATGACCCCGAACGCGCGACGAGATACGTCGAGCGCGCACGCGAGATATCGACGAGCGAACGCGTCCGTATACCGTCGCATCTTAAACGCCGTTTCTGCGGTTCGTGCGGTGCCCATCTCGTTCCGGGCGACAACGCGCGTGTCCGTCTACGTCCCCAAGACGAACACGTCGTCGTGCGGTGTCTCGACTGCGGCGCGACCGAGAGGTACGGCTACGGATAAGCGTGTGACAGTACGCTCATGCGACGAGTGGGACGGTATTTAGGCGTGGAGGACGTACGGTCGGTATGACCAACCGTCTCACCGATCAGAAAAGCCCGTACCTCCAACAGCACGCCGACAACCCCGTCGACTGGCATCCGTGGGACGACCAAGCGTTTGAGGAGGCGCGCGAACGCGACGTTCCTATCTTCCTCAGCATCGGCTACTCAGCCTGCCACTGGTGTCACGTCATGGAGGAGGAGTCGTTCGAGGACGACGGGACGGCGCGTCTTCTGAACGAGGGCTTCGTCCCGATCAAGGTCGACCGCGAGGAACGTCCCGATGTCGACAGCGTCTACCAGAAGGTCTGCCAGATGACGACCGGACGCGGTGGCTGGCCCCTGTCCGCCTTCCTGACGCCCGACCGACGCCCTTTCTTCATCGGCACCTACTTCCCCGACGAACCCCGGCGCGGCACGCCGTCGTTCGACGAGGTTCTGGACTCCGTCACCGAGGCGTGGGAGGACAGACGCGACGAGATCGAGAGCCGCGCAGACGAATGGACGGAGGGTATAGAGCCGTCGGAGACGGGTGTCGGGTCGGCGAGCGACGAACCCGGCGACGACCTCATCGTAACCGCCGCGGGCGCTCTCGTCGACGAAGCCGACCGGACGTACGGCGGATTCGGTGGCGGACAGAAGTTCCCGCATCCGACGCGTCTCGACGTTCTCCTGCGCGCTCACGAACGTACCGACCGGGGCGTCTTCCTCGATGTGGCGACGGAGACGGCGGACGCGTGGGTACGCGGCGGTCTACACGACCACGTCGGCGGCGGTTTTCACAGGTACTGCACCGACGAGGACTGGACGGTGCCGCATTTCGAGAAGATGCTCTACGACAACGCAGAGATAACGCGTCTGCTTCTCGAACTCCACCGGGTTACGGACGACGAACGTTACGCCGACCCCGCGCGTCGCGCGCTCGACTTCCTCGAACGCGAGATGCGCGCGCCCGAAGGCGGCTTCTACTCCACGCTGTCGGCACAGAGCGAACGCGACGGCGAACGCGTCGAGGGCGCTTTCTACGTCTGGACACCCGACGAGGTACGTGACGCCGTCGGAGACGACGCACCGCTGTTCACCGAACGTTACGGCGTCACCGACGAGGGTAACTTTGAGGGGCGGAACGTCCTTACGGCTTCGCGTTCCGTCGAGGAGATTGCCGACGACAGGGACGAGACGGCTGGCGAGGTACGTGAGAGGCTCGAAGACGTACGCGAGAAGGCGCGCGAGGTCAGGGAGGAACGTCCGCGTCCTGACCGCGACGAGAAGATTCTCGCTTCGTGGAACGGTCTCACCGTCTCCGCCCTCGCAAACGGCAGTGTCGTACTTGACGACCGTTACGCCGAACTCGCAGACGACGCCCTGTCGTTCGTACGCGGTACTCTCTGGAACGACGGAAGGCTGTCGCGCCGTTACAAGGACGGCGAGGTGAAGGTCGACGGCTACCTCGACGACTACGCCTTCGTCGCACGCGGCGCGCTCGATCTTTTCGGCGCCACGGGCGACGCCGACGCACTCAGGTTCGCGGTCGAACTCGGAAACGTGATCCTTGACGAGTTCCTCGACGACGGAACCCTGTACTACACGCCTGAGTCGGGTGAGGAACTCGTCACGCGCCCACGCGAAACCACGGATACGTCGACGCCCGCGAGCGCGGGTGTCGCTGTCGACGTTCTCGTCGCACTGTCGTCGTTCGACGGTTCGTTCGAGGAACCGGCGCGCGAAGCCGTCGAAGCCCTCGTCCCTGAAGCCGAGCGCCGTCCCGTCGGACACGGTTCGACGGTTCTCGCCGCAAACCGTCTCGTCGATCCGTCCGAGGTCGTCCCCGTCGACGAACACGGTGCGTGGCGCGACGCACTCGCCGATACGTACACCGCGGGCGGTCTCATCGCCCCGCGTCCGCCCACCGACGAAGCTCTCGCCGATGAGTTCGGTGAACGTTTCGTAGACGCGCCCGTATGGAAAGGACGTGACGCGAGCAGTGACGGCACCGGCTACGTCTGCCGTTCGTTTACGTGTTCTCCGCCTATATCACCCGACGAACTCGAAGAGGAGTTCGCGCGCCTGCGCCCGTGAAGCTTTTAGGCTTCGGCAACGAATCTAATCTATGACGGACGAGATACAGGTAGACGTGACCCGTAAGGCGGAGGACGAGATACGAACCCTCCTCAAAGAACGCGGTATGGACGGACACGGCGTAACCGTCTCCGTCGACTACGCCGACGGTGAGGCGTCCTACGCGTTGGAGTTCTCCGCGTCCGCGGGCACCGACCAGGTAACAGTCGATGACAACGACGTACCCGTCTACGTCGAAAAGGAGTCAGCGGCGGCGGTCGACGGATGCACGCTCGACTACGTCGTGGAGAACGGACGCGCGGGGTTTAGCGTCGAGACGCCGTCGGTCGAGGACAGCGACGAGTACGACGACAGCCTCGAAGGACGTGTCCACGAGTTCCTTGACCGTAACTTCCCCCAGATACAGGGTCACGGAGGGAAGGCGGTCATAGAGGAAATCGACAAGAGCGAGGGTCGTCTCCGTCTCAGCCTCGAAGGCTCTTGCTCCGGATGCGGTATCTCCGACTCGACGATGTCGGCGATACGTAACAAGCTCCCGCGCTCCGTCGACAACGTTGAAACGGTTGAGATCGGCACCGGTGGAGACGGAACCGCGATGGAGATAGAGTCCCCGTTCTAAGGCAAGATACTTGTCACGTCCGACGGTACTCCGATCATGACCAACCCCTTGGAAGATATCGACGGCATCGGATCCACGTACGCCGACCGTCTCCGTGACGCGGGCTTCGAAAACGTCGCCGAACTCTCCGAAGCCGAACCCGGAGAAGTCTCCGAAGCCGCCGAAACGTCCGAGTCGGAAGCCGAGGACTGGATAGAACAGGCTGTCGGGATCGACGGTGAGGGGAGGGAATCGTCACCGGAGGCTGTCGAGGACGGTGATGACGCGGGGGACATGGGGGAAAAAGACGGCTCAGACGGCGAAGATGAGGAAAACGAACCGGAACAGGACGACGGAGCGGAGCAAGAGGACGATGGAGTAGAACAAGATGATGAGGCGGAGCGAGAAGACGAACCGGAGCAGGAAGACGAGACGGAAAAGACTGATGAGACGGGCGACGAAGAAGAGGATCAAGAAACCGAGGACGACGACTCTGAAGAGCCATCGGACGGAGAAGACGAGGAGAAAGACGAGGCGGAAGACGACGAAGAAACGGAGGACGAAGAAGAGGAGGAGAAGACCACCAAGGACAGGCTCAAGGAACTCGGCTTCTACGACAACGACTTTACCGAGTTTCCGCCCGAACTCTCAGGTCTAAAACGTTTCAAGGCGGAGAAGAACCCCGAACCCATAATCGAAGCGTTACGGATACAGGGCTACGACACCGTTTTCATGCGCCTCGAACTTGTAGAGGCGCTCGGACGTATCGGCGACGAATCAGCCGTCGATGTCCTTCTTGACGAGGTCAACGACAACGATACACGTATGGAGGCGATGGACGCCCTCGGACGTATCGGAAGCGAACGGGCGACCGACAAGATACTCGAACTACTCGACCCGGAGAGAAAGCTCCAGCCCCATGTGCGAGCGAAGGCGGCGGAGACAGCGGGACGTATACGCGATCCCGAAGCCGTCGAACGCCTCGTAGACACCCTCGACAGCGACTCCTCGGAGGTACGCGGAACCGCGGCTGAGGCGCTCGCGCGTATAGGAGAAGCTGAGGACGCGAACGTCACCGACAAGCTCGGAACGGTTCTTGAGGAAGAGACGGAGGAGACTGTACGTATGAGCGCCGCGCGCGCCCTGCGGTCGCTCGGTACCGACGATGCCCGCAACGTCCTTGCAGGCTACGAGAACGACAGAAACGAACTCGTCGCAGAGGCGGCATCCGCGGCTCAGTCCTGAGGATTCGGACGCGTCTCGGCTGTCGGAAAGACTGCGTTACTCCTTCGTTCACTCGTAGAACTCGTTCGCTCAGTGCGTGGGAAGGGATTTGAACCCTTGGACGTCTACACGACAGCGCCCTCAACGCTGCGCCGTTGGCCTGGCTTGGCTACCCACGCGCGTCCTGTACTATCCCAACGCGTAAGTTTAAGCTTTCGTATTCGGTGCAGTCGGTTAGACGAATTCGTACGAGAACGGATAGCTGTATGACCTCCTCTCGCTCGCCTCGATAGCCGCCTTGACCACAAAGACGAGGCTCAGCAGTACGATGGCTCCGGTAACCGTCATCAGGCTTCCGGTCACGGCGACACCCGGAGGTGCTACGAAGGCGACACCGATTAGAGCCGAGACAAACACGAGGACGGCGAGCGAGAGGACGGCTAACGTCACCGTAATCTGGAAGTTGAGTGCCTCGCGCGCGTTCGACTCGCCGAACCCACCCTCGTCATCGCCCTTCGTGAGAAGTAGAATGACGAAGGGTCCGAGAACGTTACCCAGAGGAATGACAAGCCCTGCGAACGCCGAGAGATGCGCCACCGTTCCCCATTTTCGCGCTCTCTCTGACACGTCTTCGTTCCTATCGTCTTCCATGTTTCCGCCTTCGGGCGTACCGTTTTATCTCTTTTGCAACCCGAACCGCGCAATCTATATACGGGACGCGTTCGTAACCACGTAATTGGTATGTCACTAAGCTGTACTTGCGGCGGCGAACTCAGTAAGGAGAAGAGCAAAGGGAGACTGAGCAAACAGGAGAAGTTCGTATGCACCGACTGCGGAAAGGAAGGCTGGTACGTCGAACGCCGCGACGGTAGGAAGCTGTTTATCGGCTGTGTCGGCTGATCGCGCCTCAGTCCGCGCCCGCCCTGCTACCGTCCTTCGTACGTTCACACGTCTCGCCCTCTACATCGACGGGGTAAGAACCCGTGACGCATCCGGTACACATCTCGCCTCGCGGCATGTCGAGCGCCTCCGAGATGTCGTCAACGTTCAGGTATTCGAGAGAGTCCGCGCCTATCTCATCGCGTATCTCGTCCACGTCCTTGTCGCTCGCCATGAGTTCGTCGCGCGACGCCATGTCGATACCGAGGTAGCACGGTGCGACGATAGGCGGTGAGCCGACGCGGAAATGCACCTCCGACGCGCCGCTTTCGCGCAGAAGCTTTACGAGCTGGCGCGACGTCGTGCCGCGCACTATCGAGTCGTCTATGAGCGTCACGCTCTTCCCCTCGATGTTCGAGTCCATCGTGTTGAGCTTGAGACGTACAGCCGTCTCGCGCGCGTCCTGTGTCGGCATTATGAACGTACGTCCGACGTACCTGTTCTTCATCAGCGCCTCCGAGTATTCGAGGTCGCCCGCCTCTGCGTACCCGCTTGCGAAGGCGCGTCCTGAGTCCGGAACCGGCGAGACTATATCCGTCTCGACGCCGTGGTTCTCGTACAGCAGACGTCCCATCTCGCGCCGCGCGTCGTAGACGAGGCGGTCGTCTATTGTCGAGTCGGGGCGCGAGAAGTAGACGTACTCGAAGAAGCAGTGCGCAGGAACCTCGTCGAAAAGTCGGTGTGATTCGAAACCGCCCCCGTCCTCGTCGAGCACGACGACCTCGCCGGGACGTACGTCGCGTACGAGTTCGCCGTTGAGTACGTCGATAGCCACCGACTCGGACGCGAGTATATAGCCGTCGTCGAGCTTTCCTATGCAGAGAGGACGTACGCCGAGCGGGTCGCGGACGCCCACGACACGGTCGTCGTGCATGAGGGTGAGAGAGTACGCGCCGCGTATACGTTTCATCGTACGCTTGATAGCGTCAAGCAAGCCGTCCTCTACGAGGTTAGACGCGAGTTCGTGAACCATAACCTCCGTGTCGGAGTTGGTCGAGAACGTATGTCCGCGTTCCTCGAACTCGGCGCGTACCTCGTCGGTGTTGACGAGAGTGCCGTTGTGCGCGAGCGCCAACGAACCGCGTTTCGACGTGACAGTGTACGGATGGCACGAACGTTCGTCTATTTCGCCCGCCGTCGGGTAACGCAGATGCCCGATCGATGCACGTCCCGGAAGATGTTCCACGTCATCGTCGTCGAAAACCTCCGCGACGAGACCCAGACCCTTCTCAGAATGTTGCTGGAATCCGTCGTGGGTGACTATACCCGCGCCCTCCTGCCCACGGTGCTGGAGGGCGTACATGGCGTAGTACGTCGGGAGCGCGGCGTCGCCTTCTTCGAGACTTATACCGACGACGCCGCATTTCTCCTCCATCTGTTCTGTCTAACTGTCGCCTGCTTTACTCTCCCAGCTATACGACCGTTGCTCCGAGGACTTGCCGAATCCACAGTTGGAGCAACGTTTCTTCGTCGTGTGGTAGCTCTTCTCCCCACAACGTCTACATTTCACGTGTGTCTTCTTCTGCCTCTTGCCCTTGCTCGGTGTTCCGGTTCCAACCATCGTGTTCCCAGAGACGTTTCCCCTACCTATAACCGTTTTGTCTCCGAACCCCGCCGGACGGAACGTTTAACCACCTGCGTCGACCCGTCGCGTGTATGGAGATACGTTCCCGGCACCATCTGCGCGACGACGAAGCCGACGAGGTACGGCACGGTATACGCGACGCGGTCGGCGTCGCACCTTCCGAGGACGCGAGCATAGAGGAGGCGGAGGTTGACGACGGACCCGACCTGTACCTCGTCGACGGCGAACCTCTCGTCGTACGTATCGACGGTGAATACTTCGTGACCGTACAGGGCGCTCTCGCACTCGAACCCGACGAGGCGCTCGTCACCGTTGACGCGGGCGCTGTCGAGTTCGTCACCAACGGCGCTGACGTTATGCGACCCGGGGTCGTCGAGGCGGACACCGGGATCCGGAAGGGCGATCTCGTCGTCGTCGTCGAGGAGAACCACGGAAAGCCGCTCGCGGTCGGGCACGCGCTCGCCGACGGCGACGGTATGACGGGGGACGAAGGACGTGTCGTGGAGTCCGTCTACCACGTCGGCGACGAACTCTGGGGGTTCGAGCCTTAGGACGCACGACGTACGTCTGACGAAGAGTTATTAGTCGGAACGGAGACGTTTCCGGCATGAGCATAGTAGAGAAGATTCTGGGACAGGGGAACCGGCGGACAGCCGACGAGTACGAGGAACTCGACCTCGAAAAGTATGAGGACGAGGTCGCAAGCCCGGAGGTACGCCGGCACGTACATATAGCTGAACTCCGGGGACAGGAAGGCGTCATGGATGTCAAGGATCTCGTCTACGACGGGGACATAGTCCTCGCCGACATATCGCATTTCGCGTCGAACGACAAACGTTTCGAGAGCCTCATGGAGGAGTTCCGTAAGGTTGCCGACGAGGTTGGCGGCGACATCGTCCAGAAAGGCGACGATCAGGTTATCATAACTCCGGGGAGTATCGCCGTCAGCCGCGAGAAGATTACGCGGTAAGACGGAACGGTCGTCCGCTCATATCCTGTACAGCGATGTCACGTACGGTAGCGACGAGTACATCGTAACCGCAATAGGGAAGCCGATAACCGAGGCGGTGAAGAACGCCGCGACGGTTATCCATAGAAGGCTTAGCCACCATCCGATGAGGACGAAGTAGACGGCGCGTACGGGCAGCGATGCCTGCGCCTCACCGCCGTTCATCTCGACGCGTTCGTCCGTCTGCTTAAGCGACGCAACGAAAGGCGCGTAGTTTATAAGCTTTACACCGACGGGCAGTAGGACGACGGTCACGTTGCAGAGCCACGCGACGTAAAGCAGGAGCGGCGTCGCCCAGATACCCACGAGTACGAACCAGACGGCGCGGATAAGCAGGTTTACCACGGCTGGTATCTCTGTTTCGCGGCTTAAACCGTTTTCCGTCCCCGACGAACAGCCGAAACCACTTTACGCGTCTGCGTCGTTTGTACCGACGGTGAACAATCTTGCAGTGTGAGATGTGCGGTGCCGATACCGACGACCCGACGACGATACAGACCGAGGGTACACAGCTTGAGGTATGCTCGAACTGTACGGAGTTCGGTACCGTTCTGCACGACGAGGAGCGCGAGAAGACCAACGAATCCTCCGGCACCGGAGCCTCCGACTCAGCCGGTGGCGGAGGGAAGACCAAACAGTCGCCACCCTCTTCGGGCGGCGGACCGTCGCACGACCCTCTCGACGAGATGGGGACGCTCGCGCCCGACTACGACAGCCGTGTACGTAACGCGCGCGAGAACACGGGTACGACACAGGAGGAACTCGCCGACGAACTCAACGAGAAGCTCAGCCTCATACGTAAGATAGAGCGCGGCGAGATGCGCCCCGACGAGGATGTACGTACGAAGCTCGAATCCGAACTCGGCGTCTCGCTCACAGAGGAGGTGAGCGGCGAGGACTGGGACTCCGAAGGCTCGTCGGGCGGTTACACCGTCGGCGACATAATCGAGCGTAAGGACTGATGTTCCTCCTCGTCAACCTCAAGACGTACGAGGCGGGGACAGGAGACGCCGCCGTGCGTGTCGCCGAAGCGGCGCGCGACGTTGCCGACGAGACGGGTGTGCGTGTCGCCGTCGCCCCACAGGCGGTCGACCTGCGCGCCGTCGCAGAGACGGGTGTCGAGACGTTCGCGCAGGGCGTTGACGGTATCGGATACGGAAGCAGTACGGGCGCGATACATCCCGGCGCGATCGCGCGCGCCGGTGCGACGGGGACGCTCCTCAACCATTCGGAGCGCCGTCTACGTCTCGCCGGTATCGATGACGCCCTGAACGCCGCACGCGACGTGTCGCTCGAAACCGTCGTCTGCGCCAACAACCCTGCACAGTCCGCCGCGGTTGCGGCGCTTGAACCCGACGCTGTCGCCGTCGAACCGCCGGAGCTAATCGGTACGGGAACGCCTGTAAGCAAGGCTGACCCCGATATAATCACCGACACGGTCGACCGTGTCTCTGAGGTCAGCGACACACCCGTTCTCTGCGGCGCGGGGATAACGTCGGGTGACGACGTTGAGTCGGCGCTCGAACTCGGCGCGGAGGGCGTTCTCGTTGCGAGCGGCGTCGTCAAGTCCGAGTCGCCACGCGATGCGATGCTCGATCTC
>JGI1684J13235_1000553_pt1 | contig 13938 bp, 11 predicted proteins | sample PonA232FremontCA_2_FD_13235 | JGI IMG/M metagenome (IMG submission 13235) | reverse complement strand
CGCCTCGGCGGTGGGCCACTCTTCCTGCCGCAAAAGCGCAGAACGACCCCCGTAAAGGCTTACGTTGCCAGCCGCGGTTTCTTGGGGTATGCTTTCCGCGCCAAGGTCGCATTCGGCCGCGAATGGGGCCGCGGATCCTTGCGGGGAAAGAAAGCCCCCTCCCTACTTCCAGATTCTTTAGCGGTGGTGAGCAACATGTCCCGATTCATCAAGGAAAAAGTCCACGTCGAAAACCCGGATGAACAGAAGGTGCGTCGCCACGGGGAATCCCTGCATGAGCCCACCTTTTCCCTGCAGAGTGGAAACATCGTCTTCCTCGGCCTCAGGGGCACCGGTAAAAGCACTCTGGCCCGTGATGTCGCTTCCCGTCTCGGAGCCGAAATGGTGGACACGGACAAGCTTGTCCAGGAACGGGCCGGGGAAAGCATTGCCGCGATCGTAAACAAAAGCGGCTGGCAGGCTTTTCGGGACCTGGAGGAGGAAGTCCTCAGGGAAACCTGCGAGACAACCGGCAAAATCGTGGCCACCGGCGGGGGCGTGATCCTGCGGGAAGCCAACCGGCAGCGCCTGCGCTCCTGCGGGGCAGTGTTCTACCTGATGGTCGGCATCCCTCTCCTTGTGCAGCGCCTGCAGCAGGAGGAAAACGATGAGGAGCGCCCCGCTCTGAGCGAGGAATCCCTTGAGCAGGAGCTCACCCAGACCCTGAGGGAGAGGGAACCCCTGTACTACGAATGCCTGGACTATCTCCTCCCCGGAGAGAAAACGCCTCAGGAGCTTGCGGACAAGGTTTTGGAGACGCTGGAGCTTTCCTGACGCGGCTACTCCCTGTGAACAGCAACCCCAAAAGCCCGAGCCATCTGTTCGAAGCCGACACTATGCACTTCCAAGGACGCGCCTTTATGAGCTTTCCCGATCTCGTCGCCGAAGCCGCATCACCGACCCGGAACCCGTGGACCCTATGGCCCTTCGGCCCCGGAGCCAGCGGAAGCCTGCTCCTGATGCTGAGCAAGTTCGTCTTTATCGCATTAGTCCTCGCCCTGATCATCTTCCTCTTGCGCTGGGCCTTCGGCCCCGGAGGCCGCTTTCGGGACGAGCGCACGGAATCCCGGGAAAAGGCCCTGGAAGCCCTGGACATGCGCCTGGCCCGCGGAGAAATCACAACGGAAGAGTACAGGGAACGCAAGAAAGCCCTCTTGGAGGAGTAAACCGCACCGCGGGAAGCTTTCACTTCACAAGATTAACCTCTTCTCAGCAATAGCCCCGCCGCACACAGCCATTGTCGCACCTCTGCTCCCTCACCCACCCTTGACAAATTTGGCAAGCAAATAATATGTGATTTGGTTTGCTGAGCCGATACCCTTACCCAGCTCTTTGGAGACCGATTCTCGAGGCAATTCAAAGAGCTCGATACCGGGCCGTCTTGGGATGGTCCGCAAACCCTTTACCCGATTTCCCACTCTCTCAAAACAACCTGACCGTGAGGGACACCTGGCGGCCAGATATTCCCCAGGTTTTCTCTCGGAACAAGGCTTTGAATCGTATTTTGCGAAGCTCAGCAAGCAAGATCCAACCGCCGAGCGCTGACTCTAGCGAGTCCATTTCCTGGCTCCGCAAACCGAGGCTTCAGCGGAACCCGGCCCCTGCGGAAAGTGAGCTGCAAACAATCCGGCAGACCGCAACAGGACTCAACTCAAGCGCTTTGTTCCACACACGCCCTTGCAGCGAGTCCGGGCCATAGCCCAATCCGCGTGGCAATGCGCTTCCATTGAGCTCTGGTTGTACCGTCCACAAGGATGTGCCGGATTCCAGCCACCCAGTGGGTACTCTGCGCTCGCGATGGATGCGTGCATGTGTCCAAGTAGGGAATCACTGGACCCTGCTGTGGCCATTTTTGGTTAAGCCCCTTAATCGGAAGCTCGTCCGTACCAATCGCGTCAATCAAACCTCCAAAACAGCAGGGGGTGTTGGCCATGGTAGTAGGAAGGCACATCATTGCAGAGCTTTACGGTGTGGCCCCAAATCTCATTGCTTCTGAAGAACAGGTCAAAAAGGTTCTGGAAGATATAAGCGAACGTGTCGGATTTACCAAAGTGGGCTCCATGTACAAACAGTTCTCCCCCTGGGGAGTAACCGGTGTCATACTGATCGAGGAATCGCATATCTCCATTCATACCTGGCCGGAGTACGAACAGATCAATTTCGATGTGTTCACCTGCGGCGACGTGAGCCAGGCGGATACAACCTTTCGCTGCATTCTCGAAGAATTCAGCCCCAGATCCTACAGGCACTACACCCTCGACAGGGGATGAGCATGGACAAGCGGATAAAGAACCAGATCATCCAAGCCCTGGTCCAGGGTGAAAAATCGATCTACTCCCTCATCGACAGCCAGGACGCCAGCCTGAAGGAGTTCTTTACCCTCCTCCAAGAGCTGCGGGAGAAGGGGTTGGTCCGTGTCGAGTCCGGCAGGGCGGCGCTTACGCCGCACGCGGAAAAGGCCTACGGCTTCTTGAAGGAATGGGGGGATCCGCAATGCCCGCAATGCGGGCAAACGGGATATCGGTGCCGGGACTGGCTGCCGAGGCTGGCGGAACGGTTTGAGGAGCTCCTTGGGTACCGTCCCCGGGCCACCGAAGACTTCGACCAGGGGTTCATTTCCCTGGAGGGAGTCCTGCACAGGGTCGCCTTTCTCCAGGAGCGGGGGGATCTTTTGGACAGCTCCATCTGTCTCGTGGGCGACGACGACCTCCTCGGCCCGGCCCTGGCCCTGACCGGCCTGCCCAGCCAGGTACAGGTGCTGGAGATCGACTCCAGGCTCGTGGACTCAATCAACGATATCGCCTCGAGGTATACCCTCAACCTCTCCGCGAGGGTCTTCGACGTACAGGATCCACTCCCCGGGGATCTCACCGGCGGATACGACGTTTTCGTGACCGATCCCGTGGAAACGCTCCCCGGCCTGACCCTGTTCCTCTCCAGAGGGATCTCCGCCCTCGCGGGCCCGGGCACTTCGGGCTATTTCGGCCTCACCACCCTGGAGGCATCCCGGAACAAGTGGTACGCCATCCAACAGCGCCTCCACGAAATGGGGTTCGTGATCACCGACATCCGGAGGCGCTTCAGCCTCTATCCCCAGCAGGAGACCAGCTTTGCCAGCTATCAGGACAAATGCGAGGTCTTCCAGCGCATAGGAGTCGAGGCGGACACGGACTGGTACACCTCCAGCCTCTACCGCGTGGAGGCGGTCCGGGAGCCCACCCCCTCTATCCGGGAGGGCATGGCCCTGGATGAAAAGGTGTACATGGACGAGGAGAGCCTGGCCACGCCCCGCTAGCCATGCCCTCTTCTGCCCTCTGCCTCCGACCTCTGTCTTCTGTCCTCTGTCCTCTGTCTTCTGTCCTCTGTCCTCTGTCCTCTGTCTTCTGTCCTCTGTCTTCTGTCCTCTGTAGAGCCTACCTCCTGGCCAAATACATCAGAAACTTGGCCATCTGCCCGCCCCAGACGTAGAGCTGCTTGGGTCGCAGATAAAAGCTCAAATAGGCCTTTGTGAGAAACCCTTCCACCTCCTCCGGTGTCAGATAATCGTAGCTGATCACGGAGTACATGCCGTCGTAATAGGACCAGTCCCGGTCCAGGAGGCGGGGCTGCAGCTCGTCGTAGAGCTCGGTACCCGGATAGGGAGTGAGGATGGCGAACTGAACCATGTTCGGCTTCAGGCTCTTGGCATAACTGATGGTCTGCCGGATCATCCGCTGATCCTCCTGGGGATCACCGATAATGAGGCTGCCGAAGACCCGGATCCCGTGCTTGTGCAGGGTCCGGATCGCCTTTTCCGCGTCCTCGGAAGTCGCCTTTTTGTTGTAGTGATCCAGGACTTCATCGTGAGGGGTCTCCACCCCCATAAAGAACACTTTTGCTCCGGCCGCTGCCATGCTCTCCACCATGTCCTCCCGCTTGTTCACACTGTTCACGCGGGAAAAACACCACCAGTGGACATCCAGATCCCGTTTGAGCATGAGCTCGCAGATCCTGATGGTCCGGTCCGGATCCAGGGTGAAGTTGTCGTCCATGAACAGCACCGCCCGGTAGCCGTAGTGACGGTGGAGATATTCCACCTCGTCCACGACCGCTTCCGGCTCCCTGGGGCGCCAGTTCAATCCGAAGAGCTCCGAGGAGGAGCAGAAGGAGCAGTTAAAGGGACATCCCCTGCTGCCGATCACTGTCGTGCCCAGCCTGTCCCCCACGTAGACCCTATAGGAAGAAATGGGCAGGAGGTCGCGGGCCGGCAGGGGGATTTCGTCGATATCCAGAAAGCCCGCCTCCGAATTGTGCACCACATCACCGTTGTTTCGGCAGGAAACTCCGGAAACGCCGACTCCGTCCCCCCCATCCTGCAAATCGCGGACGAGATCCCGAAAGCTCGCCTCGCCTTCTCCGCGGACCACGTAATCCACGGGACCGGAACGAAGATTCTCCTCCGCCCTGAAGGAGACATGGGGGCCGCCCATAACCACGGGAACGCCCTGTTCCCTGACCTTGCCCGCCAGGTCCAGGGCCATTTCGTGCCTGGGTGTATCCCCGGAAATACCCACGAGATCGAACTCACCGGCCCGATCCAGGAGGCCCCGGGAATCCATGTTCAGGTCGGCAATACGCACTCTGTGCCCATCCTGACGAAGGACGGAAGCCAAGTAGCCGATCCCCAGCGGGGGCATTTCGATGCCCGCCCTGGAAAAACCCTCGAGAAACGGGGGATGGATCAAGAGTACGTCCATGTCTCCTCCTTCGCTGTCCGAGAGCTGCATGTTCGCCATATCAACTTGAGTAGTGTACTCTATTATATACGTAACCATCCGTAAGCTAGTCAATCCCTGGAAGAAATCACCACAGCCTTCACAAACACCCCTCTGTTCTCTTATCCTGTAAAATGGAATCAAAAATGTTTTAGAATCCCCGGGACTGTTCGGTGCTGAAAAACAGGCTCTACCGAGGGCTTTATTCGTTCGCCGGGCAAGGCCACCACTTCTAAAAGAGAAAGGAGGGAGGCAATAATGACCATCCAATCCCTGTCCTCAAATCGGCTTTATCAACACTGCGACACCGAGCGCTTCTCCTTCGAAACCACCGCGGATCTGGACCCGTCGCATTTGCCCACCGAGGGCATCGGACAGCCGAGGGCTGCCGAGGCCATCCGTTTCGGCACCAGAATCCGTGTCCCCGGTTACAACATCTACGCCCTGGGTCCTTCGGGAACGTCCCGGCACAGCCTCATCCGACAGATCGTCCGGGACTGGGCCAAGGACCGCTCTCCTCCCAGTGACTTCTGCTATGTGTACAATTTCCAGGACGAGGGCAGGCCCCGCCATCTCCGATTCCCTCCGGGATGGGCCAACGGCTTCGCCAAGGACATGGACTCCCTTGTGGAGGAGGCCCAAAACGCTCTGAAGACCGCTTTCGAGAGCGAGGAATACCAGAACCGCAAACAGGCCATCGAACAGGAGCTCAAGGAACAGCAGCAGAAGACCTTTGAAACCCTTCAGGAAAAGGCCCGCGAAAAGGGACTCACCCTCTTGCGCACCCCCAGTGGGATCGCCTTTGCTCCGGTCAAGGACGGGGAGGTGGTGTCCCCGGATGAATTCCACAAGCTCGAGGACGAGGAGCGCAAGCAAACGGAGCGCGACATCCAGGAACTGCAGCAGGAATCCCAGCGCCTGTTCCAGAAGATCCCCTCCTGGCAGAGGGAGGCCCGGGACAAGCTCCGGGAGCTGGACCGGGAGGTCACCGGAAACACCATTTCCCAGCTCATGGACGAGCTGCGGCAAAAATACGCCGACGTCCCGGATGTGCAGGAATACCTGAACGAGGTGGAACAGGATATCGTGGCCAACGTGGCCACCCTGCTCAATCCCCAGGGCCAGCAGAGCGCCATGCAGACCCAGCAGGTAGAGGGTTCAGAGGATTCGCCACTGCTACGCAAATACAAGGTCAACGTCCTCGTGGACAACAGCGGCGCGGAACGGGCCCCGGTGATCTACGAGGACAACCCCACCTTCGCCAACTTGACGGGCAAGATGGAATACGCTCCCCAAATGGGGGCCCTGATCACGGACTTCACCCTGATCAAGCCCGGAGCCCTGCATCGGGCCAACGGGGGCGTGCTCCTCCTCGACGCGCGTCATGTTCTCATGAATCCCGGAGCCTGGGACGGCCTGAAACGGGCCCTGAAGTCCGGGGAGATCAAGATCGAATCCCTGGCGGAGATGTACAGCCTCTTGAGCACGGTTTCCCTTGAGCCACGTGCCATCGAGCTGGACGTCAAGGTCGTGCTCGTCGGCCCGCCCATGATCTACTATCTCCTGCGGGAAATGGAGCCGGATTTCGCCAAGCTCTTCAAGGTGGCGGCGGATTTCGATACGGAAATGGACTGGAGCGGAGACAACCAAAAGCTCTACGCGAACATGATCGCCGGCATAGCCCGTCAGGAAGGGCTCCTTCCACTGGGCAGGCGGGCCGTGGGGCGGCTCATCGAGCACGCCTCCAGGCTCGTGGAGGACAAGGAGAAGCTCACCACCCACATGCAGAGCATCTCCGACCTGATCAAGGAGTCCGACTTCTGGGCCCGCGAGGCCGGAGCGGAAAGGGTTTCCTCCCCACACGTTCAGCAGGCGATCGATTCCCGGATCTATCGCTCGGATCGCATCCGGGAGCGGTTTCAGGAGGAAATCCACAGGGGTACCCTGCTCATCGACACCGACGGGGAAAAAGCGGGCCAGATCAACGGCCTCTCCGTCATGAAGCTGGGAGATTTCGCCTTCGGACGCCCCAACCGCATAACAGCCAGGGTTCGCCTCGGCGGAGGGGAAGTGCTCAACATCGAGCGGGAAGTGGAACTCAGCGGTCCCATCCACTCCAAGGGCATCCTCATTCTCTCCAGTTTTATGGGCTCGCGCTACACCCTGGACAAACCCCTTTCCTTCTCCGCCAGCCTGGTCTTTGAGCAGTCCTACGGCGGCATCGAGGGAGACAGCGCCTCTTCGGCGGAGCTTTTCACCCTCATTTCCGCCATCTCCCGCATTCCCCTGAAGCAGTCCCTGGCGGTAACCGGCTCCGTGAACCAGCACGGCGAAATCCAGGCCATCGGCGGAGCGAACGAAAAAATCGAGGGTTTCTTCGATGTCTGCCGGCAGGCCGGGCTGAACGGCAACCAGGGGGTCATCATCCCCGAGGCCAACGTGAGCCATCTCATGCTCAGACAGGACGTGATCGAAGCCGCCGAGGCGGGCTCCTTCCACATCTACCCCATTCGCACCGTGGACCAGGGCCTGGAGCTTTTGACCGGCATGACCGCCGGAGAAGCCGACGAGAACAACGTCTTTCCCGAAAACACGGTCAACGGCACGGTCCAAAAGTATCTTACGGAGATGGCGGAACAGAAGAGGAGCTTCTCCTCCGGACAATCGGACACCGGAAAACAACAGGGCAAGGAATAAGGAGGGCGCACAGGCATGAAAAAAATCCTCGTCCCCGTCGACGCCTCGCCGAACAGCCTAGCGGCCCTGGAGGTGGCCGCGGAAATGGGCTCCAAACAGCGGGGCGAGATCATCGGGCTTTTCGTGGAAGACAGCGATCTGCTTCGCTACACCGAATACGGCTTTGCCAGCGAGCTTTCCCTGTGCAGTTGTTGCCTTCGGCCGCTTCAGCGCAGAGAGCTGGAGCTGCAGCTCCGGGCCAGGGCGGAGCAGATACGCCGGGCCGTGGCAGATGCGGGAAACAAGTGGGGCGTTCCCTGGCGGCTCCACATCTCCCGCGGCGCCGTCCGATCCGAGATACAGCGGGCCGCCCAGGAGTCCGATCTCACCGTTCTGGGCAAGGCGGGCTGGTCCCAGGTCCTGTCCGGACGGACCGGCTCAACGGTGCAGGCCCTCATTTCCGGACCCGGAGGCCCCACGCTCATCCTGCAGCAAGGGGCCCGGATACGCCCCACTATCTTGACCGTGTACACCGGAACCCCCCTCTCGGAGTGGACCCTGAGCGCGATTCCCGAGATGTTGCAGCTTGAACGTTTCCGGATTATCGTCTATATTCCCTCTTATGATCGCACGGAGTCCGAAGGCCTGCGCCTGCGCGCGGCTGGTCTGCTTCCGCCGGGTGCCCGTGCGGAATTCCGGACCCTGGACGCGCCCTACTGTTCCCAGCTTCTCCGGGAGCTTGCGCACGGGGGAACCCCGGGCACCGTCATCCTCCCCTGCGAGGCTCCGGAATTCCAGGGCCGGCCCATCCGCGAGCTCCTCAATGGGGTTTCCCTCCCCGTGCTGCTGGTCAAAAGGATATCCAGGGATTCCGGAAATGAGGCGAGTGACCCTGAGCACGGTTCCGCCTCGGGAGAATGACCTTTGCTGGAAAGCCTGATCGAATTTTTCGCTCGCCAGGAATGGATCGAGCTGCTCAAGCTGATCATTGCCGCGATCATAGGAGCCGTCATCGGCCTTGAACGCGAGGCCAACGGCCAGGCCGCCGGACTGCGGACCAACATCCTCCTGTCCATTGCCGCGTGCCTGCTCATGCAGCTCTCCATGTACATCCCCGAGATGCACCTGGGATACGGGGAGGAGAGCATCATCCGGGCCGATCCGGGCCGCATCGCCTCCTACACGGTGGCCGGAATGGGCTTTCTCGGGGCCGGCACCATCATCAAGGGCCGCGGCAGCATACGCGGTTTGACCACGGCGGCCGGCCTGTGGCTGGTCACGGCCCTGGGGCTGGCTGTCGGGGCCGGCCTGTTTCTGCCCGCCCTGGTCACCAGTACAATCGCCTTTCTGGTTCTCTTCGGCCTGCGGATGTACAAGCCCGGCATCTCCAGGGACCAGCACACCCTGCTCACCGTGCGCTGCTGCTGCGAGGCCCGGCCCATCGAGGAAATCCGCGAGGTGTTGCACACCTTTTCCAGCCTCACCATCGAATTCGTCAACTATCACGAGAATCTGGAGAGCCAGGACGTAACCTATACCTTCCGGTTGCTGAGCAAGGACGACCTGGCCTGGAACGATCTTCTGGACAGGCTTCGGCAGATCCATTCCATTTTCGAGTTCTCCTGGCGGCAGGCTGAGGTTCCCTAACAGGGCGTAAAAAACGGTTCATCCGGTTCACACGCCCTTTTCTGTTGCTGAACCGCCAAGACGCCAAGAACGCCAAGGTAAAATCTTTTGCTTTGCGGGGCACCCGCAAAGCAAAACTGAGCCTTCGATGACACCTTTTTGACTCTCCCCTTTTCAGCCCATTCGTCATTTCAAGGAGATATAAATAAATCGCCATACCAGAGCGGGGTGGCAAAGGTTCTTGGTCCTTCGCGACTTGGCGGTTCCCATTCTTCAGAATCATGTGAGTATGTACCTGACGATCCATAATCCTTCGACTAAACGGAAAACGGGGAACACTGAACGGGGAACGGTTGGAATTCACCCCACCCCCGGCACCAGTGGGCTCAAACGCTCGAGCAGCTCCTCCAGTGATCCCACGATAGCCCCGCAGCTCGCGTCGATCATGGCATTGACCCGCGTTCCTTCCGCGTCCCCCGCGCGGCGGAAATCCGTTCGCACACCGAGAATGCGCTCCCGAGCCCCGCCGCTGAGGGCATAGAAGTATCCCACCTCCCAGGCCGTTCCGTCGTCCACTTGAGCCCCGTCCAGGGTCGCCACGAGGATGTCCGTTTCCCGAAGGGCGAGCTCGCACAGGACAAACACGCTGTGACCCGTCAGCTCCTCCTCCTGCTGCTTTCCGGCAGCCTCCACGAACTCATAGGGATAGACCACCTCCACATCAAGTCCCTGCAGGGCGGCCCAGTTTTGCATGCCCTGCTTGATGCGCATCTGCCAGCCGCGCTGTCCTTCGGAAAAAAGGGGTCCTGCCAAGTAGATTCGCACGCCGCTCACTCCTGGTGTCATTTGACGAAACCGCGGGGATTCCGTCCTGTCCAAATCACTTCGTGTCCTGTCGCGTTTCGCCTGGCGAAAGAAGGATGTCCCAGCATCAGCCGTTGAGGCATACAACCGTCATACCCGGACACCCCGTGACACATCGAGCGAGGCGAAGGCGGGTGGACGCTGAACCCTGCACCCATTTGCTGAATGGGTGCAGGGCGTGCCTTGCGACCAATCAACAAACCATTCAACAAGTTAGACACATATTCCTACTAAAAATAGAGAAACGCGATCTTTCGCTTTCGGGAAGAGGCTAAAGGAAGATGCCGGCGAGGACGCCTGCAAACAGGATCAGGGATACGATGCCGTTCAGGGTAAAGAAGGCCGTGTTCAGCCTGGAGAGGTCGCTTGGCGAGACCAGGGTGTGCTCGATTGCCAGGGACAGGGAAACAATCGCCCACGCTGCCGCGTAGATCCAGCCCAGTTTTGCGGACCAGCCCGCCAGTCCGAAAAAGAGGGAGGCGTTCACATGGGAGAAGGCCGCCAACTGCATGGCGGAGGGCAGGCCGAATCGGGCGGGGGCGGAGTGCAGGCCCCACTGCTCGTCGAAGTCGGTATCCTGGCAGGAATAAAGGATGTCAAAGCCGGCCACCCAGAAGGTCACCCCCAGAAAGAACAGGGCCGCCGGCAGAACGAGGCGCGGCTCAAAGGCGAGCCAGCCCCCGAGAGGTGCCAGTCCGAGCACCGAGCCGAGCCAGAAGTGGGAAAGCCAGGTGAACCGCTTGCTCGTGCTGTACAGGCCGGCCCAGAGCAGCGCCGCGGGCGACAGCCAGAGACAGACCCAGTTCATCCCGGCGCAGGCGAGGACAAATAGCACCGCGGCGAGAACGCAGAAGAAGATGGTCTGGGTCCGGGTAATCTCCCCGGTCACCAGTGGCCTGCGGCTTGTGCGCGGATTGTTGAGGTCGATGTCCAGGTCCAAAAGCCGATTCATGGCCATGGCAAAGGTGCGCACGGAAACCATGGCCACCGTTAAAAGCACCGCGAGCCACCATCCCGGCCAGCCCCCCGCGGCAAGGAAGAGCCCGATAAAGGCGAAAGGCAGGGCGAAGACCGAGTGCTCCAGCTTGACCATGCGGGCGAATGTTGCTGCGTTCAGAGCCATGGCGTTCTCGCTTGGGGCGAATATCTCAGCTAGTACTGTGTTTCAAAAATGTTGTTTTCATTTTAGACAATTGATTCTATTTCATTTATAAATAGAAAAAATCCGAATATCGAAATCCGAAATCCGAAACAAATATCAAAATCGAATTTAGCAATTTCCAAAACAACTGGCTTAGACTTTGACATTTTGGTCATCATTCGACTTTATTTCGAATTTCGATATTCGAATTTCCGTGTCGTTGAAAAGTGGGTCAATTAAAAAAAAAGAAAATCAACATGAGAAACTGCCACTATTTGAGACAGAACTTATAAGACACGGCACTAGGCAGCGACCTTGAGGAAGCGCTTCTTGCCGATCCGGAGCACGTGTTCCCCGGAATCGAAACTGTAACCGGGGTCCATGACCTTCTCCCCGTCCACGGACACAGCGCCCTGTTTGCACAGGCGCTTGACTTCACCCCGGGACTGGCATATGCCCGCCTCAATCGCCACCTCCGGGAGGTCGACCCCGTCGCGTCCACGGATATCCAGCTCCGGCATCTCCTCGGGCATCTCCTGCCTGGAAAAGACCCTGTGGAAGTATTCCCGTCCCTTTTGGGCGGCCTCGTGACCGTGGAGCTTGGAGGTGATCTCCCAGGCCAGATCTTCCTTGACCGTCTTGGGATGTACCTCCCCGCGCCGGATCCTGTCCTGCATGCCCTCCACTTCGTTGATGTCCCTGTCCGTGAGGAGCTGGAAATAGCGGTACATGAGATCGTCGGACACGGACATGAGCTTGCCGTAGACATCCTCCGGCGTGTCCTCGATGGCCACGTAGTTGCCCAGGGATTTACTCATCTTCTGAACCCCGTCCAGCCCCTCCAGAATGGGCATGGTCAGGATCACCTGGGACTCGATGCCGTCCTGGCGCTGCAGGGTCCGCCCCATAAGGAGATTGAACTTCTGGTCCGTGCCGCCGATCTCCACGTCGGCGTTCATGGCGATGGAGTCGTAGCCCTGGATCAGGGGGTAAATGAACTCGTGGATGGCGATGGGCCGGTTGTCCTGGAAGCGCTTGTGGAAATCGTCCCGCTCCAGCATCCGGGACACGGTATAGCGCGAGGACAGGCGCAGAAAGTCGTATGCGCTGAACTCGTCCATCCAGGTGGAATTGAACAGGACCTCGGTCTTTTCCGGATCCAGAATCCGGAACACCTGCCGCTTGTAGGTCTCGGCGTTCTCTCGGACCTCATCACGGGTCAGGTGCTTGCGCGTCTCGGACTTGCCGCTGGGATCGCCGATCATTCCCGTAAAGTCGCCGATGAGGAAAAGGATGCGGTGCCCCAGGTCCTGGAAATTCTTCAGTTTCTGGAGCAGCACCATATGGCCCAGGTGCAGATCCGGAGCGGTGGGATCGAATCCCGCCTTGATCACCAGCGGGCGATCCTGCTTCAGCTTGGCCTCCAGCTCCTCCACCTCGATGAGCTCCTCGGCGCCTCGACAGATGAGCTCCTTGCCGTACTGGACATCGCTGGCCATAATCACATCCTTCCTCGATTTTCAGCTTGGGTGCCCTGATTCCGCAACAGCGCGAGGCCGCGACTTACTTCTCGCACACATCACGCCAGGCAGTGACCGCCTCGCACCTGCCGCTCTCGGTGTCAACATCCAGCATCGCGCCCTGCAGGCAGGCATCGCCCCCGGCCACGCTAAAGCGCTGCGGGAGCTGCGTCTTGAATCCCTCGATGATCGGTTCGGGTTCCATGCCGATCACCGAGTCCCGGGGGCCGCACATGCCCAGATCCGTAATGAAGCCGGTACCCTTGCGGCCCACGGAGGCATCGCCGGTCTGGACATGGGTATGGGTTCCCAGCAGGGCGGTCACACGGCCTTCAAGATAGTGCCGCATGGCCTGTTTTTCCGAGGTGGCCTCGGCATGAAAGTCGACGAGGACGAGGTCCGGATTCTGCTCCTGCATATCCCGCAGGGCGTGGTCCGCCGTGCGAAAGGGACAGTCCAGGGAGTCCATGAAGACCCTCCCCTGAATGTTGAGCACGGCGAATCGGACCCCGCCGGTTTCCAACACGGTGTATCCCCGTCCCGGCACGCGCGGCGGGTAGTTTGCCGGACGCAGGAGCCAGTCCGTCTCCTCTAGAAAAGGCAGGATCTCCTTGTAGCGCCAGATGTGGTTCCCGGAGGTCAGCACTCCAAGACCGGCCCTGTGAAGCTGGCGGGCGTTTTTCTGATTCAGGCCCAGGCCGCCGGAGGCGTTCTCCGCGTTGGCCAGGATCAGATCCAGGCCGTATTCCTCGTATAACTCGGGCAATCTGCTGCATACGGCCCCTCGCCCCGGCCTGCCCACGATATCGCCCAGATAGAGTATGCGCATCAGAATCGGCTCCGCGCCCTATTTGGCATACTCTACCGAACGCCTTTCCCGGATGCAGGTTACCTTGATCTGGCCGGGATAGGTGAGCTTTTCCTCCACGGCATGGGCGATGTCCCGGCAGAGCATATAGGTCTGGTCCTCGTCCACGCGGTCGCAGTCCACCATCACCCTGAGCTCGCGTCCCGCCTGGATGGCATAGGCCTTGCTCACGCCCTCGTAGGAGGTGGCCACGTTCTCCAGTTCCTCCAGGCGCTTGACGTAGTTCTCCAACAGTTCCTTCCGGGCTCCGGGACGGGCGCCGGAGAGACTGTCCGCGGCCTGAACCAGGACCGCCAGGATGGACTGGGCCTGGGTGTCCTCGTGATGGGCCTCGATTGCGTGGATGATGTCCTTGGATTCATCGTATTTCTTGGCCAGGTTGGAGCCGATGACCGCGTGGGGGCCCTCCATCTCGTGATCCACCGCCTTGCCCACATCGTGGAGCAATCC
>JGI1684J13235_1000552_pt1 | contig 13939 bp, 13 predicted proteins | sample PonA232FremontCA_2_FD_13235 | JGI IMG/M metagenome (IMG submission 13235) | reverse complement strand
TAAAGTTCTAAGTCTTCTTTGTCTAAACCAAGTTGGTCGGCAATCTCAATGATTGGTTTCATTTCTGCTTCTTGTGCTATTTGAATATCACTTTTCAAAATTATCATCCTTTCTTTTTATCATGTTTTAAAAAAATATAAAATATTAATAAATACCCTTATAATTATTTTGAACCACCGCTGAATAGATATAATTAATCATTGTTATATAATCAAAAACTGGTAAACCAGTTGCTGATTGCACAGCTTTAGAATATGGTGGTAATACACTACATTCTAAAAGAATTAATTCAACTTTTGGATTCTTTTCAGTTAGCTGAACAGCAGTATCAACTACTTCTTTTTGAATTTTATCAGGTTCTAGGGTTCCAACTTCTTCAATAATAGATTTATTAAAATTAGGCTTATCTTCAAGACCTTTAATGACAAGATTTGAAGAATCATTTATACCTACTTCTTTAAATAAATTATCATCTTTTAATGATTTTGAATTAGCCGATATAATCCCGATTTTTTTGCCTTTTCCAATTATATTTTTCATAAAAGTGACTTGTAAAATACTTGATAAAAACACAGGAATATCAAGCTCATCAGCTAATATTTTTTGATATATAGCCATGAATCCACAATCGCCAGTAATAGCTCTAACTCCTTGTTGAGAGAGCTTTCTTGCAGCTTTGAGTAAAGAGTTATATGCTGATTGATCTTTTGAAAATATTCTTTTTACAGTAAGACCTTCCACTGTTTCATATCTCACTGGAAAATTATATGTTGATGCATTTCCTACATCCCCTGGAATAAATGGAGTAAAAGTATCTAACATTAAAATCCCAATTGCTTCTCCATAACTAGTCTGACCTTTATTTGCCTTATAGGTCATAATTTAACACCTCAATTAAAAAATACAGGGGCAAACAAAATGCCCCTGTATTTTATGGTTTTAACTTACTTTAGTCAGCATACATTTCTTCTGCAGCTTCTATTTCTGATTGCAATTTTTCTAAGATTTGAGTACCTTCAGGGCCAACTTCTTCTTTATATGATTCCCAAACATTTCTAGCTTTTTCAGCAAACGCTGCTCTTTCTTCTTCGGTAAGTTTAATTAATTTTAAACTTTCTTTGTCTTCTAGCATCATATTAAGTCTTTTCTGATTTAGCTCCTGCTGAACATCAAATATATAATTTGTCATATTTCTTGAAGTATCTATTACCATTTCTTGATATTCTTCAGGTAGATTATTAAAGAAGTTTTGATTTATGATAACTCCTGTTATAAACGGAACCTGCTTAGCCTCAATTAAGTATTCTTGTTGTTCGTAAAATTTCATCTCTTGAGTAGCAAAATATGGTTGAACCTGAGCATCTATCATATTTAACTGTAAGGAACTATAGATTTCTGAATAAGCTAAACGAACTGCATTAGCTCCGTATTCTTTATAATTTTCAATTAAAATAGGATCTCCCATAACTCTAATTTTAACGCCTTCAAAATCTTTAGGTTCTCTTATAGGTTTGTTTGCAGTCCAAACTTGCCATCCTTCGTGAAATACTTGTAGTAATTTTAATCCTTTATCATTATATATCCCTGATAGATCTTGATAAATTGCTTCACTATTTTCCATTACATGTTTGTTCACTTGTAAATTATCTGACCACAGATAATGAAGTGAGAACATACCGGCTTCTGGAATTGTGGTTGCAAACCAACTAGGAGTTGAGAATGAAAATTCTAATACTCCATTTATTGTTTGTTCAGAAATATCTCCACTACTACCTAATGTACCATAAGGATAGATATCAATATTAACTTCCCCATCAGATTTTTCTTCAATTCTCTTTTTGAATTCTTTAGCCCACTCATGCTGTACACTACCTTCGATTTCTTCTAATGCAAATTTCCAGTTATATTTTTGAGCTTCTGCATTTTCTAAACCTACTACACTGAATAACATTAATGCAACCAAACTTAATACGAAAATCTGATAAATTTTTCTCATTTTAATTAATTTCCCCCTTTTATTTATGCAAAATCTATTTCACTGTTTACTAAATATTGTTTTGCAATATCTCTATCAACCCCCTCTTATAAAGTTATAATAATTACTTACTCAAATAATTAAGTGCACTTCTAACATGCATCTCTACACCATTAGCTAATGTATCTTCATCAATATTAAAACGTGGATGGTGATGGGCAAAATCCGTTCCCTTTGCCTTATTTCCAGTACCGATAAAAAAGAAAGTGGAAGGTACTTCATCAGAAAAGTCACCGAAATCTTCTCCAGCTAAATTTGTATAGTCCACTATATTGCTTTTATCATCAAGCACTTCTTGAGCACTTTCATATGCTAATTCAACCATATCTTCATGGTTATATACCGGTGGGCTTTCCACAATATAATCAATTTCATAATCAGCTCTATGAGATTCACAGACATTTTTAATAATTCGTTCAAATCTCTTTTTAGGACTTTCAGCACCATCTGGTTCATCACGGTAAAGATACCTAATTGTTCCCCTTAAATCTACTTCTTCAGGAATAATATTTGTTGCAGTACCTCCATTAATCTGTCCAAACATTATAAGAGTAGGTTTTAAAGGGTCAATTTCTCTTGTTTGAATAGATTGAACAGATTGTACTACATTGCTAGCTACTAATACTGGATCAATAGCAGTATGAGGTGCAGAAGTATGGCCACCTTGTCCTTTGATTTTTACTTCAAATTCATATAATCCCCCCATCACGGCTCCATGAGATATAGCTATTTTACCACTTTCGATTGGAGTCCATAGATGTAATCCAAATGCACCATCTACTTTGGGATTTTCTAATACACCTTCTTCAATCATTTCTCTTGCTCCAGCTGTTTCTTCATTGGGTTGAAATACAAATTTAACATTTCCATGTAATTCATATTTACATTGGGACAAAATTTTTGCAGCCACTAGAAGCATTGCAGTATGACCATCATGTCCACAAGCATGCATAACACCATCATGTTCTGATTTATAATCTACATCATTCTGTTCTTGGATAGGCAATGCATCCATATCTGCTCTCAACATAAGAGTTTTGCCCGGCTTATCACCTTTTAATAATCCTACAACTCCAGTTTTTGCTACATTTTCTTCTACTTCTAGGCCGCAGTCTCTTAAATAATTAGCTACTATTTTTGCTGTCCTAAATTCCTTAAACCCCAGTTCTGGATGTTTATGAAAATCTCTTCTTAAATCAATTAACTCTTCATTTAATTCATCTATTTTTCCTTTAATATCCATCAGTCTATCCTCCTATTAATATCCATATGCTAAATCTCTTAAGAACAATGCTACATCTGGGAAGAAGATTAGTAATGCTGAAACTACGAGTAACATTGCAATAAAGACCGGTGTCTTTTTGATAACTTGAAAATATGGTCTTTTAAAGACTGCGATTGCCGTGAATATATCACAACCAAAGGGCGGGGTAGCAGAACCGATAGCCGCCTGAAGTGTAACCAAAGTACCTACTAAAACAGGATCTATACCTAAAGAAGTAACTACAGGTTTGAAAATTGGTGTCAAAATCATTATTACTACAATTGGATCCACAAACATACATCCAATGAAAAACGCAACAGCAATTACAAATAATACCCAAACCTGAGTTGGATTAGTTCCTATAATCCCGGGTAATATTTGATTAGGTATCCTGGCTAACGATATCAACCAGGAAAAAGCAACACCGGAACCAACCAGGATAAACACTACCCCTGTAACTAAACCTGTTGATAAGGCTATTTCCTTTAAATCAGTAATTTTTAAATTTTTATATACAAATATCTCAATCACTCCAGCATAAAAAACAGATGCCGCTGCAGCTTCCGTCGGACTAAAAAATCCTGAATAGATTCCTCCAATAATAATAGCTGGAAATCCAAAAGCGACTAAAGCTCTTTTCGTTACTTTCCAACGTTTAGACCAACTGGCTTTATCATGAGTAGGTATACCTTTCATTCTTGCATATATATAACTATAGACAGCAAACATAAATAATATCAGTAATCCAGGTCCTATTCCAGCTATAAACAACTCACCAATTGAGGTACCACTTACTACTCCGTATACGATCATACCAATACTGGGAGGAATAAGTAATGCTATATCACTAGAATTAATTATTAATGCTGTAGTAAAGGAATCGTCATAACCATCACGCAATAAATATGGTCTCATTGTACCACCAATTGCAACAACTGTGGCCTGAGTAGACCCTGAAATTGCTCCAAAGAATGTACAAGCCGCAGCTGTAGTTATTGCCATTCCTCCTTTAACATGACCCACAAAAACCTTAACAAAATCAACCAATCTATTTGACATTTCTCCTGCTGACATAATATCAGCCGCTAGGATAAACATAGGTACTGCTATAAGTGAAGCAGGTAAGATTCCAGCTATCATCTGTTGAATTAATACTGTAGGATTAAAAGCAGGAAAATAGAAATGCATTATTACTATTGGCGCTGTCAGCAGTGGTATCATCATTGGAAATCCTAAAAATAGTAAAACAATCATAACTGTTCCCATTAACGCTAACATCCAACTCATCTCCTTCTTTCATATATTTAAAAGATTAATAAAGTCGCACTTAACTAATTAATGAATCATCTTCACTCATTGCAGTTTCTAAGTCTTCATATTCAGATTGTTCTTCAAAAGAAATCCAAACTTCATCTTCCATTATGTTTTTGACAAATGCCAGAGTATAATGAATGTCAGTCATCAATAAACCAATCGGAACCCAAATCCAAATATATGCCAATGGCACCCTCATTACAGGGCTCATTCTGCCACTTTGAAAGACATCAAAAACATATATTGCGGATAAATAAGTTACATAATACATTATTAGAGCAGTTCCACCAGTCATTACATAAGTAAGAATTTTCTTAATTTTTTTGTTAGCAATATCAAAAAAGGCAGACATTCTTATATGCCTTCCATTTCTTGCTGCATAACTGGTACCTAGAAAGGTAACAAGCACTATTAAAAACTCATTTACCTCTGTTGCAAATGATAATCCCTGGCCTAAAAAATTCCTTGAAATTACATTTATTATTGTTAAAGAAGCCATAATCATCACACCATACGCTAGAACATACTCTTCAAATTTTTTAATTATATCATTAAATTTATTTAAAAAGTTCATGCTTACAATCACCCCTTTTTAAGGTGTTAACAATAACAACCTTGTAAACTATTTTATTTTGTAAATAACTTTCTTGGAAAATCCACAAATGTTTCACAACCCTTTTCAGTAACATAGAAAGGTTCACTATTTTCAAATCCGAATTCATCTAACCAAATCCCTGGCATAAAATGAAATGTCATACCTGGTTTTAAGATTGTTTTATCCCCTGGTCTTAAACTAGCAGTATGTTCTCCCCAATCGGGTGGGTAATTCAAACCATAAGAATAACCGACCCTTGACTCTTTTACAACCTTACTACCTGAAATAGATTCTCTCCATTTTTCTTCAACTTCTTCACAAGTCACTCCAGGTTCTATAAAATCAAGTGTTTTATTCAATCCATCTACAACAACCTTTGCTATATCTGTTAAATCTTTAGGTGGATCACCTATATATAAAGTTCTAGATAGAGGAGCATGATATTTATACTTACTGCCTGCCAACTCTAATAAAACTACATCTTCTTTTTGATACTTGCGATCAGTCCATGTTAAATGGGCTGTTGTAGTTCTTTCTGCCGAAGGCATAATAGGTGCAATAGCAGTATAATCACCAGTAAAATCTTTAGTACCACTTATTTGTGCCTGATATACCTTTCCAGCTGCATCTCCTTCTCGAACTCCCTCATCAATTTCATCAATGGCTGTCTGCATCGTCTTTTTTACAATCCTAGAAGCCATTTTCATATATTTGAGTTCTTGTTTGCTTTTTATTTGTCTAACTAAGGGTATTAATCGGTTAGCATCTTTTACAGTAGATTGGGGTAAGTTTTCTTTTATTGAGTTTAACGCTTTAGGTGTAAAATAATAATTATCCATTTCTACCCCTATATTCGAACCCCCATATCCTAGATCTATTAAAATATCTGACATAAAGTCCATTGGATGTCTGATTAAAGATTGTACATAATCGTCTGGATATCCTATTATATTTTCATTATCTAACCAGGTTGTAATTTTTGCTCCATTACTATCTTGCTCTCTACCAAACCAGATCGGTTGTTCACGGTCAATAAATATCAAAACACCCTGATGAACATAAAAGGACCATCCATCATAACCAGTCACATAGTTCATATTGGCGGGATGTGTTGCTAATAAAACCTCTAATCCTTGTTCATCCATTTTTTCTTTAGTTCTTTTTAATCTATTTTTAAACTCCCTTTTTTCAAATACCGGCATAAGTTCTCCTTTCTAAATTATTCTTTATGAATTTAAATAATTCAATGCTATAAGTGAATGTAATGCTGTTCCCTTTTTTAATAAAGACTCATCAACATCAAAGTTGGGATTATGATGAGGATAATCGGAGTTTACTTCTTTGTTCCTAATACCTAAAAATATAAATGCTCCCGGACGATCTTGTAAATAGTAAGAGAAATCTTCACCAGACATTACAGGTTTGTCAGCAAATACATTATCATCAAATATTTTTTGAGCGGCCTCAATAGCAATTTTTGCTTCATTTTGAGTATTTATAGTTGGTGGAAAAGCATACAAATTATCAAATTCAAATTCTAAGTTATGAATTTTTGCTAAACTTTCTCCAATATTATTTATTTCATCGATTATTGTTGCCCTAACATCTTCATCAAAAGTTCTTATTGTTCCTTTTAATCTTGCCTCATCAGGAATTACTCCCCAATCAGCTTCTGAATTAAATGACTCAATACTGATTAAAGATGGATTACGAGTATCTACATTCCTTGCATTCATTTTATATAGTTGATTTACCAATTCACTTGCTGCTAATAAAGGCTCTTCAGTTTCATTTGGAGCAGAACTGTGTCCCCCTCCTCCTTTAAACTTTAACCAAATATTATCGACTGAAGCCATCATAGGACCTGAGTTTATCATTACTTTTCCTGCTTGTATTGGTGACCATACATGAATACCAAAAACAGCATCAACTTCATTTAAGATACCTGATTTTTTCATTAATTTAGCCCCACAACCTCGTTCTTCATCAGGTTGAAATAGAAATATTATTCTGCCCTTTATTTCCTCTTTATATTCACTTAATACATGTGCTGCACCTAATAACATAGCAATATGGGCATCATGTCCGCAGGCATGCATCTTGCCTTCATTTCTTGAACGAAAATCTTGTTGCTTAGGTAAGTGATCCTCATCATTACTTTCAATCACTTTTAATGCATCCATATCTGATCTCAATAAAACTGTTTCCCCTTTTTTGGAACCTTCCAATATACCTAATAATCCAGTTGGACCATGGCTATCTTGAATCTTTTCTCCTAATTTATCTAGTTCTTCTTTTATATCAACTCTGTTATATAAATTATCTTTAACTGGTATATCTAATTTATTTAATTCTTCTTTAATAAGTTTACTGGTTTCATGTTCCGCTAAACCCAGTTCTGGATTCCGATGAATTTTTCTTCTTAGTTTAATTATTTTTTCTTCAATTTCTTCTGCTTTTGTATTTATTTTATTAACTAAACTTTCATTTAAACCCATCATCACTCACTCCAGTTATTAAATTGGTATGGGGTTATTCGAATTTTTCAAATATTTTTAATTTTCAAACCCCACACCATATGTTTTTAATTTAAACTATTCAATATCTCTGTTGAAACTATTACTCAAATTATCATCTAATTGACCATCACTACCAAAGAATTCTTTGGTAAGTCTTTTTACATCTCCAATAAAGTAGGTAATTACAATAGCATTTATAGCTACAGTTAATGCCATAAATAGATCAAATATACCCCAGACCTGCTTTAATCCTCCTACAGCTCCAACAACTAGACCAATAATAAATACATATCTAAAGGGTTTGATTATTTTCTCGCCAAATACATATTGGGCACCGGTTTCAGCATAATATTCTGCTACTAAGATAGTGGTATATGCAAAAAATGCTGTAGACAATGTTACTATTAAATCACCCGGGCCTGGAAGTCCCTGACCAAATGAAAGTGCCGTAAGACTTGCTCCAACTTCTCCACTGGCCAATGTTCCTGTAACCATTATGACTAAAGCTGTCATTGTACACATTATTATTGTATCTACAAAGACCTCAAATATTCCCCAGATCCCCTGACGTGCAGGATGATCAGTTTGGGCAGTTGCATGAGCCATTGGTGATGTACCCATACCTGCTTCATTAGAAAATACTCCTCTAGAAAAGCCATGACGAATAACCATCATTACAGTAGCTCCCGCGAAACCACCTGTAGCGGCCATTCCATTAAAAGCGGAAGAAACAATTTGACTTAATGCTTGTGGTATTACATTATAGTGAGTAATTAGAATAACCAAGGCTCCTAGAAAATATACTACAGCCATTATAGGAACAATCTTTTCAGCCACTTTACCTATTCTTTTGATTCCACCAATTATTACAATGCCTGCTAAAATTGCTACAACTATCCCTACAATTAAATTATTCCAACCAAATGATAGATTCAATACATCAGCAAGAGCATTGGATTGAACAGCTCCTCCTATTGTAAACTGGATAAAGAAGAGGAAACTCCAAAACATTGCTAACCATTTCCAACCACTTCCCAGTCCATTTGTAACTACATACATGAATCCACCGCGATATACTCCTGAAGAATCTTTTTCTCTATAAAAAATNCCNAGCACTATTTCAGCATATTTTACAATTGCTGCCAACAAAGCTACTATCCACATCCAAAATACTGCTCCAGGACCACCAAGACCAACTGCTACTCCAACACCAGCTATATTTCCTGTACCTAAGGTACCTGCCAAAGCAGAAGAAACAGCTTGAATAGGTGTTAAAGTTCCTTCACCTGATGATTTAGTCGTAAATATTTTCCCAAATGTATTTTTCATTATAAAACCGAATCTTTTAAATTGAACAAATTTTAAACCAAATGAATAAATTATTGAAACAATTGTCAAAATTCCAACTAAAGGCCATCCCCACATCCAACCAGCGAATGATACTAAAGGATCCATAATCGTTGCCATAAACTTATTAATCCTCCCTAATTAGTTTTTGATAATTGAGATAAATTCTTCATTTGAAATATTTGTTCCTGTTAATAAAATAGCTGATTTTTGCTTTGAAACATCTACCTTTTCGCTAAGTATTGCAGCTATGCCAACTGCGGCCGCACCTTCTAAGATGAAATGTTCCTCATAAAACGCATGTTTCATCGCTTCTTTTATTTCTTTTTCTGAGACTAATATAACCTCATCAACATATTTTTCTACCATTTCAAATGTATATTTATTATCAAGTAAGATGCCGCCTTGTAAACTGTCTGCCAGACTTTCAGCTTCCTTTATCTGTACTGGCTTTCCTTTTTTTAAACTTTCATACATTGCTGCACCGTTTTTCATACTAATGCCATAAACTTTACAGTCTGGATTTATAGATTTTACAGCATAAGCTATACCACTTATTAATCCACCCCCACTTAACGGAACAATTATATTATCAAGTTTAGGAATTTTTTCTATTATCTCTAAACCAATTGTACCCTGGCCGCAGATAATATGTTTATGGTCAAAGGGAGGTACTACAGCTCTATTTTCACTTTGGGAAAGTTGATTTGCCTTTTCTTGAGCTTCATCCTGACTGTCACCATATACTACTACCTGCCCACCAGAATTTTTAATACCGTCAATTTTGTTTTGAGGTACATTTTTTGACAAACAAATCTTTGCATCTGTACCCAGCTTTTGAGCTACATGAGCAGTAGCTCGTCCATGGTTACCAGTTGAATAAGTAGTTAGACCACTTCTTAATTTTTCTTTAGTTAAATGCATAGCAAAGTTAGCTGCTCCCCTAACTTTAAAACTTCTGGTATCCTGTAAAAATTCTAATTTATAATATATGTCAGAATTGGTTGTTTTTGATAAGTCTTGTGCTTTATATAATGGAGTTTCTCTTGCAATCGAGTAAATTAATTTTTTAGCTTCAAAAATATCAGTCATATTTATATCCTGACTCATCAATATAGCCTCCCTTTGAACTTTATAAATTATTCATGAGCTCTTACATCTATTTCTACATCAAGGCCTGCATCTAAGCCCTTAACAGCCATTGCTATCCGTGCTGGCGGAATCTCTTGGTCAAAGAATTCTGCATATACTTTATCCATTTCATTTTTATCCTTCATATTAGAAATATATACATTTACTTTTAATACTTTGTCCATTCCCGAACCGGCTTCTTCTAAAATATTTTTGATGTTTGTAAGTATTAATCTTGTCTGCTCACCTACAGATCCATAAACGGGTTTACCTGTTTCAACATCATCAGCAGTTTGGCCTGATACAAAGATCAACCCATTATATTTAACTGCTTGAGAATAATTACCAGGTTCAGGAGCTTTTTTAGTATAAATTTCCTCTTTTTTCATGCTTATAAACCTCCAATATTTTTAATGAATCAAATTGTAGATTGTCAATTGTCGACTTTTGAGTATATTTTTAAATTTCTTACACCACCTCAGATAAGGTCTTGATATGATCTATAACTGCCTCTTTTGTCTTTTTTACACTTTCTTCTTTTAAACATTTTAGGATATCCTTGTGTTTTAAACTAGCTTCTTTTAAGTTTTCTTCTTTTTTTGCATCTATAATCATCGCCAATTGAAGTTGATAATATAAGGTAGTAAGAATTCTATTTGTCCATTTACTGTTGGACTTACTCCAAAGATAACTGTGAAATTTCATGTCCCTTTTATTTACCAACATAATTTTTTCGTTTTTATCTTTATCGCTTTCTGCAATTTTTACCATTTCTTCTACAAGTTCTTCCAGATATTCATAGTCTTTTTCTTCTAATAATTCTTCCTCAATTAGAATTTTAAATACTCTTTCTTCTAACATTACTCTAATATCAAAAAGTTCTTGGATTTCATCCTGGTTAAATTCTACTACAAAAGTACCTTTACGTGGGACATTTTCCACTAATCCTTGGCTTTCCAATTCTTTGATTGCTTCTCTTACAGGAGCCCTGCTAATATCCAGTTCGTCTGCCACATTAGTTTCAACTATTCTATCCCCACCAACATAGTTTTCTAAAAATATCTGTTCTTTTAAATAATCTACAACCTCACTTTTCAGACTCTTATGAGAAAATCTGCTTTCTAAATTCATCTTAAACCCTCCATTTAAGCTGATATCTATTGTTAATATTTAAGCCTTTTTAACTTCCTTATATTTTTACTTTCTTTACAATCATTTTCGTTCCTGCATATTATATAATATCAGCTTAAAGTTAAATACTTAAATTTTATTTACTAAATAATTTGTGAGGGAAGTTATAAAGCTCTTCACATCCGTCTTCAGTAATTCTAATAGCAGAACTCATTTCAAAGCCAATTTCATCCTGCCAAATAATTGGAATCAAGTGGAAAGTCATATTTTTCTTCAATACAGTTTTATCGTGAGGTCTCATACTGGCAGTCTGTTCTCCCCAGTCAGGAGGATAATTCAAACCAAATGAATAACCTAATCTTGATGCATCTACAAGATTACCTTTTGCTATTGACTTTCTCCATTTTTCTTCAACCGCTTCACAAGTCACACCTGGTTTAATATAATCAAGTGTTTCTTCTAAACCTTCAACTACAAAATCTGTAATTTCTTGCATTCTTTTTGGAGGTTCACCTAAATATACTGTTCTTGCAATTGGAGCATGGTATCTATTATAACAACCAGACAACTCTAAAATAACAGGTTCATTCTTTTTATATTTTCTTTCTGACCAAGTTAGGTGTGGAGCATCTATTCCATCACCAGCTGGCATAAGTGGTACTATTGCTGGGTAATCCCCCCCAATTTTATCTGTACCAGTAATCTGGGCTTTAGAAATTTCAGCAGCAACATCACATTCTCTTTTTCCTACTTCTAGTTGGTCAATCCCAGTCTGCATAACTTTTTCTGCTATTTTGCCTGCTTTTTTCATCATTTCAATCTCTGGATCTGATTTTATCTGTCTAACCATTGCCACTAAAAGATCTGCATCTATAAAATTGGCTTTAGGAAATCTTTTATTTAGTATTTCATATGTTTTATGAGTAAAATAGAATTGATCCATTTCTAATCCAATATTTTTATCTCCCCAACCCTTTTCTTCAATAACATCTGCTATAAAGTCAACAGGATGCTTACCAATCGGAGAATGAACATAATCATCAGCGTAGTTTCTAATATTATCAGATTTAAGATATGTAGTAACCTTAGCTGCATTGGCATCCATATTTCTACCTATCCAGACTGGTTCCTCTTGATCCAAAGAAACTAACACACACTGATGTACATAAAAGGACCAACCATCATATCCTGTTAGATAATTCATATTTGCAGGATGAGAAGCCATCATTACATCAATACCCTTTTCCTGCATTCTCTTTTTTGTTTTTTCAACTCTCTTCTTATATTCTTTTTCACTAAATAACAACTTATTACCCCTCCCCTTTTTAAATTAGACCCAACCTCTCATTTTCACAGCTTGTGTTACTTTTCTTAGTGCAACTATCCAGGCACCAAGACGGGTTGTAGTATCAAACTCTTCTGCTGTATCGCGAGCATTAAAATATGCATTGAGAATCTGTTTGTTCAATCTCTTCTCTACTTTTTCTAAATCCCAATAATCATCTGTTATACCTTGAATTCTTTCATAATGACATACAATTGCGCCTCCGGCATTTGCTACAACATCTGGAATAACTTTAATTCCATTTTCTTTAAGAATATTTTCTGCATCAGGAGTTATAGGACCATTAGCAGCCTCTATAATCATCTTAGCATTAATATTACCTGCATTATTTTTATTAATAACATTTTGTACTGCTGCAGGAATTAGCAATCCACACTCCAATTCTAAGAGTTTTTCATTGCTAATATTCTCTGCTTTAGTGTAACCATCTAAGTTCTGATTTTTTTCTACGTATTCCTGCATTTCTGGTATATCTAAACCTTTTTTATTATAAAATCCTCCACTAATATCACTAACAGCTGTTATAGTTGCTCCTAAATCATACAAGTAACGAGCTATAGTTGCTCCAACCTGACCAAAACCTTGAATGACAACTTCTTCTTCTTTTAGATCAATATTATTATCTTTACAGGCTTCTTGAGTAACATAAAAGATACCTAAACCTGTAGCCTCAGCACTACCTACTGTCCCTCCCATAATATTTGGTTTATCATTTATGGCAGGTGGATTGTGTTCACCAGTGATCTGTTCATATTCATCAAGCATCCAGGACTGAGTTCGATAATCAGTTCCAATATCTGCACCCGGAATATCAATCTTTGGACCTTTGGGTTTTAAGTTTCTTATAAATCCTCTAGTCAGTCTTTCTAATTCCCAATCACTTAATTCTGAAGGGTCTACTTTAATACCACCCTTGCCACCACCGGCTGGAACATCAGATACAGCATGCTTGATGGTCATAAATAAGGCAAGAGCTTTAACTTCATCAATGTGTAAATTAGGAACAAATCTTGTTCCATCTCTTGTAGGACCCAAGGCATCATTATAATGTACCCGATAAGCTTCAAATAATCTAAAACTCCCATCATCCATTTTTAAAGGAATTGAAAAATCAATTATTCTTTTTGGCCTTGAAAGTAAATTCATTACATTGGGATCAATCCCGGCCAACTTCCCAGCTTTATTTAAAGAATCTAATGCAGAATTAAAAACATTATCCATTTATTTCTACCTCCATATAGTCAGTTTAATCTTTACT
>JGI1684J13235_1000546_pt1 | contig 13983 bp, 7 predicted proteins | sample PonA232FremontCA_2_FD_13235 | JGI IMG/M metagenome (IMG submission 13235) | reverse complement strand
GGACGCCCGCCTCTCCGCGATGCTGCCGCGGGCCAACGTGTACGCGTTTCCGTTTGTCTTTGGGCCNGGGGGCGGCACCGGGCGCATTCAGGCGCGCATCAGCGGCCCCAATCCCGACTCGCTGCGCGCCATCGCCCGGCGGGTGGAGGGGGTCTTCCGGGCGCACGACAACACCAAGGCCGTCCGCAACGACTGGCGCAACCGGGTGGAGGTGACCCGCCCGCAGGTGGCGGAGGACGCGGCGAGTGCCCTCGGGGTGACGCGCCCCGACGTGGCCCGCGCCGTCCAGCGGACCTTTGAGGGCACCCGTATGGGTGTGTACCGAAGAGGAGAGGACCTGCTGCCCATCATGATGCGGGCCCCGTCCGAGGAGCGGGCCCGTGCCAGCAACATGAAGAACGCGCAGGTGTGGAGTCCCGTGGCGAGCACGTACGTCCCGATCCGGCAGGTCGTCTCCGGGTTCGAGACCGGCTTCGAGGACGGCATTGTGTGGCGGTACAAGCGCGCCCCGACGGTGAGCGTGTACGCCGACCCCATCTCAGGGACGGCGACCTCGGTCTTCCAGCAGGTGCGGCCGACAGTGGAGGAGCTCTCCCTGCCCCGGGGGTACGAGATCAGCTGGGGCGGACAGTACGAGAACTCGAACGAGGCCAATGCCTCGCTCCTCTCGGCGGTCCCGATCTTCTTCGTGCTGATGGTGCTGATTACGGTGGCGCTCTTCAACGCGCTCCGCCAGCCGCTCATCATCTGGCTCACCGTGCCCCTGGCCCTGATCGGCGTGGTGGCGGGCCTGCTCGCGACGGGGGCGGCCTTCGGGTTCACGGCCCTGCTGGGCTTCCTGAGCCTGTCGGGCCTGCTCATCAAGAATGCCGTCGTCGTGATCGACGAGATTGAGATCTGGAAGCAGGACGAACCGCTCTACCAGGCCATCGTGGGCGCGAGCGTCGTCCGGCTGCGCCCGGTCATGATGGCGTCCATCACGACGGCCCTGGGCATGATTCCGCTCTTCACCGACGCGTTCTTCGTGGCCATGGCCGTGACCATCACGTCCGGGCTTCTCTTCGCCACGGTGCTTACGATGATCGTGGTTCCCGTCCTCTACGCCATCCTCTTCGGCGTCGAGCGCCTGCCGTATTCGGGGCGCTAGCCAGTTGCTTATGGGGCCTGCGGGTTGTGTGGGGCGCGGTCGTTCAGTACAGCCGGATGATTTCGCCGGAGACATCCGATTCGGGGGCGCGAGGGATTGAGGAAGATCTTCTTGCGTACTGCGAACGGGACACCTGGGCGATGGTGGTGATCCACCGAGAGCTGTCTGACCTGGTCGGTCGAGAGCCAACGGCCCCCATCGCGTAGAACCGTCGACGGACGTAGAAGCCGAGTCTCATCGTTCGAGGGTTTCGCAATTCCGCTCCCGTCAGGGCATAAGAGACGCCCAACCCCACCAGTAAGTGATTGATTTGCAGGCGGTTTTCGGCTACGTTTAGCATCCGTAGAGATGAAAATATTTCGCCACGCAAAAAGTGCCCGATGGGGTCTAATGCCGTTCTGCCGTCACTGAACCGAGCGTTTTCCGCGCCAGGGATATCGATGTCTTTGACGGAGGCTGGCCTTTTGCCCAGACGCGCAGAAATGATCGTCCGGCTCTACGCCGAGCATCACAACTGGTCGGCGGTAAAGGAGAAGTGGCACGAGGAACGGATCCACGAGCGGGTTCCAGAGGCAGCGCACAGAAGATTTTCCGGATCCTAAAGCGTCGGTTACAGTCGGGGGGTAAAAAACTGCCCTCGTTGACCGAGCTCCACAATCTTGTCCAGGAATGCTCCACAGAGCAGGCAAAGGCGCAGTTGTTTTGTTTCTATCTGATCCGAGAGGACAACCTCTTCCGGTTCGTTCTGCACGAGGTGGTGCGCCAGCAGGGCACCGAGCGGACCGAGTGGCACCTGACCACAGGCGAAATCGTATCCGTCCTCGACCACTTCGAATACGAGGATGGCTCCGGCCTCCAGTATGCAGACTCGACGCTCCAGCGATGGGGGCGGGGCTTTCGGTCGGTGCTTCGCGACATCGGGGTCCTCCCGGGCCCGCAATCCCTGCTTAGCGGTTGCTGAGCGGGGACCTCTTGTTTGGGCGGCAGGGGAGCGAAGACGGACGCACGGGAGCAGATCCTCACAGCCTCCCGCTGCCCCTTACGTCGTCTCTTCGGACTCCGGCCCGAACTCTCCAATCTCCTCGATGTACCGGGCTTCGTAATCGTCGCCGAGCCCCTCGTAGTGCTCGGCCTCAATTTCATCGCCCAGCTCGTGTTTGGCCCGGCGTGCGCCTTCTCGCCGCTGGTCGATGACGCGCTCCCGCCACTCGCGGATCTCCCGCGTGAGCCGGTGCTTCATTTCCACGATCGACTGGTGAATGGTATCCGCGGAGCCCTCGGCGCGGATCAGTCGATCTGGCACTGTCACATTGGCCTCGGCCCGATATCGGCGCGCATCCTCGAGCTCCTTCGGGTGGCGGCGGGTGGTCTCTTCCAGTTCCACATCCACCTGCACCGAGCTCCGGTTCAGGCTGCCGAGCATGCGGAAGCAGTCCTCCAGCTTGTCCCTGACGAAGGCATAGAGGTCGTCGGTAAGGTCGATGTTGGTTCCCTGCACGCGCACGAGCATAGCGTTCGGTGAAATTGGTTGAGGGAGGGCCCGGAATACACGAGTCCGATTCTGACGCCCTCGCAGGCGGCCCGTTCCGCCCTTGCGCCCGAAAAAGTCCCTGGAGTTCCATCGGGCCATTTCCCCAAATTGCCGGGGACGCCCGTGGGTTGGGCGCCCGGGCTCGTCCCCCGACGCGGGAGTTACTCGTCCGCGCTTTCCGACAGCACGGCGGCTACTGCGCGGTCTACCGTGTCGGCGCCGAGCAGGGTCTTCAGGTCCGCAAGGGTGGGACCGTCGCCGGATGTGTCGCGGTCGTGCGGTTGCGACGGGCGCCGCTCGGCGTGTGCCGCGAACCAGTACGCGACGGGGCCCTGGAGCTTGGGAATGGGAATGCAGGTTTCGTGTCCGTCGGCGGCCACGTACGCGAGGTCGTAGTACCCGTTGGCCATGTCGCCGGTGGGTGTGGCGGGCGACTCGCGAACCGATAGCGAGCACTCGACACGCGGAAAGAGCTGGTGCAGCACGAGTGCGACCGCGGCGTTGGCGGCCGGATAATGGCCGCCATTCTTGGCCTTCTCGGCGAAGGCGATGAGCGCCGCCGGGGAGCGCGGCGGCCGCATTGCGGCGGGCTCGGAGGCGAGGGCGTCGTGGCCGGTCAGGCGGGCCTCATCGTGTCGCTCAACGGCTACGAGCCGGGCCGGTGCGTCGTCGCGGTCGAGGTAGACCGTTTCCGGCGTGTCCACTCCAGGTCGGGGATCCGGCCGCTGCCGGGCGTCGAGGGATCGGCCGCGGGTGTCTCGCAGATACTGAAGCCGTCGGGCCAGTTCGGCGGGCGACAGGGCAAACAGCGTATCGCCGTGGCGGTGTCGGGTCTGGTAGTCGACATCCATGGAGGGGAGGGGATAAGACCAGGGGCGTACGAACGCGAGGCCGAGGGCAGACGGGCTTGCTCGCCGGCCTCGGGCTCCGTAACGCGTGCAGAGAGGGTGGTTTTCGGTCCCACCGGGGCAGGGCGTAGGTATCGGAGGAACGTAACACGTCTGCCGGTTTTGGGCCAGACGGCTTGCTTGGGGCTCCGGTGGAGGACATAGAAAAGGGGCAGCCGGCCGTCATGGCCCGCTGCCCCCGTAGTGGCGCGTCCGATCCCTGTGATGCCCGACACGTGTTCTATTGCACCACCGTCAGGCGACGGGTGCGGGTGTGGCCGAGGGCCTGCAGGCGCACGATGTAGACGCCGCTGGCGAGGGTGCGAACGGGAACGTGGAGTGCACGCTCTTCCCCGGCCGCCGGGCGGCCGTCGTAAAGCGTGCGGACGCGTTGGCCCAGCACGTTATAGAGCGTGACGACCGCTTTGCCCTTCTTCTTGAGCGCGAACGAGAGCCGGGCCTGATTGTGAACCGGGTTGGGGGCTGGGCCCGAGAGCCGGAGTGTCTCGGTCATCTGCAGCTCAACGGTGACAGGGTCGGTGAGGGTTGCGGAGCCGTCTAGGTCCACCTGCCGGAGCCGGAACCGGTGCGTGCCTACCGTGAGGTCGGCGGCGTCGTAGCGGTACGACTGTGCCTCGGTCGTGGTGCCGCTGGGGGCCGCGCTCTCCACAAATCCGAGGCGGCTCCAGTCGTCGCCGGCCGGGCCCTGGTGCTGCACTACAAAGCCGGCGTTGTTTTGCTCGGACGCCACCTGCCAGGTGAGGGCCACCGTGCCGCTGCCGGATGGGGTGGCCTCCAGCGCCGTCAGCGAAACGGGGAGCTTCGACGACTGCGCACTAAACTCGGAGGTGTTGCCGTTTGCGTCGGTGGCGGTAGCCACGACGTGATCGCTCCGGCTTACCGAGGCCGCGGGGGGGAACGTGATGGTTTTGGCGTCCGGCCCCGTGGTCGATGTGTTGTAGTCGCTGACGGTGTAGGTGTCGGTGCCCAGGTAGGCCGCCCCCTCTTCCTGGTCCGTGTCGGCCCGGTAGAAGTCCACCGTCAGGTCGTAGGCGCTGGCGCCGCTGCCCGTGGCGTTCGGGTCGCTGGGCACCCGGTAAGTCACGGTCACCTCATCGGCGCCCGCATCGTAGCTCGCGCTCTGGATCTCCGGGAAGTTCTGGAGACGATTCGAGCCATCGTCGGGGTCGCCCGCGTCGTTGGGCGTTACGCCGTCGCGGCCGATGTCGAGACCGAGCTGGTCATTGTCGAAGATCGCGTTGCCCCGCACGGTGTGTCCGCTCCCGCCGCTGAGTCCCACGCCGAAATCGTTGTAGGCGATCGTGTTGGCCGCACCGGTCCCAGTGCCGCCAATGACGTGATCCGAGCCGAAGAGCCGGAGGCCCGCGCCCGCCCCGTCGAGCTGGTCTCCGGACGCGTTGGTCCCAATAAAGTTGCCCTGCACCGTGTTGCTGGAGCCGGCAATCACGACCGAGTTCGTTGCCGTAAATCCGACGGTGTTGCCCGCGCCACTCGCCGATCCGCCGATCAGGTTGCTGCTGCCGGCATCCACGTCGATGGCGTTGAAGCTGCTGCCCAGGTCGTCGCCGTTGGCGTTGGTGCCAATGTAATTCCCCTGCAGGGTATTGCCCGAGGTGGCGATATAGATCTCATTCTTGTTCCCGGCAATCACATTTTCTGCCCCGTCGGCCGTGCCGCCGATGCTGGCGGACGCGCCGCTGGTAATGGCCACGCCGTCGCCGTCATTCCCGAGGAGGCTGTCCCCAGCATCGTTGGTGCCGATATTGTTGCCCAGCACGGTGTTGGAGGAGGTGCCGCTGCCGGTGAGCAGCACGCCGTTCTCCGTGTTGCCACTGATTACGTTGCCGGAGCCACTTGCGGCGCCGATGGTGTTGCCGGAGGCGCCGTCTGTGACCTCGACGCCATTCTGATCGTTGCCCAGGTCCGTCGTGCCGTCACTGGCGACGCCGATGTAGTTCCCGGTCACGGTAGTGGAGGTGGCGCCCGCGTTCGTGATTTGAACGCCAGCCCGCCCATTTCCGCTAATGATGTTTCGGTCGCTGCTGCTCGTGCCCCCGATCGTCGTGCCCGTCACATCGTTGAGAAGCACCCCCTCGAAGCCATTCCCCATGGCACTCATGCCGTCGGGGCTGGTGCCAATGCGGTTGCCGTACACGGTATTGTCGTCGGCTCCGGAGAGGCCGATGAAAATGCCCCGCTGACTGTTGTTGGAGATGACGTTATCGGGGCCAATCAGGTTGCTGCTGGCGCCGTTTTCGACCAGGAGGCCGTTCCCGCCGTTTCCGGCCACGGACCCGTCAGCGGCCACGCCGATGTAGTTCGACTGGATGGTATTGCCAATGGAACCGTCGAGCACGAGCCCATCCCCGGCGAAGTTGATGAGGGCAAGGCCCTGCACCGTGCTCGCACGGGTAATAGTGAGGCCAGCGGTCCCGGAGCCCGCGTTCTGGCCGTCAAGCTCCACGACGGGGCTGTCGACGTAATCGGGCTCGCTGGCGGCGTCGATGATGACCGGGTCCGTCACGTTCGGGAGCGCGCTTTGGGGCTGAATGGTGTGCGGGGCGGCGCCAGAAATATCGAACTCGATTTCGTCCGAGGTTCCGTTGTCGTTGGCTTCCTGGAGGGCCGCTCGGAGCGTGCAGTCGCCGCTGCTGGTGGCACAGGTATCGTCCCCGATGTTGGCGTCGGCCGCGTCGCCGGTGGCGTCGACCGTGAAGGTGGCCTGGGCCAACGCGGGGCGGGGCCCCAGTCCTGCGAGGCAGATGCCCAGCAGGAGCAGGCCCAGCCCCCGAACGAGTTTTGGGGGACCGTCTGAACGTTGACACGACAAGAAGTGTGTAGATGTGTTCATAATTGCAAGGTGCTAGTAGGAGAGGGAGATCGATGAAACACCGGGTTCGGGCCTGGCCACCGCCGGTAGAGGGGGGCAAGCCGGACCACGCTCCGGGCGTGTGACTCGGAGGGGGCACAATAAGCAAACCAGCCAGGGAGGAGACGGCGCGAACAGACGGGAAGACCGGCGTTGATCCGTGAGCCGCAACCGGTTGACGAGGAGAAGCCCGTCCCTACGCCACGGTGTCGCCGACTGGAGACCCCAGGCCGTACACAGCCAGTAAACATGAAATTGAAGTAAAAGAGCACGGTGCTGTGGGCCTCGCCAGCGGACGGAAGGCGTCGTTGTCAAAATAACACGTTCGTAACTACACAATTTCTCTGTATGGAGAGGGTGAACAAGTCGTAGGTCGTGTCGGGGCTCAGCTCTCGGGGCCGACTCCTGCGGGGCGTGTCGTCTCGCCGCGCTGCGGTGGGGAGCAGCGATGGATCCCGCCGGGCGCCTGGCAGTTGCTCATGTCGCAGCCCTGCCGGGCGCACAGTTCTCGCCCACAGCCCGCCTCCCTTCTGCCAATGGACTGCGCTTCGTCCCTACTTGTCTCGTGCCGCCGCGTCCTCCCGTGGGCCGGGGTGGGCCTGGTGCTACTGGGGATGGTCCTTGCCGGACCGTCGGCTCGGGCCCAGGATCGCCCGGTGCCCGACTCCGTGCGGACCGCCCTGGAGGCCCGTGACCTGACCCCGGCGCAGGCCCGTCAGCGGGCCCGCGAGCTTGGCATCGACCTCTCCAATCCCGAGCGCGCCGCCCGGCAGGCCCGGCGCCTTGGGGTGCCGGCCGCCCGCGTGGAGGCGCTCCTCCGGGCCGTACAGCCGGCCGAAGCCGCCGACACCACGGGCCCGGCCGTGCGGCCGGGCACGGTCGGCCAGGAGGGCGTAGCACCGCCCGACACGACGCCCCCTACCCTGCCATCCGACACCACTGTGTCGGACACCACCGCGCCGGACACGACCGAGGCCCCCGATCCTGACGACGAGCTTGGCTACTTCGGCTACGACACGTTCGACACGGTGCCCGACGCCTTCCGGCCCAGCCGCGTGGGGCCTGTGGACGACAGCTACGTCGTGGGGCCGGGCGACGAACTGCGCCTCGTGGTGTGGGGCGCGCCGGAGTTTCAGTACGATCTCACCGTCGACCGCCAGGGGCGCGTCTTTGTGCCGAATCATGGCCAGTTTACCGCCGCGGGCAAGGCGCTCGACGCGCTCCGCCGCGACATGAAGCAGTGGCTCGGGCGCAAGCACGCCGGCCTCCGAGAGGAGCCGCAGACCGTGTTCATGGACCTCTCCCTCACGCGCCTCCGGCCGCTCCGGATCTTCGTGCTCGGGGCCGTGGCCCAGCCGGGGGGCTATACGGTGAGCGCTACGGCCAACGCCTTCAACGCCCTCTACAGCGTAGGTGGGCCGTTGCAGCGCGGCAGCCTGCGCCGCATTCAGGTGATCCGCGACGGGGCCGTGGCCGACACGGTGGACCTATACGACTACCTCACCGATACCGGCACGCCCACGCCGGTGGACCTGCAGAGCGGCGACTACCTGCGTGTGCCGGTCCGCGGTACGACGGTGGCCATCACGGGGGCCGTGGAGCGGCCGGCCTACTACGAACTGCAGGAGGGGGAGACGGTGCGCGACCTGATCGCCTACGCCGGGGGGCTGGCGCCGGACGCCTACACGTCCGACTTCGAAATCAGTCGGCTCGTCCCGCCTGCCGAGCGCACGGACGACTCGTCGGTGCCGCGGCGCGACCTCAACTACGACCTCGGCGCCGTCATGGACGGGGCCACCACCGTGTCCCTCGCCGACGCTGACCGTGTGCACATCCGGTCGGTGCCGGACCGCTCCGACCCCGCCGCGGCCAGCAACGTCGCGTCCGCCGAGATTGCCGGGGCGGTGTACCAGCCCGGCACCTACGCGCTGGGCGACAGCGTGCGCACGGTGCGCGACCTCATCCGCCGCGCCAACGGGCTCACCGACGACGCCTACCGGCAGCAAGCCTCTCTCCTCCGCTTCGATGAGGACCTCGACGAGGCGGTGCGCTCCATCAACGTCGACAGCGCCCTGGCCGGGGTGCCGCGGGCCAACGTGCCCCTGGTGCCGGGCGACAGCCTCCACATCCCCTCCGTCCAGGCCCTGGAGGGCGTGCGCACCGTGCGCATTACCGGCCAGGTGCGCAATCCCGGCACGTACCCGTACCGAAGCAACATGACGGTGCAGGACCTGCTGCTGCGCGGCGGCGGGCTGGCGGACAGCACCTTCCTGAAGGACGTGCTTCGCTCGCGCGCCGACCTGTACCGGGAGGCCGCCGACGGCCGCTCCGAGCGTCTCATTCCGTTCAACCTGGCCCGCGCCCTCCACGGCCGCGGCATGGCGAACACGCCCCTCCGGCCCGGCGACCGCATTCGCATCTACCCCCTGCGTGCCGAGGTGAACCGCGACCAGTATGTGGAAGTGAGCGGCGCGGTGAAGGAGCCGGGGCGGTACGACTACCAGGAGAACCTGACGCTGGAAGACGCCATCCTGAAGGCCAACGGCTTTACGGAAGACGTCTACCTGAAGGAAATCCAGATCGCGCGTCCCAAGGAGGGGGAGGAGGGCATGAAAACCTTCCGGGTGCCCCTCAACGGCACCTTGAGCGGCACCGAGGACGTGCGCTTTTCGGCGCACGACACCACCCGTACGCTGGATGCGGCCGCCGACGTGCAGCTGCAACACCGCGACCGTGTGCTCGTGCGCTCGGATCCGGACTACAGCGAGCGGGTATTCGTGACGCTGCGCGGGGAGGTGGCCTTTCCCGGCGATTATGCCCTGGAGAGTGAGGGGGAGCCGCTCTCGTCCGTGCTCGACCGCGCCGGCGGCATCACGGACAGCGGCTATCCCGGCGGCGGCCAGCTCATGCGCGACGGCGAGCGGTTTATCATCGACATCCAGAGCGTGCTCCGCGGCACCGACGACCTGGAACTGCGCGACGGCGACCGCATCGTCATCCCCACGAAGCCGAACAGCGTCTCTGTGCGCGGCAACGTCGCGCGGCCGGGCCGCATCAAGCACCAGAAGGGCGAAGACGTGGCGTACTACCTCGACCGCGCCGGCGGCGTCCGTGACAGCACCAAGAACGTCTACCTCACCCAGGCTACCGGGGCCACCTTCCAGGTAGACACCGGGTGGTTTGGGCGGACGCCCGAGGTGACCGATGGAGCCGTGATCCGCGTCACCAAGGAGCAGCCCGAGCCGGAGGAGGGCGAGGGCGTCGACGTCGGAGAGGTGATTACCGATGTGACCGGCATTCTCTCCAGTGCGCTCACGGTGATTGTGCTCGCCCTGCGGGCGTTCGACTAGGCGAGAGGCGCAGGTGGACTCCCGCAACGGACTTTCTGCATAGCAACGGTCTCACGATGGGTACGGCTCGGCACTCAGAACCGGAGAGCGACGGGCGGCGGGACCGTGCGGCGTCCCACGACGACGAGATCCTGCTGATCAACCTGCTCCTCACGCTGAGCCGGGGCCGTGGGCTCATCGTGCTGTCCGTCCTCGTGTTTGGGCTGTTTGGCGTGCTGTACGCCGCCCTCTCGCCCGCGGAGTACACCGCCCAGTCGAAGGTCGTCCGGGAGGCGGGGAGCGAAGAGGGCGGCGGGTTGCCGTCGGGACTGCCGTCCATTCAGGGGCTCGGGCTCAACCTGGAAGGGGGCGGGGCGGGCGGACTCACGCCCAGTTCCTACCCCGAGATTGCCACGAGCCGAGAGGTGCGGCTGGCCGTGGCGCGCGACACCTTCCATTTCCCCGGCACTGGCCGCCGCACCACTTTCGTCGACCACGTCAACCGCCCGGCGGGGCTGTTCGACACGGTGCTGCGCTACACGCTGTGGCTGCCGTGGACGGTCGTGGAGGCGGCGGGACACCTCGCGGCCCCTGACGAGCCNCTGCCGGTGGAGGCCGACAGTGCGGATGGGCGCATTTACCCGACCGACGCGGAAGAGCGCGCCATCGCGGCCCTGGGCGACCGGGTGTCCGCGTCTGTGGCCCAGTCCGGGGCGCTGGACGGCGGGGGCGGGCTCATGACCATCGCCACGACGGCGACGGCCCCGACCCTGGCGGCCCGCCTCAACGAGCACGTGATCCAGCACCTCCGGGCGCGCGTCCAGGAAATCCGGACCGAAACGACCCGCGAAAACCTGGCGTTCGTGGAGCAGCGGTTCGAGGAGGCCCAGCAGGAGCTCGACGCGGCCGAGGACCGCCTCGCCCAGTTCCTCGAGCAAAACCGGAGCGTGCTCACGGGCGGAAACGACCCCCGACTCGAATTCCGGCGCGAGCGCCTCCGGCGGGAGGTGCGGTTTAAGGAACAGCTGTACAGCCAGCTCCAAAAACAGGTGACCCAGACGCGCCTCCAGCTGCAGCGCGAGCAGCCCGTGGTCACGGTTGCGGAACAGCCGGCGCCGCCCACCCGGGCGAGCGCCCCCAACTGGACGTTCGTGATTGTGCTGAGTCTCGTCCTCGGGGCGCTGGTNGGGGTCACTGGGGCGTTCCTGCGAGCGGCCGTTCGGCGGCAGGGGGGCGAAGAGGAGACGCAGGAGAAAATGCGGGAGGTGCGGACCGCCTTCCGCCCGGCGGGCATTGTGGAGGGCGTTCGGGCGGAGCTGGGACGCCGGGACACCGACTGAGGAAGACGGGGCGGTGCTTCGAGATCACCGACATCGGCGTCAGGGAGGCGGCATGCTATCAGGGCCATGTTGGAAAGACGTCGCTCCAGGCCCCGGTCTGGTGCCCATCTGACGATTGTGGAGGGCTTCCCGGCTCGTCGGACCGGCTCCAAGTCACTACGGAATCGAGTTCAACACAAGACCTGGACCGACGAGGATCGTGCCTTCGTTGACGCCATGGCTTCACTCGCGGAATCCCCCACATCTTGCGCGATAGGAGCCTGTCGTGCTTATTGAACGTACTGCCAAACGGCAAGGAGCTCGGGTTCTCTGACCAGTTCCGTTCTTCGAAGATGGAGATCCTCCGCACATTCTTTGACCTGCTCACTCCCCGCGAGCGGCGCAACCTGTACCTGCTCTTTGGCGCCGTGCTCGTGATGGCGGGGCTGGAGGTGGTGAGCGTCGGGTCCATCCTGCCCTTCCTGCAGGTGGCCGCCGACCCCGCGAGCGTGCACGAGAATGCCTACCTGCACTGGGCGTACGACACGTTCGGCTTTACCAGTACCAATTCCTTCCTCATTGCGCTCGGGCTGCTGGCGTTTGCTGCGCTCGTCCTGAGCAATGCCTTCATCGTGGTCACGATGTGGGCGCTCTACCGCTACGTGTGGGGACGCAACCACAGCCTTTCGCGCCGCCTCCTGCGCAGCTACCTGCATCGGCCCTACGAATACTTCCTCACGCGCAACAGCGCGGAGCTGGGCAAAAACGTGCTCGAAGAGGTGAAGGAGGTAACGACGGCCATGCTGTACCCGGCCCTGCGGGGCGGGGCCAAGGCCGTCGTGGCGGTCTTCATCATCGGCTTCTTGTTTGTCGTCGACCCGATCGTCGCGAGCATTCTCACGGTGGTGCTGGGTGGGGCGTACGCCGCGGTACACTTCACCGTGCGGGCGTGGCTCGACCGGGCGGGCGAGGAGCGCGTGGCGGCGAATACGGAGCGGTACCAGCTGGTGAGCGAGGCGTTCGGCGGCATCAAACAGGTGAAGCTGCGAGGCAGCGAAGACTCCTTTCTGGAGCAGTTCGACGCGCCCTCGAAGCGGTACGCGCGCCTCCAGGCCCACGCCCGGGCCGTGCGGAAGTCCCCGCGCTACGTCCTGGAGGCCGTGGCGTTTGGGGGCATCATCCTGATTGCCGTCTACCTGATCGTGGTGCAGGAGACCCTCCAGCAGGTCATCCCCATCCTGGGCCTCTACGCCTTTGCGGGCCACCGGCTCATGCCGGCCCTGCAGAAGGCGTTCGGGGGAATCGCGAGCGCCCGCTTCAACAGTGCGGCGCTGGCGGCGCTGCACCGCGACTTTCAGGGGCCCACCGACGGAGACCCTTGGGCGTCGCGGGACGAGCGGGGCGACGCGTCGGGCGAGCCGCTCACCCTGGACGACCGCCTCGTGCTCGACGGGGTCTCGTTTGCCTACCCCGACGCCGAGGCGCCCGCCATCGAGGACCTGTCCCTGGAGATTCCCGCGAACACGACGGTGGGATTCGTGGGCAAGACGGGATCGGGGAAGACGACCACGGTCGACCTCATCCTGGGCCTGCTCCGTCCGCAGACGGGCCGTATTGCGGTCGACGGGGCGCCGCTGCGGGGCGCGGCCGTTCCGCGGTGGCAGCGGACCATCGGCTACGTGCCGCAGCAGACGTTCCTGGCGGACGACACCGTGGCGCGCAACATTGCCTTTGGGGTGCGGGAGGAGGAGATTGACATGGAAGGCGTGAAAGACGCGGCGCGGCGGGCCCACATCCACGACTTCGTGACGCGGGAGCTGCCGGACCGGTGGGAGACAATCGTGGGCGAGCGCGGGGTGAAGCTGTCCGGTGGGCAGCGCCAGCGGATCAGCATTGCCCGGGCGCTCTACCACCGCCCGAGCGTGCTCGTCTTCGACGAGGCGACGAGCGCCCTGGACCAGGCCACGGAGGCGAGCGTGATGGAGGCCATCTACGAGCTGGACGACGACCACACGATCCTCGTGATTGCGCATCGGCTCAGCACCGTCCAGCGGGCCGACAACATCATTATGCTGGAGCAGGGGCGGAAGGTGGGGGAGGGGACGTACGACGAACTCGCCCACGAGCACGCGAAGTTTCGGGAGATGGCGCTTTCGTAGGATTGAAATTGATTCCTAATCCCGGCGTTCTTGTTGAAGGCCCTCTCCGTAGTTCCGCAATGAGATGTAGGCTCCTCCGATGTGCTCCGTCAGCGTCGTTGTTACGTGCTACAACCAGGAAGAGTATATTGGCGACGCGATTGGAAGCGTCGTGCGGCAAACCCGCTACGACGCAATCTCGGAGATTATCGTTGTGGACGACGGGTCGACGGATGGCTCNGAGACGGTAATTCNGGGGTGGGCTGATCGTTGTGGTGAGATCCGGTACGTGTACCAGGAGAATCAGGGAGTTTCAGCGGCTCGAAATACAGGCATTCGGCACTCGTCTGGGGACTATATTGCATTTCTCGATGGTGATGACTTGTGGTGCGAAGATCGACTGGAGAAGCAATTAAGGGCGACAAAAAAGTACCCTGATGTTGGGCTTTTCTTTGGGGACGTGTACTCGTTTCAGAATGACCCTGCTGATCGAACACGGGGCTACTGCACCCGCTTTGAGTACGACGACGTAGAAGTGTTGTCTAAGCTCTACCTCTACGGTGGTCCGATCCTTACCCCGACGACGCTAGTTCGGTCTAACTGCTTTGAAGAGGTTGGGCTTTTCGACCGCTGTCTCTGGCAGGGTGAGGATAGAGATATGTGGGTGCGAATCGCGGCGGAATATTCAATTCATCACGTCGGGGAACCAGTAGCGCTAGTCAGACACGGAAATGAAAGCCTC
>JGI1684J13235_1000544_pt1 | contig 14009 bp, 17 predicted proteins | sample PonA232FremontCA_2_FD_13235 | JGI IMG/M metagenome (IMG submission 13235) | reverse complement strand
ATGGACCATCTCACCTTTGACAACTTCACGGTAAACAAAATAGAAAACGTAAGCAACACCTCAAACGAACTACTCGGACCGGGCGATACAGTGCAAATAACAATTGACAACGGCGAAACAACCGAGGATATCTCGCTAGAAAGAGGCGACGAAGCAAGCCTAACATTCATACCTCCTGAAGGATTCGACACCTACTACGGAGTCAACGTACCAACCGTACTCAGACAAAACACTTGGTACGAAATGTAAAAACAAAACCCCCACAGGGGTACTTTTCTTTTTTTCTTTTTTTATTACCATATCTAACTTCTCAGCATTTTTCAGATTATTAAAACTAATAATCATCTTTAACGTCATAAAAACTATTAAAACTAATAATCAGTATCTGATAATTGTCTAAAAGCCCTTTTAATGTCTCAAAGACAAAAATAAGACTAACAAAAGTTTAATGAGTAAAAGGGAGGTGAAATTATCATGTATGATAAAATTAGGAAACTCAGGAAAGACAAAAAAGGACTTGTAGGAATCGGAACACTCATAATATTCATCGCCATGGTCATCGTTGCAGCTGTTGCAGCCGGAGTACTGATTAACACTAGTCAATCTTTGCAGGAACAAGCGCGAGCGACTGGAGAAGAAACCATTCGATCAGTATCCTCAGGAGTCGAAGTAGGCGCTGTGAAAGGACAAACAAATAGCGACGCGATAATAGAAAACCTTGAAGTAGTAATATCTACTTACCCTGGATCCGATGGAATTAACCTAGACGAAACGGTCATACAAGTAACCACTCAGAACGAGATGGTACACCTCACCTATGAAAACTTCACAGTGAACAAGATAGAAAACGTAAGCAAGACGGCAAACGTACTGCTCGGACCAGGCGACACCACACAGATCACAATAGAAAACGCAGACCTAGGAGCAAATATAGTTCTAGAAAGAGGCGACGATGCAAGTCTAACGTTCATACCTCCTGAAGGATTCGATACCTACTACGGAGTCAGCGTACCATCCGTACTCAGACAAAACACTTGGTACGAAATGTAAAAACAAAACCCCCACAGGGGTACTCTTCTTTTTTTCTTTCTTTTACCCCCCATATAGCAGATATTGACTACTAAATATTCTTAAAACAAATATATTAACTTTAAACTACAAAAAATGATAATCAAAGCATGATAATTGTCTAAAAGCCCTTTTAATGCCTCAGCGACAAAAAAATAACGGTTGAAAATTAAAAGATTAAATTGAGGTGGTAAATTGGATAAAAAGGGAATAAAAGCAAGAGAAAAGGGCCTTGAAACGGTGACAATAAAAATGAACCTTCAAAAAAACCATATAAAAATAGAAAACGATGAAGAAAAATCAATAAAGAAACCCATACTCACCAAGAAAAATAAAAAGAGCGCAGAACCCGACAATAAATAATCAAAACAGAACAAACGTATAGATAGTAAAAATAACAGGCTCATTAGAGACTTAAATTACTTTTTTCCTTCCTTAATCATAGATATAAATATGTAGTCGTATATGAATACAAGCTTTTAATCAAATCACTTTTTTTCTCTAGTAATCTTTTTGAAAGATTCATATATATTTACATTTCATTACAGCTAATACTCATCATTACCATTCGAAAATAATACACAATCATCTATGTCGTATCAACCATTATTAATATTATATATTAGCTTGCTTTTTTTTAGCCATATGAACTGACTCTTTCATATCAACTATCATTATGGATTTATACTTTTTTACCTATGAACAGAACAACTAGGGAAGAAGATTTTCAAACATGCAAATAAATTCTCGAAAAGTAACTCTAAAAAATAATCCATAACGTAAATTATCTAAAATCTTCCTTTACCGATACGCTCATTTCGGTGACATTTATTCCTGAAGCACTATGTTTCAATACAACCAGATAATCATTTTCCGTTTGCAAACGTTCCCCACGAGAATCTTTCACAATAGCTAGCTCTCCACCTTCCATAAAAGTAGGCATAGCTTCATCAAAAGTACGATTTTCATCCACAAGAGAAGCTTCAGTAGGATCTCTGAAATCAGTCCCCGTGCCCTCGGTTGTAACTGATATTTTCAACTCATCCCAAAATAGATCCACGCCCTTCAAATGCTGTAAAATAATCTCCTCCTCGCCACCTTTCGCAATTACCACCGCCCTGGGCCTAACCGAGTACATAAAAATACCCGAAATAATCGTCACTACAACGACTGAAATCACTAAAAATATATTTCCCCTATTATCTTCAAATAACATATCTCAAAACCTTTTCATGGTCCCTTATTCCTTAGGCAGATAAATCCTAAAGGTAGTACCTTCTCCCTTTTCACTTTCTACCTCTATTTCACCATCATGCAGTTCTATAAAATGCTTCGTAACGGAAAGACCTATACCTAAACCTCTAGCCTTTTCCTTTTTCCCCGTCTCACCTCGATAAAACTTTTGAAATACCTTTTCTTGTTCTTCTTCTGACATCCCTACACCATTATCGGATACGCTCACCACAACTTCTCCATCTTCAAGCTTTGCTTCAATCTTAATTTTTCCTTCCGAAGACGTGTACTGAACAGCGTTTAAGATTATATTTCGGAAAACCTTATCTAAAAGCCTCTGATCCCCCACAATGTCAAGCGATCCATCCCCAAAAATAACCTCAACCTCATGGTCTTTCTGTTCTATTTCATCTTCTAAACTATCCAACACAGCTCTGATAATATCCGGTATGGAGATCGATTCTTCACCGGCCTTCACTCTCCCTGCCTCAATCCTGGACAAGTCTAACAAGTCCCCAACCAATCCTTCTATTTCACTAATCTTATCGGCGACTTTATATAGAGAGTCCTCCTGACGCTGTGGTAATCTTTCCGTTTCTTCAGATAACAACATCTCTATACGAGTCTTGACCGGTGTCAACAAAGAGCTTAATTCATGACTAACCAAATCAATAAATTCCGCCCTCGTCTCACTAGTTTTTTCAAGATTCTCCTTCCTCTTTCTCAACTTACTCTCCGTCTCTCTTAACCGCATATAAGCTTCGCTAAGCTCTTTTCTACGATTCTTGAGCTTATCTTCCATTTCTTTATGTTCAGTGATATCTTCAATTATCAACTGAGTAGCTGGATCACCATTATATGTAATATCCAACCCCCTAAATGACAGATATTTAATTTTCCCCATTTTGGTGACTACACTGCACTCGATCTCGAAAGGTACATTTTCCACTATGTCTCCCCTTTGCAATACTTCAGCCTCTTCCCTATCATCAGGATGAACAAAATTTAGAAATCCTAATTCTTTCAACGAATCTTTAGAACACTCAAAAATGTCCGACACCCTATCATTCAAATAATTTATCTCACCTTTCTGAAGAACTGCTATTCCAACCTGGGCATAATCCACAATCGCACGGTAGTACTTTAATTCAGAACTCAACTCTTCTTTCTCCGCCTGAATCGATTTTTTATTCTCACTTACTATCCCAATAACCTCCGGTTCGTCACCGGAGCTAAAGGACGTGAACTCAATATTAACTGAAATCTCTTCTCCTGTCTCTTTTTTTCCAGTAGCATTTAGAGAGATACTTCCCTTATCTTCCTTCAAAATCTTCTCGACTTCGTCTGAAACCTCTTCAACTGTCTCTGATTTAAAAACATCATTTAAGAATGCACCATGTAATTCTCCAGAGTCATAACCTAAGAAATCTTCCAATTCTGAATTAGCAGATTCTAAAACTATATCTCCAGATCTCTCGCGAGCAGTGAAAATTCCTACTGGAATACTCTCCCACAAAATATCAAGTAAATTATCTTTCTCCTCAATATTACTATTCTTCTCTTCAAGCTCATCTTGAATGTTTTCATATTCCGATAAATTCACTCCGACAGCTATATTATTCTGTACCCTTCCGTTTCCCCCTCTCAACTGTATATTTTTCCATCTTATCGGAATAATATCTCCATCTTTTGTTTTCCAAGGAACAATTTTTTCCTTAGGCAAATCACTCCTATCAGAACTCAATAAAAACTTTTCAACAGTTCCATTATCTACACTTTCTGGAAAAAAATCCCATATCGGTTCCTCAATTACTTCCTCTTCACTATAACCAGTAATATTCTCATAAATATCATCATATAAGACGATCCTACCCTCTGAATCTAAGCCTAAGACTATAGGTCCAAACTCTTCTTCCTTTTGACCTAAGTCTTTATCCGAATACTCTCCTTTCTCAATCTCATTTGACAAATTATCATCCCCTTTGTAATTAGCCGAAAAATCCCCTCATTTGTAAATAGATAAGAAAAATAAAAAATATCGGAAGTTTTTTCTATTTCCTTTTATCGTCCTCGGCGGATTCAATGTTAATGTTTAAAGACTGGTTTTCAAATCCAAAAGTGATCTCCACAAAAGAGACATTGGTCCTAAGTACCGTAGCTCTCTTTCCATCTTGGGTCAACTTTTTCTCCTTAACTTCCAACAAATCATTCTCTTCTAGCTCTTCGACTCTACGGTAACAAGTGGCTATAGGAATATCTAACTCACGACTCAACTCTCTCACTGTTTTGCCTTCATCTCTCGTAGCCGCTAAAATTTTCAAAGCATAATCATCTGCAAGTGGTCCCAAGATATCATTTATCATGTCCTCTAATTGCTGATTTTCAACATCACCAAGATTTAGTGTCTCTTTTAAACTTCCCTGACTGAAATCTAATTTTATTCTTTCATGGTTCTTAGCTTCAGTTGCATTTTTCAAAAATTTCACCTCCTGTGAATATCCATTTTTTAGTAAATTTATTTTTAGTTAACTTAACTTTACTTAATTATAATTTACTTATTGTTTATAAATCTTTAGTAAAATATAGCTTACAAAATAGGGGTTATTTTCCAAAATTGATAAAATTAACCTTACCTTTATAAAAAAATAGCAGTATAAAAAATTACAAACAAATCTTAAATTGAGGAAAAACATGGCAGGCCTACTGAAAGACATCGTGGGGAAAATAACCGGAGTCGAAAACGGAGATGAAGAAGTAGAACTAGAGGAAATAGACGAAATTTCTAACGGAGGATCTATAGAAGAGGACATAAACAATACTCCTAACGGTGGAAGCTCAGGAGAAGATATAAACCTAGAGGAAAATATCACAGACCCGGAAGAATCTATGGAAGGTCCAACAAGAGCAGATGGTGTAATGGAATCGGAAATAGAAGAGATGAGAGAAGAAATCGAAGATATGGACCAGAATATACAGAAAAACATGTCAAGGCATGAAAAAACAAGCGAAAAATTAGATGAGCTAGAGAAAAAATTAAGCAAAACTTACATGATCTATGAAACTGTGTTCCAAGACATAAACCCTTTTAAAGAAGATTACGAGTTCGAAGAAGATACACATGGAGTTCTAGAAGACTTTCTGGGGGAAGAAGGTTCACTACAATCCGGCGGAGCTCAACTGAGTGAAGAAGAAAAGGAAAAAATAGGTGAATTGGAAAACAGAGTCGAAGAACTAGAAAACATGATTGAAGAAGGTGAAAAAAGTACAACAGAAGACATTGAAGATGATTATAAAGAAGCATTTGAGGAAAGCGAGGGGGAAAGTGAAGCAAGATGGGAACCGGGCGATCCAGTGCTAGGACCAGAAGGAGAGGAACTAATTATAACTGACCGAGAATGGGATCCAGAAAAAGAATCGTGGAAATATGATTGTAAGCCAATGGGAGGTGAATAGAAATGGAGAAAGGTTCATTCTATGAAGATGAACTTTCAGAAGTTTCAGAAGAAAAAAAGAGTCTAAGCAATCCGCTAAAGATTGAAAAGCCATATCTAACGACTCAGAACTTGAAGAAGGGTGATTTAGAAAAAGAAATTCCCATACTGGAATGGTTAGACTATCTACTAACAAAAAAGGAAAAGGACGGACTTATTGAAGTACTATCTTACTACATAGATTTAGGTTGGATAAGTAAGAGAGCAAGAGATCACCTAATGTCCTACGCAAGAGGTTTCTCCAGCAGAAAAAAGGATAAAGTATTCTCTGAGATAAAAATGAACGGAAAAGGTTACAGCGTCAATAAAGAAAAAGAAAAAAACGAGCAAGACTGGGAAGAAAACAATAAAAGTAATCTCTTAAGTCCAAAAGATCACATTAAATCCCTCTACTATATCCTAAAGATAATAAAAAACGACATCAGCGAAGAAAAATATGAAAAAGTAATGAAAACCGTGCAAGAAAAAATTGGAGAAGAAAATATTTCCAATGAGGAGATAACTGAAGACGATTCGTCTGAAAAAGAAGAATAGCTAAGTTAAATCTAAACATGTGAAATCAGAAGGGTGAGGAGTATGAAGAAAAAAATTACACTAATGATTATCCTCATAAGCCTCCTCGCCCTCACAATCTTTCCTCACCCCTCCTTCGCTACGGCTCCCGCTCCCGAAGGTCTATCGGTTGAAGGTGGAAAAGCCCCAAACGATATAAAAAGCCTTACCCCCACATTCTCAGCCACTTACAAGAGTGAGATTTCAACTCTCTCGGCTAAAAACATAGAAATCATCATAGAGGAAAAGAAGAAGAGTTGGAAATGGAAAATAGAACAAAAAAGTGAGGTAGACCCTAATGAAACGGAAGAAGTAAAACTGAAGAAGCCTCTAGCACCGGGCAGAGAATATGAATGGAAAGTAAGATTTCAAAATAACACTGGCTGGAGTAATTGGAAAAAAAGCAATTTTTCTACAGCAAAATTCTTAAATCTACCTTCCGATGAGGCTAAGAATTTCCTAAAAGCGGGAAATTTGCCATCAAACGTAAGAGCTGAAACTTTGAAAAAATCTATGAAAGAAAACAGTCAAAAAACCGTCGAAACTATAAACTCTTTGAACATCTTCACTCTAAACGACATTCTATCCGAACTAACAACTTCCGTAAGCTCTTCCAAAACAGCAGCTGAAATACTTCAAGAAATGCCCAAAGAGAAATCTTTGGAGATAGTGAGCTCTATGATACAAATGGAAAAATTTGAAGAACTAGAAAAAATAATTTCCCAAGATGAAATTTCTAAAGAAAGATTACAAACCATCTATGAGGGACTTCCAGACCAGTTGCAGAAAAAACTAGAAGAGGAACTACCTGAAGATGCCAAAAATAGAATAGCCGCTCTAAGCGGGGGGGTGAACTCAACGATAGCAATAGTCTTGCTAGTAATAATTCTAGCTCTAACTCTGATCAGATACAGGGCTGAAAAAATGAGGAAAAACAAAGAAGAGAAATGGAACAAATTAGTTGCAAAATTCCTTTCATCAGGAAAAAACAGAATGGCCATCACCAGCAATATTGCCCCAAAAAAAGCAGCAGGGCAAGTGCAAAAAGCTATAGAAAGATTAGAGGTTCAAAATAGAGTAAAACTGGGAAAAGAGGAAAACGATATTTATCTAATTCGTAAAAGTTAATCTGTGAAGAAAAACTAGCTCACACCTTCTTTACAAATAATCAATTAATTCCTGAAAAAATTTACTTCAAGCCCCCCATACTGATAAAAAAAGAAAAAACCAATAAGCCACCAAACAAAACTAATACCAGGTGCAAAATATGGTTGAAAAACCTGTAGAAAAAGAAAAGATTGGGAAAGTAACCCACTACTTCACAGAAATAAATGTCGGTGTAATAGAACTTAGCGAGGACTTGAAGGTGGGAGATGAAATATCCATAGAAGGAGCAACTACAGATATACAACAACCTGTAGATTCAATGCAAATTGAACACGACGATGTAGAAGAAGCAAGTTCCGGTGATGCCGTAGGGATGAAAGTGAAAGATCGAGTTCGAGAAGGCGACATAGTTTACAAAATTAAGAAGTGAATTTTTAAAGAAACTCGTCCCCTTCCAATCCCAATTCAAAGGCCTCCTGTAAAATTTCGTACGCAGCTGCAGGAGGAATGATTCCGCGCTCTGTTATTATCAAATCAACATACTCCGAGGGAGTTACATCGAAAGCAGGATTCTTTATATTGACTCCTGGAAACTCTTCAGGAGAAACAATCTCTTCCTCATCCCTCTCTTCTATCTGAACTAATTCCCCAACTAATGTCGAAGGATGAAATTTGTAGCTCTCCGCCGCCACAAACAAGGGAACCCTTGCTTCATCAGCAGCAAGAGCTATCTGAGAAGTTCCGATCTTATTCACAACAGCACCATTCGCCGCTATGCTATCCGCCCCTACCACCACCTTATCCACCTCTTTCATGAAATGCCTAGCAGCCGAATCAACTATAAGAGTAACCGGAACACCATACTCGGAAAGTTCACGAATAGTAATATATCCCTGTCTTCTCGGCCTCGCTTCCGTAGCCACCACCTCAATATCCTTACCCTCATCGTAAGCCTTCTTAATGACTGAAAGAGCATTAGAACTATTGCAATGGGTTAGGATAGTGTCTCCATCGGAAATACGTCTGCACCCTATTTCCCCAATCTTTTTCTTCGCCTCATTAGCCCTCTGGACAAATTCCTTCGCTCTAGAAATAGCCTTATCTCTTACATCTTCTAAATCTCCCGAACTATCCAAATCTCTCGTCACATACCTAACAGAATTGGACAAAGAGACGGCACTCGGCCTCGTATCCAGTAAAATTCTCCCGGCTTCGTTCAAATCTTCGACCAATTGACTAGATGTCTCAGCTTCACTACCACTCGCCTCTTCCTTCAAAGCATTCGCCGCCGCCTTAGCAATCTTTCTGGCTCCTCTAATCTCCATAGTCTCTATTTTGTGAGCAATATCTTCCACCTTAGAAACTACCAACTCAACACCCAACCCAAATTTATAAACGATGATAGAAAAAACTTGCCAACCAAGGAATTAAAACTTAAACGCATATACAAGAATAAGATAAGGTCGATAAAATGGGAAAGAAAAAAGATTTTGAATGTCCTGAATGTGGCGGAAAAGGAGAACCCACAGGAAACACATGGCCTCTAACCAGTCCTATGGCTTTGATGGGTGGAAACCTGATAATCATGGGGACTCTAGAGTGTCAAGAATGTGGAAACAAATTTCGAAAGAAACTAAAGGAGATGCCCCTAGAGTCTGAGGAAGCAAAAAAGGCTAAAAAAGAAGCGGAAGAAAGCGACGAAGAGTAATCACTTGCTTCTTAGTTTATTGAGAAAAATCCTATAATCTGCCCGAATTGTTGGGTCTTCTTTTTCAGAAACTAGTTTGTCAAATTTTTTCTCGAAGTCCTGCAAACTAGAGGAATCATCAGCTATCTCCTCTACAACTTCTTCTAAATCCTGGGGAAAATTGAGATATGGTTGAACGGACTCAAAGGCACTAATCGCTTTCTCTTTTTCTTCGCTCTTCATAGATCCACCTAAAGATCCAAAAGATCTTCTTTGTAAGTCTCTATAGTCATGGTAATATCAACGTCTTTAACGCCTTGATAAGTACTGACTCTATCCTCCACGAATTCGCTTATCTCAGCACGGTCCTCAGCTCTGACTTTAGCTATCAAACCATGATTGCCAGTTGTTTTGTGCACCTCACAAACACCTTTACATCTAGTCAATACACCAGCAACCCGTCTAGCTTCACTAGATTTAACATCTATATTCAAAAATGCAGCAATATTATACCCTGCTTTCTCAGGGTCAACTTTTGCTGTATAACCTTCCAGAACCCCCTCTTCTTCTAGATTCTTTATTCTTCTCCTGACGCCCGAAGTGCTCAAACCAACTTCATCAGAGATGTCCTTGAGAGTTTGTCTCCCATCCTCAACCAACATTTCAATAATCTTCATATCTACGCTGTCCAAATCACGAATAACAATCACCCCTAATCTCTAAAAATAAAACAATTGTGTTTTTACCATTTCGTGTATTCAACTCATACACTTGAAAGCTTATAATCATTATGCATTTTAAAAGTCGTAAAGGAAAACCAGACCTCGAAGATCCAATTTTTAATATACTTGGATTTGTCCGTCGACAATCCTTTCAGAAATATTCGTCAAATTAGATAGATGCTCGGCCGCTATGCTTTCAGCTGAAGACTCTAAATTTTTCACGGAATAACCGTCCTCTGGACATAACCTTACATTCAAAACTTTCGGATCGTTGATGGGAGACCCAATCTGACTAAGCGTTCTAACAAAAACCTCTTCCACCCCTTCCATTTCAGATATTTCCTCAGCTATTTCCTCAGATAATATGTTGTATAATTTTCCTACATGGTTTACCGGATTCTTACCAGCTGCTGCTTCAAGGGACATAGGTCTATCAAAGGTTATCAATCCATTCACTCTATTACCTCGACCTGTCATCCCATCGTCGCCCTGCTCTGCAGAAGTTCCTGTAACTGTTTGATAAACAACTTCGTTTTCGGGTTCATCAGCTGTGTTAATATTTACATTAACTGATCTTTCTGTTATTTCGGACGAAAGTTTCAGTACTTCCTCAGCTAATTCTTCTTTTATTGAGAGATAATAGTCCAAATCATCTATGAAGGAGGAAACCATAGCAATTGCAATTGTCAAATCAATTTCATCCCCCTGCCTTCTTGCCATAACTTTAACATCCTCCCCAACCTCGGGATAATCCTGCTTGAACTCCTCAGAATTCAAAGTTCTTTCCGTCTCAAGTGCTAACTTTTCAGTTTCTGAGAAAGGAGCATAACCTACTCCCATAGAAGTATCATTTGCTGGAGGTATTCTATTGTTTTTAAAAATATTTTTCAAGTCTACAGAACCGCTACCTATCCGAGCCTCCATTTCTACGTGTTTGTCTAAATCTAGAAATCTGACTTTCTCTTCAAGATAATCTCTAGCGGCCTCCAAAGAGATCTTATCCACAGGCACTTTTTCACCGTTAACCTCATCAGTCCCTCTTCCCGCCACGACGAGGTAGATTGGAGACTCAACTTCACCCCCCCCAAACTCCGGACTCGCAGTTCCTCCCACTAAAAGGACCTTATCGGTATTATGATGGAGGATATTATCGAACCTATCCAAATATTCTTTACTGAGAGCTCGACTCACAGCATCAGATATACCATCTGCAAGAGTATCAGGATGGCCTATACCTTTGCGTTCAACGATTTCAATTCCATGATTTTCCGCCGAGGGTCTATGAGATTCCTCAACGACTATATTCTCATTCATATTTAGCCTATCGATATCTATTCACAGACATCTTATTAATTTTTATATCCCCTTTAAAGCAGAATTAGATAAATCCGGTGCCTTTCTTAAATTAGAATGTTCTCAAGTTAATATGAGAAAATCCCTAAAGGAGAATAATTCTAGAATGTTTGACGACGCCACAAAAGATAGAGTTTCAAGGTGGATAGCGGGAGATATAGCAATATCCGACAACCCTGGAGCCTCAATAAAAAGGTGGAGAAAAAAATTTGATATCAACCAGAATACTTTGGCCGGAAAACTCGAAATCTCTCCTTCAGTGATAAGCGATTATGAATCGGGGCGGAGGAAATCCCCTGGAACCGGTATAATAAAGAAAATTGTTAGAGCTTTCATTAAATTTGATGAGGAGCAAGGGGGCCAGGTCACTAAAGCTTTTGCAAATCGTTTTGAAGCTCATCTCCCCACTGAAGTTGTGAGAGATATTAGCGAATTTGAGAACTCTGTCAATGGAGAAAAATTTTTGGAGATAGTGAAGGGGGATGTGGTAGCAAACGGGGATCTGTTGGATAAAGGATTATTTGGATATACGGTGATAGATGGTCCTAAAGCCATTCTAGAGCTGACAACTACAGATTTTGCAGGACTGTTCGGGGTGAGTAGAGAACGAGCTCTAATTTTCACAAACGTAAGTACTGGAAGGTCTCCCATGGTAGCTATCAAAGTCAGAGGGATGACTCCCGGTGTAATCGTGCTTCATGGCAATGTCGATAAACCTGACAAGCTTGCTATAAGAATTGCTGAAGACTTGAAGGTTCCTTTAGTCGTTTCTAACGTTTCAGATACTGAGAAGTTGATAGACAACTTGCAAAAAAATCTATCTTGATTAGTTAATCGTCGAAGAAAAAATAGACAATAGTAAGATTTTTATGGGATACAAGGGGCAGAAGTGAATCAACACGCCCAATAATAATTCTAAGTGATCATATTGAATACATCAATAATAGGCTACGGTAGCTACATACCAAAGTGGCGAATAAAAGTCGAGGAAATTGCAAAAATATGGGGTAAAGACGCGAAGAGAGTTAAAAACAAACTGAACATCAAAGAAAAATCTGTAGCTAATGATGATGAGGATACGACTACAATAGCGGTTAACGCAGCCAGAAACGCAATCAAAAAATCCGAAATAGACCCTCAAAATCTAGGAGCAATATACGTAGGGTCCGAATCCCACGCCTACGCAGTAAAACCCACAGCAACAATGGTCGCCGAGGCGATACAAGCCACTCCCAACCTAACTGCTGCTGATTATGAATTCGCCTGTAAGGCCGGAACTGCTGCTATACAAACTTGCATGGGTCTAGTAGAATCCGGAATGTGTGAGTACGGCATGGCAATAGGAGCGGACACTGCTCAAAGCAAACCGGGAGATCCATTGGAGTACACTGCAGCAGCAGGGGGAAGCGCTTTTATCATAGGAGAGGACGGCGAAGACTCAATTGCCGATATTGAAGGGACCGAATCCTATACCACAGACATTCCCGATTTCTGGAGGAGAAATAAACAACCATACCCTGAACATGGAGGACGATTCACCGCTAGACCAGCTTATTTCAAACATGTTCTCTCAGCAGCTAACAAACTCCTAAGAAAGCTAGAATCGACCCCCCAAGATTATGATTATGCAGTATTTCATCAACCAAACGGAAAATTCCCCATAAAAGCGGCAAAACGTTTGGGATTTGACAAGGAAAAGATTGAACCCGGACTATTGACACCGCAAATAGGAAACACGTATTCGGGGGCCGTTCCTTTGGGACTAGCTTCCGTACTGGACCAAGCCGAACCAGGAGAGAGAATATTTGTCGTGTCCTTCGGATCAGGGGCGGGTAGTGATGCTTTTTCCCTGAGCGTTAATGAAGGGATTGAAAAGAACGACAATTCCGTGCCCAAAGTAAAAGACTTCTTGAAAGGGACGGAATATCTCGATTATGGGGAATATGCCAAAAGACAGAACCTGTTGGTGAGATAAATATGAGAGATGTTGCTATAATCGGTACAGGTATCACAAAATTTGGAGAGCTGTGGGACACCACTTTTAGAGAGATATTCGTAGATGCCGGAGTAAGGGCTCTGGATGATTCCAACGTAAGCGGTCACAATATAGACGCTATGTATATAGGAAACATGTCTGCAGGGCAGTTCATAAAACAAGAACATGTCGGATCAGTAATCGCCGACCATTCAGGGTTAAAACCCATACCCTGCACAAGGGTAGAAGCAGCTTGCGCATCGGGTGGCTTGGCACTACGTGAGGCTTTCATCTCGGTGAGTTCAGGGATAAATGATCTGGTGGTGGCCGGAGGGATAGAAAAGATGACGGATTTACTATCAGACAAGCCTAACGGAATCCTAGGGGCACTTTCCGATAGGGAGTGGGAAGCCTATGTAGGGGCGACCTATCCGGGACTCCATGCTCTGATGGCCAGACGACATATGCACAAATACGGAACAACCGAAGAGCAGATGGCTGAAGTGGCTGTTAAAAATCATAAGAATGGGGCCCTCAACCCTTATGCTCAATATCAGAGGGAAATAAGCAAAGAGGCTGTCTTGAAATCCGCCCCGGTCACTACACCTCTGAACACGCTTGATTGTTCCCCCATTAGTGACGGCGGCGCGGCTCTAATATTAGCTCCCGCGGAAAAGGCTAAGGAGTATACTGATAATCCGGTGGTCATCAAGGGGACGGGACAAGCTAGCGGAACTCTATCTTTGCACGACCGAGATTCTCTTACGGAAATACCTGCTGCTGTTCAAGCGGCTGAAAGTGCTTATGAAATGGCCGGAAGA
>JGI1684J13235_1000542_pt1 | contig 14019 bp, 14 predicted proteins | sample PonA232FremontCA_2_FD_13235 | JGI IMG/M metagenome (IMG submission 13235) | reverse complement strand
TTGGGGCGTTTTGCCGCATATTTCGCATGTCTTGGCCATAAAGAAACCTCCCATGGGCAGTGATTTGCTCCTCGAAGAATCCCGCCGGTTATATCCGTAAAAGCGGATGCGCTCCAGGCAGGCAAAAAGAAAACTCTATACCAAGTTTCAGGAAAATGCAAGGGTAAACCTTGACAAATGGGTTATTGCCTAAGTAAATAAATACGTTTCAGGACGTTCCTTATGTCGACTTATTGGATTGATCTCAAGGACCTGCCTCACGAGGGCCAAAACTACCGTGTGGAGGAGCAGTCGGTATGGGAGGACCCCATTGCCGAATTCGGTCTGCCCTACACCATCACCGAGGCCCTGCAGGCAGATGTGCATATTTCGCCCCAGGACAAGGGCTATCTGGTCAAGGGCGATCTCCGGGGAGCCATCGATATTCCCTGTGATCGCTGCGCGGAAAGCTGCCGCATTGTTCTGGACGCCCAGTTCAGCATCTTCGAGGAATCGGACCCTTCCCTGAGCGAGGAGGATCTGCTCGGCCCGAAATTCCTGTGGCAGGAGAATAACGTCTGGTTTCTGGAGCTGGGCGGTGTGCTCTGGGAACAGCTCCAGCTCAACGTCCCCTTCAAGCATGTTTGTGGCGATGAATGCCAGGGGGTTTGCCCCGACTGCGGCGTGGACCTCAACCTCGGCGCCTGCGAGTGCCAGGCCGAGGAGGGCGATCCCAGGCTGGCCGTGTTTCGACGGCTCAAGATCGAATAGGCTCATTGTCGAAGAGCGATCGTCTCTTCACCGGGGGCCGCGTGCGAAGTACTCGCCGCGGATTGATCCTTCGGTTTGCTTTTCGACCGACCCCATGATAGACACCCTCAGCAGCGCCGCGCGACCTCGCTGCGGTTCTGCAAAACAGACAGGAGAATCGAGGATGGCAGTACCCAAGAAAAAGGTCTCCAAATCCAGAAAGGGCATGCGCCGTTCCCATGACGGCGTCGCCAAGCCCACGGTCACATTCTGCTCCTGCGGCGAGCCGGCCATGCCCCATCGGGCCTGCCCCGCCTGCGGGAAATACAAGGACAAGCAAGTGGTGGGCGGCTCGAATGAGCAATAACGGGACGACCCTGGCCATCGATGCCATGGGCGGGGACTATGGTCCGTCCGTTATCGTTCCCGGAGCCTTGGACGCCGCCCGCGCCAACGGCGCGGGCCTTAAATTCGTGGGCAGGGACAGTGACCTCCGTCACGAGCTGGAGAAGCATTCCTGCGACGACCTTGCTGTAGAGATCGTCCATGCGGACGAGGTGGCCGAGGCGGGGGAAAAGTCCTCCCACAAGCTGCGCAAAAGACGGGGCACCTCCATCCAGGTGGCGAGCCACCTGGTCAAGGACGGATACGCCCAGGGTCTGGTTAGCGCCGGGCACACCGGACCCACCCTGGCCACGACCATGCTGGTTCTGGGCCGGATCAAGGGCATTGATCGTCCAGCCCTGGCCACGATCCTGCCCAGGGAAAACAAGCCTCTTCTGCTGGTCGACGTGGGGGCCAATGTGGACTCCAAGCCGCGCCATCTGGTCCAGTTTGCCGTCATGGCGGACTCGCTGGCCAAGAACGTGCTCAAGGAGGAGAGTCCCCAGGTGGGACTGTTGAATATCGGCGAGGAGCAGGGCAAGGGCAATGCCCAGGTGACCGAGGCCTATGCCCTTCTCAAGAGCACATCCCTGAACTTCGTGGGCAACATGGAGGGCAGGGACGTATTCAATTCGGAAATCGATATTGCGGTTTGCGACGGTTTTGTAGGCAATGTGGCCCTCAAGCTGAGCGAAGGGCTGGGCAAGGCCTTCGGCAATATGCTCAGGCAGGAGCTGACCAGCAGCTGGAGGAGCAAGCTTGGGGCCATGCTGGCCCGGCCAGCATTGCGCAGCATCGGAAGACGCCTGGACTATGAGGAATACGGCGGGGCTCCTCTCCTCGGGCTGAACGGCACGGTCTTTGTCTGTCACGGATCAGCCGGTGAAACGGCAATCAGCCGGGCCGTCTCCATGGCGGTGGAATTCACCGCGACAAATGCCAACGACGCGATACGCCATACCCTGGAGCTGCATCCGGAGCTCACCCGTTTCCATCGCATTCGCCACTTTTGGTCCTCGGGCCAAAAGGCGGGCTCGCATTCGGAAGAAGAGGGTGTTTCCGAGGAGCAGTAGGGCGTAGAGGTCCATCCGGCGCGCTACGGCCTTGCAGCTGTGGATATGGCGGGGGTCTGTTGCGCTTAGAAAATCCTATCTACGAGATCCGGCTGGATTGCGCGCCGGCAACCATATAATTATTGTAAAGTGTTATGAGCGGACAACCGAATATATTGGGGTTTGGCTACTACGTTCCCGACTCCGTGCTGACCAATTCCGATTTGGAGGAAATGGTGGAGACCTCCGACGAGTGGATCACCACCAGGACCGGGATCAAGGAACGAAGAATTGCCGCACAAGGCCAGGGCTGTTCCGATCTTGCGCTCGTTGCTGCGCAGCGGGCTTTGGAAGACGCCGGGTGCGACGCGGGCGACGTGACCCACATACTTCTCGCTACGTTCACCCCGGATTACTGCACGCCCACGAGCAGCTGTGTCCTGCAGGGACAGCTGGGGGCCACCCGCTGTCAAATGGCGGCTGACGTGGGGGCCGGCTGTTCCGGGTTCATCTATGCCATGGACATGGCTCGGGGACTCCTGGCGCTCGACTCCAGGGCTACCGTTCTGGTCGTGGGAAGCGAAGTCTGTACTGCCAGATTGAATTTTTCCGACCGCAACACCTGCGTTTTGTTCGGGGACGGCGCCGGAGCCGCCGTTCTCGGGGGAGACAGCGGAGACGGCGGCGTGAGCCCGTACGTGGTGGACGCCCTGCAGCATTCCGACGGCACCCTGGGCCATCTGTTGCCCGTGGGCCAGGAGGGCGGATCGGCCAGGCCCTATGAGTTGGGCCAGGCTGTCTCGGAGGACTTTTTCATCCAGATGAAGGGGCGCGAGCTTTTCCGNCACGCCGTGCGGGGGATGGCGGATCTTTCCATCGAGCTTCTCAACCGTAACGGGTTGAGCACCGCGGATGTCGATCTCTTTATCCCGCATCAGGCCAATCTGCGCATCATCGAGGCCCTGGCCAAGAAGCTGGAGTGTCCCATGCAGAACGTCTACGTCAACGTGGACCGCTATGGGAATACATCGGCCGCCTCGGTGATCATCGCCCTGAGCGAGGCCTATGCCAACGGCCATGTCGCTTCCGGGGACAAAGTGTTTCTGACTGCTTTCGGCGCGGGACTGACCTGGGGAGGCGCTCTCCTCCAGTTTTAAAAGGGTGCGCCCAATCTTCCAATTGCTGAACGCGCTGCCTGGTGAGGATCTTTTCAACAGACTGCTAGGGGAGGACCAGAGCGCCTCTCGAATCGGAATTCCAGACTCTGCCGGCAGAAGCGAAGGAACCAAAAAGGTGGACGCCGTATGACGGATTTGCTAGAGACTGCGATTGTCACTGGCGGTTCCAGGGGAATCGGACAGGCCCTGGTCAAGCGATTGGCAGCGGACGGCTGGCAGGTCTATTTCACTTACGTGAGCAACTCGGACAAGGCCGAGCGCGTCCGGCAGGAAGCCGAGGAACAGGGCGGCAGAGTCCGGGCCTTTCAGCTGGATGTGTCCCGTACCGACGATGTGGCCGCCTGGTTCAAGGAAGAGATCAAGGGGTCCGTGAATCTGGGCGCCCTTGTGAACAACGCCGGCATCACGCGGGACGGCCTGTTGCTCCGCATGAAGGACAGGGATTTCGAGGACGTGCTGCAGGTCAACCTCAACGGGGCCTTTGCCTGCCTGCGGGAGGCGTCCAAGATCATGATCCGGCGCAAGCAGGGACGGATTATCAATATCACCTCTGTCGCGGGGCAGTCCGGGAATCCCGGACAGGCCAACTACAGTGCTTCCAAGGCCGGCCTTGTGGGTATGACCAAGTCCGCGGCCGCAGAGCTGGCGAGCAGGGGCATCACCGTGAACGCGGTTGCTCCCGGCTTCATTGCCACGGAAATGACCGAGGAGCTCGACGAACAGACCCGGGAAGCCTATCTTTCCCGGATTCCGCTGGGACGCTTCGGAGAGGCCTGGGAGGTCGCCGCTGCCGTATCCTGGCTCGCCTCCGGAGAAGCCGGCTTCATCACGGGGCATGTGCTGTCCGTGAACGGCGGTATGTATATGTAGTTATTTTTCCGGGACTGCAAAGCAGGGCCTGCGATGCAAATCGAAATGTAAAAAGAAGACGGGAGGATATATGTCCGTATTGGAGAAGATTCAGGGGATTGTGGCTGAGCAGCTGGACGTGAGCCAGGACCAGGTCGTGCCCGAGGCATCCTTTGTCGACGATCTGGGAGCCGACTCCCTGGATCTGACCGAGCTGATCATGGCCATGGAGGACGAGTTCGGGCTGGAGATCGACGACGACAAGGCGCAGCAGCTGCGCACCGTGCAGGATGTGATCTCCTTTGTGGAGGCGAACAGCTAGTGTCTTGCCAAGGGTGAATTGTCGAATTTTGTAAATCCTGCATAACCACTTATGTGTTATGGTTTGGGGTGGTCTCTGTAAATAGGGCAAGACACTAGCTTCGCTTCTTCTTTTGACAAAAGAAGAAGCAAGAAAAATCAAAAGATAATTTCACCACTGTTTTGTTTCTTTTTTTGAAAAAGAAACGGACCTAGTGTCTTGTCTCCAAAAATCTACTTTATTCTTTTATGTCTCAGCCGCTATTTTTTGAAACCCTCTTTTACGACACTTGAAACGTGACAAGACACTAGGTCGGTCCAAGAGCTACCGCTCTTCCGTTTGAAGCGGGTGGAAGGGCCCCCCCCTTGCGGGAGTCTCATTGGAACGGTTGTCTCCAAAACTGATGTATTGCGGATCTACGAGCAGCTGAAACCCAATTCCAGTAGCCAGAGTGTGGGATTATGATAGGAAATCGCGTGGTTGTAACCGGCTTGTCGGCAATGACACCGATCGGTGGCGACCTGGAGACGAGCTGGGCCAATCTTTTGGCCGGCCAATCCGGGATCGGGCCTATTACCCGTTTTGACTCCAGCGAGTACGACACCAAGATCGCCGGGGAGGTGAAGGACTTCAAGGCCGAGGACTACATGTCCAGGAAGCAGGCCCAGCGCATGGACCGCTTCAATCAGTACGCCGTGGCCGGGGCCCTGATGCTCCTCCAGAACTCGGGATTCGAGATCACCGAGGATGCGGAACAGGATGTGGGGATCGTGCTCGGCTGCGGGCTGGGCGGCCTGGAGACGATCGAGGAGTTCCATACTCGGCTGATGAACAAGGGGCCGGGCCGAATCTCGCCCTTCTACATCCCCAAGCTCATCTCCAACATCGCTGCCGGGCAGATCGCCATCTTTACCCGAGCCAAGGGCCCGAACATGGTGACCACCTCGGCCTGTGCCTCGGGAGTACACAGTATCGGATACGCCTTTTCCGACATCAAGTTGAATCGTGTAAGCGCCATGATCTGCGGCGGTGTGGAGTCCACGATCACCCCCATGGCCGTCTCGGGCTTCAACGCCATGAAGGCCCTGTCCACACGCAACGACGATCCGGAGAGGGCCTCCCGCCCCTTCGACAGGGACAGGGACGGCTTTCTCATCGCCGAGGGCGGCGGGGTGCTCCTTCTGGAAACCCTGGATCAGGCCCTGGAGCGCGGAGCGACTATCTATGCCGAGGTCTGTGGATTCGGCGCGTCCGCGGACGCCTATCACATGACCGCCCCGGACGATTCCGGCAAGGGCATGGCCCAGGCCATGCGCGCCGCGCTCAAGGAGGCGGAGGTTTCCCCCGAGGATGTGGACCACATCAATGCCCACGGCACCTCAACACCCATGAACGATGTGGCGGAAAACCGGGCCATCAAGGAGGTTTTCGGCGATCACGCCTACTCCATGAGCATTACGGGCAACAAGTCCATGATCGGGCATATGCTCGGCGCCGCCGGGGGCGCGGAGAGCGTCTTCAGCGTCAAGACCCTCCACGAGGGCAAGATCCCGGGCACGATCAATCTGGACAACCCGGATCCGGAGTGCGATCTGGACTATGTGGGCGACGGCACGCGTCAGCAGCAGTGCGAATACGCCCTGTGCAACTCCTTCGGGTTCGGCGGGACCAATGCCTGTATCCTGTTCAAACGCTACGAAGGGTAATCCCTCCTCTATGTGATTCAATGCCCCAAAGATTGTCCTGGTCCGAATACTTCATGCGCATCGCTGCTCTCGTGGCCGAGCGCTCCACATGCCTGCGCCGGGCGGTCGGGGCCGTAGCGGTCCTGGACAAGCGCATTCTGGCCACGGGATACAACGGCGCTCCCTCGGGTATTTCCCACTGTCTCGATGTGGGGTGCATGCGCGAGGAAATGGGCGTGCCCTCCGGAGAGCGCCACGAATTGTGCCGGGGTCTGCACGCGGAGCAAAACGTGATCATCCAGGCGGCGGTGCACGGCGTCCCACTCACCGGGGCGACAATCTACTGTACGGACCAGCCCTGCCTTATCTGCAGCAAAATGCTTATCAACTGCCGCATTCGGGCCATCTATTTTTCGCGGGGTTACCCGGACGATCTTTCCCGCTCCTTTCTGGAGGAGGCGGGAATCGATTACGAACAGCTGGCCTGCGTATCGGGGGACCGGGATGGAGAGTGATTCCCCTCGCTCCGGAGCGGAGCGCCCCTGCCCGGAGGGAGAATGGCCGGGCAAGGGTGCCGCAGGAACACATGATGAGGATCTGATGCTCCGGGCCGTGGAGCTGGCTCGCAGGGGGCGGGGGAATACGGCGCCCAATCCCTGCGTCGGCGCCCTGCTGGTCCGGGACGGGGAAGTTCTCGGCCGGGGCTGGCATGAGGCGTACGGCAGCGGGCACGCCGAGGTCATGGCCTTGAACGACGCCCGGGAAGCCGGCCGCGATCCCCGTGGCGCCAGTCTGTATGTGACCCTGGAGCCCTGCAACCACTACGGATCGACACCCCCCTGCAGCCGTGCCATCCTGGACGCGGGCATCGAAAGGGTCTATGTTGGTATTGCCGACCCCAATCCCTGGGCCGAGGGCGGAGGAGCCCGCTTTCTGCGCAGCAGTGGAGTCCATGTGGAAATGGGAATTGCGGAGGAGGCCTGCAGGGACCTCATCGCCGACTTTGTCCGCTGGCAGCTGGAGGGACGCCCCTATGTCCGCCTCAAGCTCGCGGCGACGCTGGACGGCAGGATCGCCACCGGCAGCGGGGATTCGGCCTGGGTGAGCTGCCATAAGGCCCGAAGAGAGGTGCACGGATTCCGGGAAACCTCCCAGGCCGTGCTCGTGGGGGGCAATACCCTGTTCGAGGACGATCCGAGACTCACTCCCCGCACCGAGGAGGGCCACGAATCGGCACAATCGGTGCGTATAGCGGCCGTGGTCGTGACCAGCCGGCTTCCGGACCCCGAGGCGGAGCTTTACCTGCTCCGGAACAGGCCCGGGCAAACGATTTTCTGGACCACACCGGAACAGGCCCGGGGAGAAGCGGCCGAAGGCTTGCGCTCCCGCGGAGTCCGGATTTGGCCCCTGGAGGAGCTCCCCGGAGGCGGCCTCGATCTTGCCGCCGGGCTCAAGCGGCTCTACCGGGAGCACTCCTGCTACGAGCTTCTTTGCGAGGGCGGGGGACACCTGGCCATGAGCCTCTGCGAGCAGGGCCTGGCGGACGAAATCGTCTATTTTCTGGCTCCCAGGATCCTGGGGGACGAAAAGGGGCGAAGCGCCTTTTCCGGCAGGTCCGTGGACGCCATGCGGGAGGCGCTGGCCTACCGGATTGTGGATTACCGCCGCATCGGGCGGGACCTCCGAATAACGCTGCGACCCCCTCGAAGCGGGGAGGGCTCTTCCTCCCGGGAAGCCTGATACGGGGAATGCGACGTGTTTACCGGTCTCATCGAAACCACGGGACAAGTGACGCGGATCCGCAGACAGGGGGAGGAAGCCAGGCTGTGGATTGTTCCGCGGGCAGCTTTCACCGGCCTGCGCCAGGGCGAGAGCATCAGCGTCAACGGGGCCTGCCTCACCGCCGAGGCCTTCTCCGGAGATGGCTTCGCCGCGTATGCCTCGCAGGAGACATTGGCCGCGACCAATCTGGCCCGCCTGCAGCAGGGGGACGTGGTCAATCTGGAGCGCGCCCTGGCAGTGGGGGACCGGCTCGGTGGCCACTTCGTGAGTGGCCATGTGGACTGTCTGGGCGACGTGGAATCCGTGACCGCAACCGGTGAGTCCAGAAAGGTGCGGATCGGCTTTCCCGGATCCTGGTCCGCTTTTGTCGTGGACAAGGGGTCCGTCGCTCTGGACGGGATCAGCTTGACGGTGACCCGGTGCGGGACCGGTTTTCTGGAAGTGAATCTCATCCCCGCCACCTACGCCCACACCACCGCCGAGATATGGGGCCGCGCCAGCCGGGTGAACCTCGAGTTCGACATGATCGGGAAATACGTGCAGCGTATGCTCGGACCCTGGAGCGGAAAGGATGGCGACATTTCCTGGGATTTTCTCCAGAGACACGGGTTTCAGTAGACAGAGGACAGAGGACAGAAGACAGAAGGCACTAGGTAGAGGACAGAAGACTGAGAAAAGATAAGATAGAGTACATAGAGAACAGGGGACGGAGGATAAAGGATAACTACCGGATGATAAAGGGTAGAGAGCAAAAGACAGAAGAGTGGGTTGTATACCTGTACGGAATCGAATTCAGAAGGGTAAGGGGAAAAGACAGAGCTGCCTCCTGCCAGAAGGCCAGCCCTGTTTATGCAACTGAACCAGTCTTCTTTTCAGTCTTCAGTCTTCTGTCTTCTGTCCTCTGTCTTCTGGCCTCTGGTATAGGGAGTGATTTATGGGGATTTGCAGGATGGACGAGGCCATCGAGGATTTTCGGCAGGGCCGCATGGTCATCCTGGTCGACGACGAGGATCGTGAGAACGAGGGCGATCTGGCAGTTGCCGCAGAGCACGTAACCCCGGAAATCATTAATTTCATGGCCAAATACGGCAGGGGGCTCATCTGTCTGGCCCTGGGACCGGAGCAGGTGGACAAGTTGCAGCTCCCCATGCAGCCGCGACGGAACGAGTCCCGCTTCGGCACGGCCTTCACCGTGTCCATCGAGGCGGCCGAGGGGGTCACCACGGGGATTTCCGCTCACGACCGCGCCACGACGATCCAGCAGGCGGTCAAGGACGACAGCGGCCCCGAGGACATTTCCACTCCGGGCCACGTTTTTCCCCTGCGCGCCCGCGACGGCGGGGTTCTGGTCCGGGCGGGCCAGACCGAGGGGAGTGTGGACTTGGCCCGGTTGGCCGGGTTGAAGCCCGCGGCGGTGATCTGCGAGATCATGCGCGACGACGGAACCATGGCCCGCATGCCGGATCTGGATGAGTTCGCCGCGGAGAGCGGGCTCAATATCGCCACCATCGAGGATCTCATCGCCTACCGCTCCAAGTTCGATTCCCTGGTGGAGCCCGTGGGCGAGGCCCAGCTGCCTACTCGGCACGGCGACTTCCGTGCGGTGGCCTACAAGAGCCGGACCGACGAATTCACCCATATCGCCCTGGTCAAGGGCGATATCCGAGAGGATGAATCCGTTCTGGTCCGCGTTCACAGCGAGTGCCTCACCGGCGATGTCTTCGAGAGCCAGCGCTGTGACTGCGGATCCCAGCTGCAGGAGGCGCTGTCCATGATCCGGCGCGAGGGCAAGGGCGTTCTTTTGTATATGCGCCAGGAGGGCCGGGGTATCGGCCTGGGGAACAAGATCAAGGCCTACCATCTTCAGGATGAGGGCAAGGACACGGTGGAGGCCAATCTCGCCCTGGGATTCAACCCGGATCTGCGCGAATACGGCATCGGCGCCCAGGTCCTGGTCAATCTGGGGGTCCGCAAGATGCGGCTCATCACCAATAATCCCAAGAAGATCGTGGGCCTGGAGGGCTACGGGATGGAGGTGACGGACCGCGTTCCCCTGGAGTGCCCGGTGAACGAGAACAACAAGATGTATCTGCGGGCCAAGAAGGAAAAGATGGGCCATATGCTCCAGGTCAGTGAAACGGCCAATGATCAAGGAGACAACAAATGAGTCAGCTTGAGGCCATTGAGGGACAGCTCCGGGCGGACGGATTGCGGTTCTGCCTTGTGGCGAGCCGGTTCAACGATTTCATCGTGGACAGGCTGATCAACGGTGCGGAGGACTATCTTGTACGACACGGGGCCGAACGCTCCAAGCTGGGCCTGGTCCGGGTCCCCGGATCCTTCGAGATGCCGGTTGTGGTCAAGAGGATCATGGACAAGGGCGAATACGACGCGGTCATCTGCCTGGGGGCGATCATCCGTGGGGCCACGCCGCACTTCGACTATGTGGCCGCTGAGGTGAGCAAGGGCCTGGCCAATGTGTCCATCCAGTACGGCGTACCCGTGGGCTATGGTATCCTGACCACGGATACCCTGGAGCAGGCCATCGAGCGGGCCGGGAGCAAGGCAGGCAACAAGGGCGCCGAGGCGGCGCACGCCGTCCTGGAGACGGTTCAGGTGCTGTCCCAGATATAGGGACATTTTTCCAAGGACGGGACAAACATTCCCCAGGGATTGAAAGCGGGCATAGGTCGCAAGGCATGAGCAAAAGCAAGAAGAGTCCAAGAAGACAGGGCCGGGAAAGGGCCTTTCAGGTCCTTTTCGGGTGCAATTTCTCCCCCGAGCCCCAAAAGGAATGCGTGCTGAAGACATTCGAGAATTTTGTGAGGGTGCGCGAGAGCGGCCCCAGGAGCGAATTGGCCAACTCCTTCGCCTGGGGGCTTATCTCCGGGGTTGTGGACAACATGGGGGAGCTGGACGAAGTGATCATGGGCTTTTCCCAGAATTGGCGACTGGACCGGATAGCGCGCATCGAGCTGACCGTGCTCCGTGTTGCCCTGTATGAGATGCTCTACCGTCATGATATTCCCGTGAAAGTCGCGATCAACGAAGGCATCGAGTTGAGCAAGAAGTTCGGGGACGACAAGTCGAGCCGTTTCGTCAACGGAATCCTGGATGCCGCGGCGGAAAAGATCCGGACGGGACAGCTCAGGACCAATGAAAGCGACGGGCAGGGCTTGGAGCCCGTTGGGGCCGAATAGGTCGCAGGATACAGGATCCCGGAAACAGATTGCGGGTGAGACGCTGAAAATGAGGGTCATGGCCCAAAAGGTTCGGTTTTGGGGCCTGGCCTCGGGAAGTGGGTTTCAGGAGAAAAGGCCAGAATGGCGAGGATAGAGCGCATGCAGGACTACAGCCCGGCAGAAGTGGAGCGGAAGTGGCAATCCGTCTGGGAGGAGGGAAAATATTTCGCCGCGAGGGAAGATCCCGGCAGGAGCAAATACTATGTCCTGGAAATGTTCCCCTATCCCTCGGGCAGGATCCACATGGGCCACGTGCGCGTCTACACCATCGGCGACGTAATCGCCCGCTACAAGTGGATGCGGGGATACAACGTCCTGCACCCCATGGGCTGGGACGCCTTCGGGCTTCCGGCGGAGAACGCGGCGATGGAGAACAAGGTCCATCCCGCGGAATGGACCTACAGAAATATCGATGAAATGCGGGACGAGCTCAAGCGATTGGGCTATTCCCTGGATTGGGATCGCGAATTCGCCACCTGCGATCCGGAATACTACCGCTGGGAGCAGCTCTTTTTCCTCCAGCTCAGGCAGCGAGGCCTCGTTTACCGCAAGCTGGCACCGGTGAACTGGTGTCCGGACTGCCGGACCGTCCTGGCCAACGAGCAGGTCGAGGACGGGCTGTGCTGGCGCTGCGACACCAGGGTCGAGGAACGGTCCCTGAAACAGTGGTTTGTCCGGATCACCGAATACGCCGAGGAGCTCCTCGGGGACCTGGAGAGCCTGCAACAGGGCTGGCCGGACCGCGTCATCGCCATGCAGCGCAACTGGATCGGCCGCAGCGAGGGCGCGGAGATCGATTTTCCGGTCCAGGGCTCACAGGAGAAGATCCGGGTTTTTACCACGCGCCCGGACACCCTGTTCGGGGCGACCTTCATGAGCCTGGCGCCGGAATATCCCAGGCTGGAGCAGCTTTTGCCTCAAGGCGAGAACCGGGAGCGCGTGCTGCGGGAAGCGGAGCACATGCGCCAGGAGGACCCGCACAGCCGCGAAGCCGAGGATACGGAGAAAGTGGGCGTGTTCACCGGGGCCTACTGCCGCAATCCCCTGACCGGGGAATCCATGCCCATCTACGTGGCCAATTTCGTGCTCATGGAATACGGCACAGGCGCGGTCATGGCGGTTCCGGCCCACGATCAGAGGGACTTCGAGTTCGCGTGGAAATACGGGCTCCCCATACGCCGCGTTATTCGGGCCGAGGGCGACCAGGACCAGGACAATCCCCAGATGGAGCAGGCCTTTGCCGGTCCGGGATACCTGATCAATTCGGACACGTTCTCCGGGATGGACCACGAGTCCGGCAAGCAGGCCATCACCTCACAGCTGGTAGCCATGGGACTGGGGAACAAATCGGTCCAGTACAGGCTGCGGGACTGGAATATCTCCAGGCAGCGCTACTGGGGCGCTCCCATTCCGGTGATCTATTGCGAGCGCTGCGGGGAGCAGCCGGTTCCGGAAGAGGACCTTCCGGTCAAGCTGCCCCTGGATGTGGCCACGGATTCCGAGGGCGGATTTTCCCTCGCCGGGAACGAGGCCTTTGTGCGCGCAGCCTGTCCCACCTGCGGCGGGGAGGCGGAACGCGAGACCGACACCATGGACACCTTTGTGGAGTCGAGTTGGTATTTCGCCCGCTACACCAAGGCCCAGAAGCACGACGCGCCCTTCGACAGGCAGGCCCTGGACTACTGGCTGCCGGTGGACCAGTACATCGGAGGCATCGAGCACGCGGTGCTCCATCTGCTCTACGCCCGCTTCTTCACCAAGGCCCTTCGCGACCTGGGCTATATGCAGATCGACGAGCCCTTCGCCCAGCTCCTTACCCAGGGCATGGTGCTCAAGGACGGGGCGAAGATGAGCAAGTCCAAGGGCAATATCGTGGACCCCGGGGATATGCTCCAGCGCTTCGGCGCGGACACCACACGCCTCTTCACCCTGTTCGCCTCTCCGCCGGAAAAGGATCTGGACTGGAACGACCAGGGCGTGGAAGGGGCTCACAGGTTCCTGCACCGCATGTGGCGTCTGGGCATGGAGCTGCAGAACTCTCTGCGACCGGTGGGCGCCTGTGCCCGTCTGGAGGGCACTGAGCTTTCCAGGACCGCAAGGGATCTGCGGCGCAAGGAACACGAGACAATGCAGCGGATCACCCGGGACATGGAGGATCGCTTCCAGTTCAATACCGCGATCGCAGGGATTATGGAGCTGGTCAACGAAATCAGCTCCCAGAGGGACGCCTTGAGCCCCGAGGAAGGGGACAGGGCCGCGCTCTCCTCCGCCTGGTCCACCGCTCTGCTCGGACTCTACCCCATGACGCCCCACATCTGTGAAGAGCTGTGGTCTCGGATGGGGCATTCCACCCATCTGGCCCAGGAAGGATGGCCGGAATACGATCCCGAGGCCCTCAAGCAGGAGGAAGTCCTCATCGTGGTCCAGGTCAACGGCAAGCTCAGGGGCAGGATTTCCGTGGCTCCGGATGCCGAGGAGGAGACGATCAAGGAGGCGGCCCTGGACCAGGAGAACGTGCGGCGCCACCTGGAGGGCCGGGAGATCAAGAAGGTCGTGGTTGTTCCCGGGAAGCTGGTTAATGTGGTGCTCTAGGCGAATTGCCGCTGCGATGGCCGCGGCAGCAGTCCTGTGCCTCCTGTCCGCCTGCGGCTATCATTTCAGCTCCACCGCGCCCCTGGCCCTGCCCCAGGGCATGCAGCTGCTGCATCTGGAGCGGATTGAGGATCCCACCACGCAGCCCCAGCTCGAGTCCCGTCTGCGAACGGGCATCCGCAACGAGTTCACCCAGAGGGGGGATGTGGAGTGGGGGCCCAGAAA
>JGI1684J13235_1000538_pt1 | contig 14054 bp, 13 predicted proteins | sample PonA232FremontCA_2_FD_13235 | JGI IMG/M metagenome (IMG submission 13235) | reverse complement strand
TTGCGGCGCGGCAAACGGGTAGCGCTTCGCCAGCCGCAGGCGGGCCTTCGGGTCGGCGGGCAGTGGCCAGGGTCGAGCGCACGCCATGCCCGCGTGCTACACGCCCCGCCCCGGATTCGGCCACGGGCGGCGTGTATCCACGGCGGGTCGGGGCGTCAGTCGCTGCAGCGCGGCGCCTCGTCGGGGTCGAAGCGCTCGATCCGGTGGGTGGTGTGCTGCTCGTCGAGCACCCGGCGCGCGTGCCGCGACCACACGCGTTCGGCTTCCTGATAGCTCTCGAAGGGGCCGAACCACTCCTCGTGCGCGTGGGGGACGTTTCGAGCGGACGTGCTGTCCGTGGCGCCGCCGACAACCCAGAAACGTTGCATTGCCGCTCTCCCGGAAATGCCCTCGGTTCATCCTGAATCCGCGCTGACGCGGGCTCGTTCGCGAACAATGGCAAGCATCTCCCCGATTTGCAAATAAAACGGAACAATAAACGGATTGCTGTCACGGCCCCGATGCCGACAAGATGTCGCAAACGGAGATGCATGTGCGCTGCACAACGGCGATTTTGGCACTGCGGCATGCTCGCCTGCGACGACCCGCGATCACGGCGGGCCGGTGTCAGGCCGGCTGGCCGGGCTCGGCGGCGAGGTCCTTCCAGGAAAGCGTCTGGCCGGTTCGTGTTTCCGCCGGCCGGGCGAGCGCGACGAAGGCGTCGGCGACGGCCTCCGGCCCCTTCATGACGCTGGTGTCGCTCTCCGGCATCGCCGAGCGGAAGAGCACGGTGTTGACCACGCCGGGATCGAGCAGGTTCGCGCGCACGGGCGTCTCCGCGACGTCCCCGGCGTAGGCGCGNANGAGAACCTCCAGCGCCGCCTTGCTGGCGCAATAGGCCACCATGTGGCTCATCGGCCGGTGCGCCAGCCCGCTGGTGACGAAGACGGCGCGCCCCGCCTGGGATGCTTGCAGCAGGGGGTCGAAGGCGCGGATGAGCGCCTGGTTCGCCGTCACGTTGACGCGCAGCACGTCGTCGAAATCGGAGGGGTCCTGCTCGCGCGCGTCCACGGCCTCACCGGCCGTGGCGGCGTTGCCGACGAGAATGTCCAGCCGGCCGTAGCGCTCGCGCACCCGGTCCGCGAGCGCGTCGATGCTGGTGGCGTCGGTGAGGTCGAGATCGGCGATGACGCCTTCGGCACTGCCGTCGGCGGCGATCTCGTCCATCAGCGAATCCAGCGCCGCGCCGTGCCGTGCCGCCGCGATGACCGTCGCCCCCTCGGCGGCGAAACGGCGGGCCACGGCGCGGCCGATCCCGCGCGACGCACCGGTCACGAGCGCCAGACGCCCGGCAAGCGCACCGGACATGCGATTATCTCCGTTCGGTTGCTCCCACACCCCTGATGCACCGTCCGGCGCACTGAGTCCAGAGTCCAAAAATACCCGTTCGACTGGTGTGATTGGTGTGCAGGCGGTCCCGATTTGCCGGCGTACTTAACAATTTCGTTTTGAACGTGCATTTCACCAACGCCCGACGGCCAGGGCCGGCCGGGTTCTGCCCCGTCGCCGGAAGGGCCCGGCGCGTCGCTGTTGGGTCACACCGCCTGGCGGGCTATATCGTGCGGGCGACGATTCAAAGCACCCACGCGAGAGGCGCCCATGCCGTCCAGCGACCGTTCCGTCGAGCGCCATCTGGCCACCCTCGACGACCTTCTCGCGCGCGCCCGGCGCGCCGGCGCCGACGACGCCGACGCCGTGCTGGCCGAAGCCACGGCCATCGGGCACGGCCGCCGCATGGGCCGCACGGAGCGCCTGGAACGCAGCGAGGAGCTGGACCTGGGGCTGCGCGTCTTCGTGGGCCGCCGGCAGGCCTGCGTCGCCACGGCGGACACGAGCGGCGACGCCCTGGACGAGCTGGCCGAGCGCGCCGCGGCCATGGCGCGCACCGTCCCGGAAGACCCCTACTGCGGCCTCGCCGAGCCGGACGCCCTGGCGCGCGACTGGCCCGCGCTGGACAGCGACGATCCCGGGGAGCCGGCCACCGAGACCCTCGTGGAGCGCGCCCGGGCGTGCGAGGACAGCGCCCTCGCCGTCGAGGGGGTGACCAACTCCGAGGGCGCGGATGCCTCGTGGACGCGCGCCCGCATCGCGCTCGCCGCCACCAACGGCTTCCGGGGCGGCTACGCGGTTTCCAAGCACAGCGTCGGCGGCGCCGTGCTCGCCGGCGAGGGGACGGCGATGGAGCGCGATTACGCCTTCCACTCGGCCGTCTACGGCGAGGACCTGGAAGACCCCGCGCTCGTCGGCCGGCGCGCCGGGGAGCGCACCGTGCGCCGTCTCAACCCGCGCCAGCCGCGCACGGGCAGCTACCCGGTGGTGTATCACCCGCGTGTCGCCAACAGCCTGTTGCGCCACCTCGTGGGTGCCGTGAGCGGGCCGGCGGTGGCGCGCGGAACCTCCTTCCTGGGCGACCGCATGGGCGAGCGCATCCTGCCGCCCGGCACGCACGTGATCGACGATCCGCACCGCGTGCGCGGGCTCAAGTCCAAGCCGTTCGACGCCGAGGGGCTGTCCACGGCGCGCCGCGCCATCGTCGACGATGGCGCGTTGGCGAGCTGGCTGCTGTCGCTCAGCTCGGCGCGCCAGCTCGGCCTGGAGTCCACGGGCCATGCCTCGCGCGGCACCGCCTCGCCGCCGTCGCCCTCGCCCACCAACCTCTACCTGGAGCCGGGCACGCGCGCGCCGGACGAGCTGATGGCCGACATCCGGGAGGGCTTCTACGTCACCGAGCTGATGGGCCAGGGCGTGAACCCCGTGACGGGCGACTATTCGCGCGGCGCCGCGGGGTTCTGGATCGAGGACGGCGAGCTGACGCATCCGGTCAGCGAGCTGACCCTGGCGGGCAATCTGCTGGAGATGTTCCACAACCTCACGCCGGCAAGCGACCTGGAGTTCCGCTTCGGCGTGGACGCGCCCACCGTCCGCGTCGACGGGATGACGCTCGCCGGGAGCTGAGATCCCCGCGCGGGCCGCGCGTTTCATTTGCGCGCGCTGGCCCCTAGAGTGCACGAAGCCCATATTGGCGGGCATGTCCCCGCCCAACCGCGAGAGGCGCGTCATGTCGCAGACCGCCGAGACCGAGAAGCTCTTCTTCGACCGCACGGGCCTGGATCGCGAGCGCGTGGAGCGCCTGGTCGACGACACCCTGACCGGTGCCGATGACGGCGAGCTGTTCATGGAATACGCGCAGAGCGAGGCCCTGTCCTGGGACGACGGGCGCCTGAAGAGCGCCAGCTACGACACCTCGCAGGGTTTCGGGCTGCGCGCCGTGGCGGACGACGCCGCCGGCTACGCGCACGCCAACGAGCTGTCCGAGGACGCGATCAAGCGCGCCGGGGACACCGTGCGCGCCGTCCACCACGGCCATTCGGGCGTGATGGCCGAGCACCCCATCGGCACCAACCGCCACCTCTACGCCGACGACAACCCGCTGAGCGCCGTTCCCTTCGCCAGCAAGGTGGCGCTTCTGGAAGAGATCGACGCCTACGCGCGTGCCCGCGATCCGCGCGTGAAGCAGGTGTCCGCCGGGCTCACGGGGCAGTGGCAGGCCGTCCACATCGTCCGCGCCGGCGGGCGGCACGTCGCCGACGTCCGCCCGCTCGTTCGGCTGAACGTGCAGGTCGTGTGCGAAAGCGGCGAGCGCATGGAGAGCGGCTTCTACGGCTGCGGCGGCCGTGTCGGCTACGATGGCTACCTGGATGCCGAGACCTGGAAACCAGCCGTGGACGAGGCCCTGCGTCAGGCGTTGGTGAACCTCGATTCGGTCGAAGCGCCCGCGGGCGCCATGCCGGTGGTGCTGGGCAACGGCTGGCCGGGCATCCTGCTGCACGAGGCGGTCGGGCACGGCCTGGAGGGCGACTTCAACCGCAAGGAGACCTCGGCCTTCGCCGGCCTCATGGGGGAGCGCGTCGCCGCGCCCGGCGTGACCATCGTCGACGACGGCACGCTCGCCGACCGGCGCGGCTCGCTGACCGTGGACGACGAGGGCACGCCCAGCCAGCGCACCACGCTGATCGAGGACGGGCGGCTCGTCGGCTACATGCAGGACCGCCAGAACGCGCGCCTCATGGGCATGGCCGCGACGGGCAACGGCCGGCGCCAGAGCCACGCCCACGCGCCCATGCCGCGCATGACCAACACCGTCATGCTCAACGGCGAGCGTGAGCCCGGCGAGGTCATCGGTTCGGTCGACGACGGGCTCTACGCCGTCAGTTTCGGCGGCGGTCAGGTGGACATCACCTCGGGCAAGTTCGTGTTCTCCTGCACCGAGGCGTACCGGATCGAGAACGGGCGCATCGGCGCGCCGGTCAAGGGCGCCACCTTGATCGGCAACGGGCCCGATGTGCTCACCCGCGTTTCCATGGTCGGCAACGACATGAAGCTCGACAGCGGCATCGGCACCTGCGGCAAGGAAGGCCAGGGCGTGCCCGTCGGCGTGGGCCAGCCCACGCTGAAGATGGATGCCATCACGGTCGGCGGCACGGCGGCATGACGGCCCGGCTTCGGCCATTTTGACGTTTTGTTAAATGCCGCGGGGACAAACTTGTAATACGTGGTCCGCATGCGGCGGGTGCTGACGCGGGCCATGCGATCTCCATCACGTCCCCTTTTGTCCGGTTTTCGGGCCGCGGCGTCTTCCCAGCGTCGCGGCCCGTGCGCGTTCGGGCGCTTACGTGTCGGCGCCGGGGCCGGGTGGCGCGTCGTCGCCGTCGCTCCCTTCAGCACGGTCCGGCGCGGACTCCGAGCCCGCGACGTCCGTGTCCAGCCCGCGCAGCAGCCCGATGAGCGCGCCGCGCACCCGCCGATTCGAGATCTGTTGAAAGTGTCGGACCAGCTCCATGCTTTGCCGGTTCACCGTCGTGGGCATATCGCGCCCCGGCTCGACCGATACGGTGTCGGTGAAATAGCTGACGGGCGTGTCCAGCACTTCCGCGATGCGCACGAGCCGGTCCACCGGGATGCGGTTCTTCGCCGTTTCGTATTTCTGAACCTGCTGAAGCGTGACGCCGATGTGGCGGGCCAGCTCCGTTTGCGACAGCCCGCGATCGAAACGCCGCGCCCGGATGCGGCTGCCGACGCGTTGCATGATGTCGCGTGTTCGCTCGTCCATGATTGTCCGGATATCCTTTGGCGGCGCCCCGCACCCACGCGCGAGAAATGATCGGCGCGTGGGCAGGGTCAAGAACCGAGCGCCCGCAGCTGCGTGACCCCGTTCGACAACCATTGCAGATCATTTGACTTGGAGTCGAGCCGGTATAAATCTACGCACGTTCGACTGGTGTCATGCGCGTTTCGGGTGTGGATTTGCCGATAAGATTGAATTATTTGACGCGGATGTGCTCGTAAAAGTGGTATGCCGCGCCGGGAAGCGAGCGAATCGTGTATCGGGCGGCGGCTGAACGTGCCGCCGCCCGGTTCGCTGATACCAGGGAATCACTGGGCGTGCGTGGTGCCCGGGCCCGTCAGGGTTCGATGGCGAAGGTCGTCCGGTCGAGGCCGGTCATGCCGGTTTCGGGGTCGTGCGCGTAGACCGTGGCGGTATAGCCGCCGGGCGTCTCCAGCTTCACCTCGGCGGCGAACTGGCTCGCCGTGCCGGCGTAGCTCAGCGGCACCTCGCGCAGCTTCTTGCCGTCGTGTTCGAGGATGGCCGCGACCTCGTAGCGCTCGGCGGCCCAGGTGCCGCCGGGCGTGATGGGACAGCCGCACATCATCGTCACGTTGGCCTGCAGCGTCACCTGCGTGTCGCCGATGTCGGCCGAGGCCGCCGGGTCGCGCACGTCGACGACGAAGCCCGGCATGCGCAGGCGCCAGGCGTCGCCGCCGGTGATCCCCTTGCCCGGCACGATCCACTGCGTCTGCGAGACGGTGTTCGCCGCCTGCTCCTGGGCCACGGGCCCGCGGGCGGTGACGCGCACCTTGGTGGGGGTATCCAGGTCGAGCGTGGTGGTGAACTTGGCGGCGCCCCCGGTGGACAGCGGCGTGCCGCGCGTGTGCGCCGTGCGCATGATGCGCTCGGTGTCGCCGGTGCCGCCCGAGGTGACGCCGGTGTCGAGCACCTCGCCCGTGTGGGCGTTCGCCACGGTGATCTCCGCGCCGCCCATGCTGGAGCCGATGAACTTCGCCCCCTGGCTGATGACGCGCACCGTGATCGGGGTCTCCTCGGCGGCCGCCGGCGTGGCGATCAGGGCGGTGAGGGCGGCGGCGGCGAGCGTACGTTTGCGTGTCATGACTCCGCTCCTGTCCGGTTTCCGGTGTGCACCCCAAGCCCGCGATGCCCGCGGAAGGGGGTCAACCCGCATGTGGGAATCGTGTGCGCGCCCGCGACAGGCCCCCGGACGCGCGACCGATTGTCGCTGCGAAACCGCGAATTGACAGGCATCCGTGCGGACGATTTGTTTTCCCCTTTCACGCCCGGCGGGGCCGGGCCGGCCCCCACCAGCACGCGAGGACGCCGCGCCGTGACCGACGCGCTCATGCCCACCTACGCCCGCGCCGACGTCGCCTTCGAGCGCGGCGAGGGTGCCTACCTCCAGGCCACGGATGGATCGTGGTATCTGGACTTCGGCACCGGCATCGCCGTGACCGCCCTGGGCCACGCGCATCCGCATCTCGTGGAGGCGCTGACGACCCAGGCGGAGAAGCTGTGGCACGTCTCCAACCTCTACCGCATTCCCGCCGGCGAGCGCCTGGCGGAGCGCCTCACGGCGAACAGTTTCGGTGAGCGCGTCTTCTTCTGCAACTCGGGTGTCGAGGCGTTCGAGGGCGCGGTCAAGCTGGCGCGGCGCTACCACCACAGCGTCGGCAACACCGAACGCTACCGCGTCATCACCTTCGAGCAGGGCTTCCACGGCCGCTCGCTCGCGGGCATCTCCGCCAGCAGCGGCGCCAAGCTGCGCGCCGGCTTCGAGCCGCTCATGCCCGGCTTCGACCAGGTCACCTTCAACGACGCCGAGGCCGCGCGCGCGGCCGTGACGGACGAAACGGCGGCGATCATGCTGGAGCCGGTGCAGGGCGACGGCGGCATCCGCCCCGCCGACCCGGGCTTCCTGCGCGAGCTGCGGCGGATCTGCGACGAGCACGGCCTGCTCTTGATCGCCGACGAGATCCAGTGCGGCATGGGCCGCACGGGCGCCCTGTTCGCCCACGAATGGACCGACGTCCGCCCCGACGTCATGGCGCTCGCCAAGGGCATGGGCAGCGGCTTCCCGATGGGCGCCGTGGTGGCCACGATGGAGGCCGCCCAGGGTATGACGCCGGGCACGCACGGCAGCACCTTCGGCGGCAACCCGCTCGCCATGGCCGTGGGCAACGCCGTGCTCGACGTGCTGCTGGAGGACGGGGTCCTGGCCAACGTTCAGACCGTGGGCGCGCGGCTGCGCCGGGGCATGGAAGACCTGGCCTCGCGGCATCCGGCGCACATCCGCGAGGTGCGCGGCCACGGGCTCATGCTCGGCCTGCAGGCCCGGGAAAATCCCCTGGCGCTGGTCGACGCCTTCCGCCACGCGGGCCTCCTGAGCGTGCCCGCGGGCGACAACGTGGTGCGCATCCTGCCGCCGCTGATCGCCGGCGAGGCGGAGATCGACGACGGACTGGCCCGCATGACGCGGGCCCTCGACCACCTGGCGACGGAGCCGCAATGACCCGGCCCAAGCACTTCCTCGATCTCGACGCCTTCGACGGCGCCACGCTGCGCTGGATGCTGGACACCGCGCACGCGCTCAAGCAAGGCGGCACGCCGCCGGGCGGCCCGGCGCCGCTGGCGGGGCGCACGCTGGCGATGATCTTCGAGAAGCCGTCGACGCGCACGCGGCTGTCGTTCGAGGTCGCGATGCGCCAGCTCGGCGGCGCTGCCTCGGTGCTGGAGCCGGGCTCGATGCAGCTCGGGCGCGGGGAGTCCATCGCCGACACCGCGCGCGTGCTCTCGCGCTATGTCGACGGCGTGATGCTGCGCACCACGCGCGAGAGCAACCTGCTGGAGCTGGCCGAGCATGCCGGCATCCCCGTCATCAACGGGCTGACCGATCGCACGCATCCCTGCCAGCTCATGGCCGACGTCCTGACGGTGGAGGAGCACGTCGGCTCCATCGCGGGCAGGACGGTTGCCTGGTGCGGCGACGGCAACAACATGGCGACGAGCTGGCTGCACGCCGCGGCGCGCTTCGGCTTCGAGCTGCGCCTGGCGTGTCCGCCCAGCCTGGAACCGCCCGAGGACGTGGTAAGCTGGGCGCGCGGCGAGGGCGCGCCCGTGACCGTGACGCACGACGTCCGCGAAGCCGTGACGGGCGCGGACGCGGTGGTGACCGACACCTGGGTTTCCATGGGCGCCGATCCGGGCGAGGCGCAGCACCGTCACGACATCCTCGACGGCTACCGGGTGGACGAAGCGGTCATGGCGCGAGCGGCGTCACACGCCATCTTCATGCACTGCCTACCCGCCCACCGCGGCGACGAGGTGACGGGCGAGGTGATCGACGGCGAGCGCTCCGTGGTCTGGGACGAGGCGGAGAACCGCTTGCACGCCCAGAAGGGGATTCTGCTTTGGTGTCTGATGTAAGCGCGGCCGGCGGCGCGACGCGCTGGCCCGACGATCTTGCCCTGCCGTTCACCCTGGAAAGCTCCGGTGTGCGCGGCCGGCTGGTGCGCACCGGCCCGGCGGTGGACGCCATCCTCACCCGGCACGCCTATCCCGCGCCCGTGGCGCGGATGCTCGGGGAGATGCTGGCGCTCGCGGGGCTCATGGCGTCGATGCTGAAGTACGACGGCATCTTCACGCTCCAGGCCTCGGGCGACGGCCCGGTGTCGATGGCCGTGGTCGACTACATGTCGGACGGCGCCGTGCGCGGCTACGCCAGCGTGGACGAGGATCGTCTGCCCGCCGAGGACGCGGCGATGGTCGAGGAGAACGCGGACGCCCTCAAGCTTCTGGGCCAGGGCCATCTCGCCTTCACCCTGGACCAGCGCAGCGCCGACGAGCGCTACCAGGGCATCGTGGAGCTGAACGGCCGCACCCTGGCGGAGTGCCTGCAGCACTACTTTCATCAGTCGGAGCAGGTGGCCGCCGGCCTGCGCCTGGGCGCGGCGCGCGTGCGCGCCGACGACGGCACCACGGGCTGGCGCGCCGGCGGGGTGATGCTCCAGCGCCTGCCCGAGGAGGCGGGGGCGCGCGACCTCGCCGGGGTGGACGCGGAGGACGCGTGGCGGCGCGCGGTCATCCTGATGTCCTCGGCGACACGCGAGGAGCTGTGCGACCCCGACCTCAGCCCCAACCAGCTCCTCTACCGCCTCTTTCACGAGGAGGGCGTGCGCGTCTACCAGCAGCACGGCCTGCGGGACTCGTGCCGCTGTTCGCGCGAGAAGGTGGTCGATGTGCTGGCGAAGATGGACCCCGAGGAAGTCGAGTCCATGAAGCTCTCGGACGGCTCCGTCGAGGTCACCTGCCAGTTCTGCAACCGCATGTACCACTTCACCGACGCGCAGGTGGCCGAGCTGCACGCGGGCGCGGGGTGAACGCCGCACTGTCTTGAAGGCCGCCGCGGGTCCGCGCATCCTGCCGGCATTCACGCCCGCCATCCGGAGGATCGCCGCATGACCGCCCTGCGCGCCGCGTTGGTGTTCGCCGCCGCCCTCGGCCTCGCCGCCTGCACGATGGACCCGCCGAGCGACGAGTTCCCGGTCCCGCGCCATACCGAGAAGCCCCCGGTGCGGCTGGATGTGGCGGAGATCCGCGTGGAGACGCGCTACGAGCCGCCCATGCAGGCGCCCAATGTGGAACACGAGGCCCCCGTAAGTCCGGCCCGGGCCGCGGAGCAGTGGGCCGAGGACCGCCTGCGTGCCGCCGGCTCGCGCGGCACGGCGACGGTGGCGATCACGCAAGGCGGCATCGTTCGCGAGGAGCTGGAAACCGAGGGCGGTATCACGGGCTTCTTCACCAGCGAGCCGGCGCTGCGCTACACGGCGGACCTCACCATCGCCGTGGCGATGCAGCACCCCAATCGCGACGCCACTGTGCGCATCACCGCCTCGCGCTCCACGGCCGTGCAGGAAGGGGCCAGCCTGCACGAGCGCGACAGCGCGCTGCACACGCTCGTCACGAAGCTCATCGACGACGCCGGCGGGCGGCTGGCGGAAACGCTCGAAACCAACGCGGACGGCTTCGTGCTCGCGGGCGGAAGCTGACCGCCGGGATTCAGACGCGGGCGCGCGCCTGTACCAGCAGCAGGCGCACGGGCGCGCGCACCACCTCCTCCGGGGCGTGGGCCACCTCCGCGTCCACCGCCAGGCCGTCCGTCTCCCGCAGGTGGTACGAATCTTCGCCGTGGCGGTAGATCACCTCGCCCGCGAGCACCTGCACGAACGCGGCGCCCCGGTCCGTCGGCAGCACGGGGGTGCCGTCGGCGTGGGTGAGGGTCACCACGACCGGTTCCAGGGTTACGCCGCGCGCGGCGATATGGCCCAGCAGCCGTATGTCGCTGCCGTTCCGCGCGGGCGCGAGAATGCGCTCCGCGGGAATGGACACGGCCGCGCAGCGATCCTCCAGCCCGTCGAAGAGCGCGCTCACCGAAACGTTCAGGGCCCGGGCGAGGGCGCTCACCGTGGCCAGCGACGGCGAGGTGGCGCCGTTTTCGATCTTGGACAGCATGCCGGGCGACAAGCCGGCCGCCCGCGCCACGTCGCTCACGGTGCGGTTCAACTGCGTGCGGTAGCCCCGCACCCGCAGGCCCACGCCGCGTTCCAGCCGCTCGGGATCGCTGTCCCGCGCCGGTGTCGGGGAAAGCTCGTGATACATGCCGCGGTATGGTTCCCAGATTGCCGTCGCCGCGAAACAGCCGTGTTCCGGTTCACGTGTAATACCATTAAGGGCAGCGCGCGCCTTCCCCGATACGTGCATGAAGTGTATGCACGAATTGGGTAGACCCCGGGTAGCACGAAGCGCGGGCCGTGTCCGTACGGCGTGCCCGCGAGGACGGGGCGTGCGGCAATGGCGAATACTTGGCGGAGCGTACACGTCTCCGTTGTTAGCTCAAGGGCCTTGACCCGCTCACCTGTTGCGTGCAGGTCTCCGGTCACTGGCCGGAGCCGCCGGGTTCGCCGAGCGCGCGCATCGTGTGCGCGCGCGCCGATCCACGCCGTCCGCCGCAACCAGAGGAGCGCACGGGAGCTGCCGTCATGGCCGAGAGCTACATCCTGACCTCGGAATCCGTTGGGCCGGGTCACCCGGACAAGATCGCCGACCAGATTTCCGACGCCGTGCTCGACTCGGTTCTGAGCCAGGACACCGGCGGCCGCGTGGCCTGCGAGACCCTGGTGAACACGGGCCTCGTCCTGCTGGCCGGGGAGATCACCACGACGGCGAACGTCGACTACACCCAGCTTGCGCGCGACATCGTGACGGACATCGGCTACGACGACAGCGCGCTCGGCTTCGACGGCAACAGCGCCGCCGTGCTGCTGGCGCTCGACCGCCAGTCGCCGGACATCGCCCAGGGCGTGAACGAGGGCGACGGCCTGGATCTCGACCAGGGCGCCGGCGATCAGGGCCTGATGTTCGGCTACGCCTGCCGCGAGACGGACGAGCTGATGCCCATGCCCATCCAGCTCGCGCACCGGCTCACGCGGCAGCAGGCGGAGGTCTACCGCAGCGGCAAGCTGCCCTGGCTGCGCCCCGACGCGAAATCCCAGGTGTCCGTGCGCTACGAGAACGAGCGCCCGGCGGCGGTGGACACCGTCGTGCTGTCCACGCAGCACGATCCCGACGCGGATTACGAGACCATCCGCGAGGGCGTGATCGAGGAGATCGTCAAGCCGGTCGTGCCGGCGGAGATGATTGCCGAGGCCACGGACTACCTCGTCAACCCGACGGGGCGCTTCGCCGTCGGCGGCCCGAACGGCGATTGCGGCCTGACCGGGCGCAAGGTCATCGTGGACACCTACGGCGGCGTGGGGCGTCACGGCGGGGGCGCCTTCTCCGGCAAGGACCCCAGCAAGGTGGACCGCTCCGCCGCCTACGCCGCGCGCTACGCGGCCAAGAACGTGGTCGCCGCAGGGCTGGCGGACGTCTGCGAGGTCCAGCTCGCCTATGCCATCGGGGTCGCCCAGCCGGTGTCGGTCAACGTCAACACCCAGGGCACCGCGCGCATCCCCGAACCGCGAATCGAGCAGCTCCTGCGTGCGAACTTCGATTTCCGGCCCAAGGGCATCGTTCAGATGCTGGACCTGCTGCGCCCCATCTACCGCCAGACGGCAAGCGGCGGTCACTTCGGCCGCGACGACATCGACCTGACCTGGGAGCGCACCGACCGCGCGGCGGCGCTTCGCGCCGAGACGAGCCGCACCGCAGCGGGATGAACCACGGCGCGCGTCCACGAAACGCGCGCTCCACGACCGGACACGAGGAGCCATATGACGGCATTCACCGACCACTGCGTGCGCGACATCGAGCTGGCCGACTGGGGCCGCAAGGAAATCGCCATCGCCGAGACCGAGATGCCCGGCCTGATGGCGCTGCGCGACCGCCACGGCGCCGACAAGCCGCTGAAGGGCGCGCGCATCGCCGGCTGTCTGCACATGACCATCCAGACGGCGGTGCTGATCGAGACCCTGGTGGCGCTCGGCGCCGAGGTGCGCTGGTCCTCCTGCAACATCTTCTCGACGCAGGACCACGCCGCCGCGGCGATCGCGGCCAGCGGCGTGCCCGTGTTCGCCTGGAAGGGCATGGACGAGGACAGCTACTGGTGGGCCATCGACCAGACCATCTTCGGCCCGGACGGCTGGCGGCCCAACCTGCTGCTGGACGACGGCGGGGATCTCACGGGGCGCCTGCACGACACCTACCCGGACGTCATGGATCAGGCCGTCGTCGGGCTGTCGGAGGAAACCACGACGGGTGTGGCGCGGCTCTACCGCATGGCGCGCGAGGGCTCGCTCAAGGTTCCGGCGATCAACGTCAACGACAGCGTCACCAAGTCCAAGTTCGACAACATCTACGGCTGCCGCGAGAGCGCGGTCGACGGCATCCGCCGCGCCACGGACGTGATGATGGCGGGCAAGCGCGCCGTCGTCTGCGGCTTTGGCGACGTCGGCAAGGGCACGGCGCAGTCGCTGCGCAACGCCGGCTGCCGCGTCAGCGTGACCGAGGTGGACCCGATCTGCGCGCTCCAGGCCGCGATGGAGGGCTACGAGGTCACGACGATGGACGAGGCCGCGCCCGTGGGTGACATCTTCATCACCGCCACGGGCAACGCCGACGTCATCACGGCCGACCACATGCGCGCCATGAAGGACCGTGCCGTCGTCGGCAACATCGGTCACTTCGACAACGAGATCGAGGTCGAGGGCCTGCGCAACCTGACGTGGCACAATGTCAAGCCGCAGGTCGACGAGATCGAGTTCCCGGATAGCAAGCGCATCATCCTGCTGTCGGAGGGGCGCCTGCTGAACCTGGGCAATGCAACGGGCCACCCCAGCTTCGTCATGTCCGCGTCCTTCACCAACCAGGTGCTGGCGCAGATGGAGCTGTGGGCCAACGCCGACCGCTACGCCCGCGACGTCTACGTTCTGCCCAAGCATCTGGACGAGGACGTGGCGCGCCTGCACCTCTCGCGCGTCGGGGCACGGCTGACTCGGCTCTCCGACACCCAGGCGGAGTACCTCGGCGTCCCCAAGGACGGTCCCTTCAAGAGCGAGGCCTACCGCTACTGAACGGGTGGACCCCGCCGGCCGTTGTCCATCCGGGTAACGTTTTGTAAACTCCACGCGTCGAAATGACCGTGGCGGGGGGTCGGGTGGCGCTCTCCTTGTGCGTGCGCCAAATCGCGAAGGGTGGCGAGCCGTGAGCGGCGTCGAGGTGCTCCTGGCGTGTTTGCTTGCCACCGCGGCGGCGGGCATGGCCGCGGCCACGGTCTACCGGGCGCGGTGGCTGCGCGACCGGGAGCGCCTGGCCCGGACCGAGCGCGAGCGCGCGGACCTCGACGCCCTGATCCGCGATTCGCCCGCCGTTCCGCTGGCGCCGCAGGTGG
>JGI1684J13235_1000537_pt1 | contig 14060 bp, 15 predicted proteins | sample PonA232FremontCA_2_FD_13235 | JGI IMG/M metagenome (IMG submission 13235) | reverse complement strand
TCGCCCCTGGCACCGTAACAAGAAAGTACCTTGCGGAACTTTGCGGACCTTTCCGGATCGTTCCGTCGGGTCAAAGTAAAAATCCGCCATTTCCACTTCGGATGGTTGAGTACTGTCCCCCCGGCCCAGAGCGTCTCGTCGTCCGGATGTGCGACGATCATCGTTGCTTTTTTCATGACGGCCTCAAATCCAAGATACTTAACCAGCTGACGGAAACGGTTTAATTTTCAAGCAGTTTTTCAAACAACCAAATAATTATACCGCCAGTTTATCCCTACCGCACGCTTCGGACGAAATTAGTCAATTTATTTAGTTTTAATGGAAACCTCAGGTTAACCTGGTTCCCGCGGTCAATTACTGCGAGATAAATTTTGTTAAAAGGGGGTGGGCTTAAGAATACTCCCGTTACAATAATAGCCTTTTACTTGACAATTTATCCGAGCTATTTTATTATAGCTTTGTAAAAATTTTAAGTTAAATTTTTAACCTCATTTTTAACCAGGAGGTTTTTATGAAAAAAGCGTTAGTTGTCGCTGTGGTGGTTTTGTTACTCGGTGTTGGTCTCGTCGGTAGCTTGAGCAGTTCGGCATCGGCGGAGACTTTGACCATTTGGGTAGGTGGACAGGCAGCTCAACTTGGGGAGTCCTGGGAAGAAGCAATTTCCAGGTACGAAGAGGATTCCGGAAACGAAGTTGATATCCAGCGTTTTGGTTTTAGCGCTTATTACGACAAGTTGACTACGGCCCTGGCCGGAGGTAGTGGACCGGACCTAGCCTTTGCTGATTTGGGTGGCTGGGTGCCTACTTTCGCTAAAAGAGGTTGGTTGGCTTCCATGGAAGAAGAGCTGCAAAGTTGGGATGATACAGACACGATCTGGGAAAACTTATGGCCAACTGTTACTTACGAGGGTAAGAGATACGGCTTGCCCTGGTATACAGATGATAGGCTTTTACTGTATAACAAGAAGATGTTCCGTGAAGCCGGACTTGATCCTGAAGACCCCCCAAAGCACTGGGAAGAGCTTGCCTACGCTGCTCAAAAACTTACGGATGAAGGGAAGAGGGTTTATGGTTACGGTGTTAGTGGTACTAGAACTGAGCACGCAACTTTGGGATATATGATCTTCTTGTACGGAGCTGGTGGTCAATTACTGACCGATGATTATTCAGAAGCTGCTTTTGACTCGGAAGCTGGCTTAAGGGCGCTGAAGTTTTACACGGATCTAGCGAATAAATGGGAAGTTAGTCCAAAAGCCACCTCTAACAATGAAGACGATTATCGAGACATGATGGCTCAGAATAGGGTAGCTATGGCAATAGGCGGACCGTGGTCTTTCCCATTGATAGAGAAAGCCAATCCTGACGTGGAATACGCTGTCAGTATGCACCCTTACGCCACGGAACCAGCTAGCGTTCTTGGCGGCTGGGCTCTTGTCATTCCGAAATCGAGTTCTAAAAAAGAACTGGCGTGGGGTTTAGCAAAACATCTAACCAGTTACGAAACTTGGATGTTCTGGATAGAAGAGGAAGGTGGCCCAATGCCGGTCAGAAAGGACGTAGCAAATGATGCACCGGCACTACAAACCGAAAATTGGCAGACAGTATTTGATGCCTATTCGGATGCAGTACCAAGGCCTCCAATCCCTGAGTACCCCGAAGTATCTAATCAGATTAGATTAATGATTCAGGACGTGTTGCTTGGGAATGCTACTCCGGAAGAAGCAATTTCGAAAGCAGCCGAAGAGGTAAACGATATCCTATCTGAATAGTTTTTTCACTAATGAATGAAAGAATTGCGGGGCGAGGTATAACTTATATAACAATTACTTCGCCCCGTTTTTATTCCATAATTTAGTAAGGGTTTTACGTCGGTATTGGGTAATTCGAGCATAGTCAAACTGGAGGGCACCCTCGGCAAGTTTTGGTAGATTATAGTGGAGGAAAGATTTTTTATCGTTTCTGGTGCAATCCGATAAGTATCGAGGAGGTAAGGGTTAAGAAAAATGTTAAGAGGCGTAATGAGACAGGAAAAAAGAGCTTATAAGATGGTACTGCCCTTTTTGACTATTATAGTAGGGCTAGTAGTCTATCTGGTTGGAACAAATGTTATTTTAAGCTTTACTACCGAAGGTGGAAAATTTACGCTACTTAATTACGTGGAGGTTGTTACTGACCCGGTTCTCCCCACTGTAATACTCAATACAGTTTTGTGGACGGTAGGTAGCGTGGGAGGACAAATACTGGTAGGTTTTTCAATTGCCTTACTATTAAATCGAATAGATTTCGGCGAAGTGTTTTTCAGAAGTATTCTGCTTATATTGCCCTGGGCTACCCTGGACGTAGTGGCTGGAGTAACTTGGAAATGGATGTATAACGATATGTACGGGGTTATAAACGACGTTCTGCAAAACATAGGATTAATCGATCAGTATTTAGCTTGGCTAGGAAATACCGATCTGGCTTTACCTGCTGTTGTAATAGCAAATATTTGGAAGGGTTATTGTCTGGCGGGTATATTCTTTGTGGCAGGATTACAGGGAATACCAAAGCAGCTTTATGAAGTTGCTGAAATTGATGGAGCGAACCCGTTACGGCAATTTATTCACGTTACTCTGCCTCAAATGAGGGAAGTTATATTAACGACTCTTCTCCTCACGACCATTTGGACGATCAATTATTTCCCGTTGATATATATGATGACCGGTGGTGGTCCGGGCCATGCAACCGAAACATTTGCTACCTATATCTATAGACTTAGCTTTAGCTTTCTAGAATTTCACGAATCTGCTGCTTTGTCTAATATTTTATTAGTGATAATTGTGTTTATTGCCTTCTTTTTCCTGAAAAAGCTGAACGAGGGGGAAGGGGTATGAAAAAAAGTACCAGAACTAATTTAGGAAAAACCATATCTTACGTACTTTTGACTGCACTTTCGATTATAGTTGCTTTCCCAATCATTTGGTTGCTTTTCACCTCTTTAAAAACGTATCCAGAGATTTATGATTTTCCCATTACTTACTTTCCTCGCGAGATAACTTTCGAGCACTTTGGGGAAATAGCAGGTACGTCTTTTTTTAAGAACTTTTTGAATAGCATTATAGTATCTTCAGGTACTGCTATAATGTCATTAATTTTAGGGATATTTCCTGCGTACGCTTTCTCTAAATATTCCTTCAAGCTAAAGAGGCCCATGCTCGTTATTATACTTCTTCTGCAGATGTCTCCAATGGTCGCTTTTTTGGTCCCCATGTTTAGCCTGCTTAGAAATGTAGGCATTTTGGATACCTATTTTGGCTTAATAGTATCTTACCTTCCGTTTACGGCCCCGATCACCGTGGTTTTTTTGAGAAGTTTTTTTGCCGGAATACCTAAGGAAATCGAGGAGGCCGCTAAGGTTGACGGGGCCAGTTTGTATCAAACTTTCGTTAAGGTGATCTTTCCTATAACTTTACCGGGAATAGCAGCTGTAGGAATTTATGCTTTTTTATTTACCTGGAAGGAATTGATGTATGCTATGACGTTTATGACCACCCAAGGCAAACAAACTATTCCCGCTTTCCTCCAGCTCTTCGTTAGCCAGTATTCGACTCGCTGGGGACCTCTGTTTGCCGGTTCTTTAATGGCTACAATACCGCCTTTAATCATGTTTATTGTACTCCAGCGCTACTTTATCGAAGGCCTGACGAGCGGGTCGGTAAAGGGTTGATGGAGGAAAAATATAATGCCAGACGAAAAACTATTGTACAAAGTGGCCGTCGATTACTACGAAAAAAGCAAGTTACAGACTGAAATTGCGGACGAGCTGGATATTTCGGGAGCCCAGGTCAGTAAATACCTGGAACAGGCCAGGCAGAAAGGGATCGTTAATATTGAAGTAGTTCCACCCAATTTACCGGACGATGAAAAGACGAAGTACGAAAGGCTGGTCGAGGATATTTTCGAAGTTGACAGCGTCAGAGTAACGTCAAGCAGCACCAACTCAAATCGGCTGCTGACCCTGCTTGGCGAAGAAGCTTTGGATTATATCCTCTCGGAGTTTTCCAACAGGGAGATCAACGTCGGGATTGGCTGGGGTTCGACCATGAATAAGCTGTCCGATCTGTCGCCTTCGGCAAGCAGAAGGAAGTGGAAGGTGGTTCCCCTCTGTGGTGGTACTTCAAAGATCGAAGTAGATGAATTCAATATAAACCGAATCAGCCGGTCTTTTGCGGACCGCCTCGACGCTACCCCTCATTCCTTATATCTCCCTTTTCTGGTCGAAAAGGACGAAATCAAGGATAACCTGATGCAGAGTCATGAATTCGACCCTCGTTATCACTAGTGTCGGCTATTCGGTGGCCAAGTCCCCGCTGTTTAGGCAGAACGTTCTCGACAATAGGTATATCGACCAGCTGGAGAAACGGGACGTCGTCGGGGATATATTGTCACATTGGTTCAATATCCGCGGCGAAGTTCAGAACCTCAGTTATACGGAAAGCATCGTAAACCTTTCCATGCAACAGTACCGGAATTCCAGCCACAAAGTGGTAGTTGCCGGGGGACTCCATAAAGTCGAAAGCATCCTCGGCCTGCTGCGAATGGAGCTAATTGATACTTTGATCACGGACGTTGAGACGATTGAACACGTACTGGATTACGTCAACGAGGGTGTTGGCAATGAATGACGGTGAATTCCATATCCTGAATTTGAACCCGTGCTACGACCACTGGGTAATTCTCGAATCGGAGCCGAAGATTCCAAGCGTAGTTCGTGGGGACAAGGTCTTGAAAGTTGTCGATGGCAAAGGGCTGAATATCGGAAGGGTTTTTGAAACCCTGGGAGAGACCGAATACAACACGGTCAACATCGTCGGGGGAAACGTCGGCGACCTGATCAGGAAGGAGACCGCGGCGGCCGGAATTAACGCTACTTTCCTCGAGATTGAGTCCAACAACAGAATCAATACTGCAGTGGTGCACGAGTACAGGAAGGAGATGGAGATGATCAACGAACCCGGTCCGGAAATAAGTGCGGAGGAAAGGCTTTCGATCGTCGATGAGCTGAAGACTTATCTCGAGGAAAACGATGGCACTCTTGTGATAGCGGGCAGTGCACCTCGCGGTCTTGGGCCGGAAAGCCTGGTAGAAATCGTGGAATACGCCGGGTCGGAGGGCTTCCGGGTAGAAATGGATATCAGCAAAAAATGGCTCAAAGCTCTGGTGGATACGGAACCGGACGTGTTGAAAATCAACCACGACGAATACGAACTCGCTTTCGGCAAGAGTCCGGATAAATATGACGCCGTGCGTGAGTTCAAGCGAAACAAGGGTATCGACACCCTGATTCTAACGAACGGAAAAGAGGGTAGTTACGCGATCAACGACGGTAAGCTCATCAGAGCCAGGCCAAAAGAAATCCGTTCCGACTTTTCGGTCGGTTCCGGTGACTCTTTTTTTGCCGGCCTACTCTACGCGCAAAACAGGGGAAAGGAACTGAGCGAGCAATTGCGAACGGCGTCGGCCTGCGGAATAGCTAATACGTTAAGTTACGGGCCCGGCTACTTTTCCCGGGAAGAATACCAGAGGGAACTGGATAACGTAGATATATCGGAGGCAGCCCTGTGAGCGACGGGATTTACCTCGGGATAGATATTGGTACCACGAATACAAAGCTGGTGAGCCTGCATCAAAAGGGTGAAGTGAGACAGGTAGCCGCCTCAGCTACCCCAAAGTATGAAAAAGAGGGGGTTGAGTACGTTGACCTGAATCAACTGGAAGAATTCATCGACGGAGCCATCAGGCAAAACAGGGATAACCTGGCCGGCATTTCTTTTTCCAGTATTGGCGAATCCGTCGTACCCGTAAAGAACGGGGATAAGGTCCACGACCCGATCATATGGCACGACGAAATCACAAAAAGTATCAAAGTTGAAATCGACCAGGAGATAGCTGGCCATGGAGTGTACGAAAAAAGCGGTTTCAAGGATAGCTATACTTATTCCCTTTACAAGATAATCTGGATGAGGCGCAATCTGGAACTCGGTTCCCCTGATAGCTGGTTGCCACTTTCCTCTTATTTCCCCTACAGGTACACCGGCAACCCGGTATGGGAAGTTACCCAGGCCTGCCGCTCCCTTTTGTTCGATGTAAAAAGGAAAGAATGGAATCAGTGGGTACAGAATACTTATGGCCTGGGGGATGAACTAGGACGGCTTGATTATATTTCTACTCCAGTGGGCAAAAGAGACGACGGGATAGAAGTTTACCTGGCCGGGCACGACCACATCACCGGGCTCTATGCCGTATTGACTTACCTCCAGTCCGATCAGCTTGTCTATGACTCCATGGGTTCGGCGTCCTTGCTGGCTACCGTCTTCGAGGACCGAAACATGGAGATGGAGGAATATCGAAAGTCCGAAAACGATATTCTGGGCGTCGCTTTTCAGGAAAACCAGTACTATTTCGAGAACTCGATAAAATATTACGGAAAACTTTTTGAGTCCGTGATGGATTTATTGGGTCTGCGCCGGGAACAACTAGAGGAGTTAAATCGTAAGATAAGGCGTGATTACCGAGACTTGCGGTTAATTAACTTCGTAGCGGGTGGTGATTACTATACCGGAGAAACGAAGAACAGGATAAACCTGCTTAACCTCCCGATTAACGCCACCGCATCGGAAGTTATCAATAGCCTCTATATCTATCTTTCTTACATGAGCTCACGGATTTATGAAAAGCTCCGGTGTAAGATAGGTACGGAGCCCATTTACGTTGTTTCCGGTGGCGTTACCGATAACCAGTTATTCATGGATTACAAGGCCGCGATACTGGGTAAGGAACTGAACAGGATAGACGTGGAAGAGTTGACCGCGACGGGTGCCGCGCTGGCAGCAGCTGCCGGTGCGAAGGATGTCGGTACTCTGGAAGGTTATAGGGATAATTATGAGACCGAGACCATTCATCCGGGGGAATTCTCCGACGAGTACATAGAGTCCTCGCTGGAAAAAATGGATTCTTTCTATCAGGACTGGAGGCGGTCGGGAATGGGTAAAGCGTTGGCCTGAAAAAGATATTTTCGTTGAAGTTGATGCAATCTATCAGGGTTTTATGAGAATACTGATCGGTTCTGAAAAAAATAAAACTGGTACAGTTACTAAAATTAGAGCTTTCAACAACCAAAAACTTTTTGAGGTGAAAAAAGGTAGTCAAATGCCATAGCTATGTACAATAGACAGGATCGTATGAACAACCTTTTTAACAGCGAGACTGGGAATACTGTAATGATACCGATGGACCACGGTTTAATGCTCGGCGTGCAGCCCGGGCTGGAGGATCCCGTTCAATCCCTGAAGAACTTTGCCTCTTTACAGCCGGACGCTATATTAATGAACTTCGGTATATTAAAGCTGACCAGGGATTACCTCTCCGAACTTGACGATAGACCGGGCATTATACTGGAGGTCGATTTCAACGAAACCTGGGAGGACTGGAAAAAGCCGATTGATAGGGAAGGTATAATAGGCCACTGCAAGATTACGGATATGGAAAACGCTGCGAAGTACGGAGCCGACGCGGTCAAAGTCCTTTTCCCGCTCGGGCTCGATCCGGAGACCCAGCTTGACCACATGCGCCATACCGCCGAAATAGTCAACGAGGCCGAAAGGTACGAAATGCCGGTCATGCTGGAACCCGTAACTATGGGAAGTTATATATCGGAAGAAAGAAAAAACGATCCGGCAATAATCGCCGACGGTAGCCGTATCGCCCTCGAACTGGGAGCGGATATCCTGAAAGCTCCCTACCTGGGAGAAGAGCATCACGAAGAGTTCCGGGCGCTCTGTCAGAATTCTCACGTACCAGTGGTTATGCTGGGAGGGCCCAAGCGCGGTGGAGTCAAAGGAATACTGGAGACTGCGGAAAGAGGAGTTGAAGCCGGGGCCAGGGGACCAATATTTGGCCGCAACGTCTGGCAAAGACCGGAAGAGGAGATGCGAAAGGTAGTAAAGTCACTTCAGGACATCGTCCACGAAGGGGCAGAGACGGAAGAAGTAATGGAAAAATACGCGCTTTAAGACGATTCAAAAGCAAAAGTATTGGAACGCCGTACTTTTTTAAAGATCACTTTTTAAAAGTTAAAGCGCCTTTTATTTATTGTCAGACAAAATAAAAACTTAGTTGGCAGTTTATTACAGCCGTAAACCAAATTTGCCCGGTTAAAGGGTAGGTTTTACGGAACATAGTTTCTCGGCCGGTTCTTAAAAACTCCCGTAAAACCTACCCCACATCTCCTGTCTCCTGTACCCTGTCATTCCGTTTGGAACGTTAAATGGTAATCATCCCGGTGGCGACTCATTTCCCCACGCTGACTTTGTCTCCCGCCTGCGCACCCAGCTTTTTCATGTCCTTTCCGTTTAGCTTGATCTCGCTGGAATCTACACGTTCGGAAGAGTGAATTTTTAGCTTGAGGCTTTTGTTTCCTTTTAAGACCTCGATTTTGTCGTTCTTTGCGAGCTCAAGATCTTTGACGACCTTCGGATTAAGACGTGCATGTCCCTTCCCCGCCAACCCTGTTTTCTTTGCCACGAGTTCCTTTTTCTCTGCCATGTTAACCTCCTTAAAAAATCAAAATGCGTTCCAGACCTCTTTAAAGTCAAAATATTTCTACTTCTATTAATATTATACACCCTTTTCCTGATAAGAGCCACTCAGCGGGGTATAATGGCGATATATTTTTCAATATCTTGATTTCCAAAAGTATGGACTTCATTAAAGAATACTGGTTACTTCCAATTATAAATTTCAGAGTCCTGGTTTCAGACTTCACGAGCTGAATAAAGTTACATCGACGTTTTGGTAAACACGAGTACCGCTCCAATTGTGAATTAATTATTTATTAAAAATAGTTTGAATTAGCTCGGGTCCCTCTTATAATTAATGATTTTAACACCATATTTTTTGATACCGAAGGAGTGATAGCATGAATGAGCTATTGAACATTCTCGTGGTATCAGTTCGCGACGGTTACATCCAGGTCAGCGTATTTGTGGCAATCACCGTACTGATTTTCAGTTATATTCAATACAAGACGCATGGGGCCCTGCTGGATGGCCTGCATGACCACGAAGAACTTCAACCCCTTTTCGGTGCATTGATGGGTTTAACTCCCGGCTGCGGTGGAGCAATCGTCATGATGCCCCTATACGTACGGGGCACAATAAGTTTCGGTACAGTTGTCGCAACTCTGGCAGCGACTGCCGGAGATTCCGCATTCGTCATCCTGGCCATGGCACCGAAGGCAGCACTTTACATTTATTCCATGGCCTTTGTTGCGGCAGTTGCTTTTGGTTACGCGATAGATCATTACGGTCTCGGTGTGGGGTGGATAGATGCGGCCATAAGCCGCTGGAGGGACTCCGATGGTGCCGGTACCATGAAGGAGCTTCTCGGTATGAGTTCGAATCCAGCGCACGAATACGAGGGCAACGCGCCAGGTCACACCCACGAAGCGGGTCCGGATCGATCTTCAGCTATTTTAACACCTTTAAGCCATATAGTCCATTGGCTCTGGTGGTTAGCTGCACTGGTCGGACTTTACCTGGGGGTTAGCTACCTGTTGCAGGGTGGACCGGAGGTTGCTGTTGTCACTAACTTCTCTTTTTCCGGTTTGTTTACGATCGTGGGCATTACCGGAACCACCCTTTCCTTTTATCTCTATTTTGTGGGGAGACACTACATAGGCGAAGGCCACGTTGGCAAGGCCAGAGAGTCCTTTGCAAGCATTCGTGATACCCTTCAGCATGCCGCAATGGAAACCAGTTTTGTCACGGTCTGGGTTCTCGGGGCTTATCTTGTTTACGAGTACCCGGTAGCTTTGTTTAACCTGGATATTGGCTCAATTGCTGCGAGTGCCGGCGTACTTGCCCCAATTGGAGGAGCAGCTATAGGGCTGATTCCGGGTTGTGGTCCACAAATAGTTCTTGCCGGCGCTTACACCCGCGGTGCCGTTCCGATTTCCGCTCTAGCAGCAAACGCCATCAGTCAGGACGGCGACGCACTGTTCCCTTTGCTGGCTGTTGACAAAAAGGCAGCTCTGTTGGCCACTATCTATACGACCATACCAGCCCTGATAGTTGGTCTGGCTCTTTACTACCTCTGGGAACCGATACTCGGCCTGGCATCGTTTGGATTTGGAACCCTTTAGTGTTACCTTGAGTACATTTTGATTTCAGTTCGCATAACATCCTCACCAAAACCCCGCGAGTGGTATGCCAGGGTCCAGTCGCGGGGTCTAAATTTCATTTACTTCCTTTCGTATTTATCTAGATAAGCATAGCGTTTTTTTAAATCGGGCTTGCACTAATACCATACTAACTTTACAATGTAAAAAATATTTTAGGAGTGCCTAAAACATGGAGTCCCAAAGCGTAGAGGATTATCTTGAAGTCATTTATCAGGTGTTAATGAAAAAAGAGAAGGCTTCGACAGGTGATATCGCTTCCAAACTTGGGGTTAAATCCTCTTCCGTGACTGAAATGCTACAGAGATTAAGTGAAAGGGGGTATATATATTATGAAAAATATTCCGGGGCCACTCTTAGCGATCAAGGAGAAGAAATCGCAAAAAACGTTTCCGAAGTTCATAAAAATCTAAAAAAACTGCTGAAGTTGCTTCAAGTCCCTTCTGAACAGGCCGATGAGGATGCCTGTAAAATGGAGCACGATCTTACGGAAAAGTCGGTGGAGCAGCTCAGCAAATTTATCGAGTTTGTCGAGCAATCACCAGAAGACGAAGTGAGGTGGCTGGAACACTTCCATTACTATTCGAAAAACTCCGAGTTTCCTCCTGATTGTGGTGTTAGAAAAAAGGGTGAAAAGAATATGCTTACCGCGACACAGAAAAAGCTCTCTGAGATGGAGTATGGACAAACCGGGGTAATAAAATCTATAGAGGATGAATTAAAACAAAAACTGGCCGGTCGGGGGATCAGGGAAGGCAAGGAGCTGAGAATGGATACAAAACAACCTATAGATGGCCCTGTTGTATTTACGATTGACGGGTCAATGACCTCCATTGGGCTCGAGCTGGCAAAAAAGATGTACGTAGAGATTGGCGGCTCTGAGGGATAATTAATGTCTTGTAGCGGTTTTCACATTGAAATACCGGGCGCTAGAGCATTCCCACTAAAGGCCCCTTCAAATTATCGAATGACTCAATTTCGTTTAGAGTTATTTGCTAAACATAGGAACTAAATCAAGCGACCTCCCTAACTGAAGGAGTGGAAGTTTGTTATGAACATTCTTTTGATGGGTCACCCCAACGTAGGCAAAAGTGCAGTTTTCAATAGACTGACCGGCGCAAACATCACTGAATCCAATTATCCGGGAACGACTGTAGACTTCACCGAAGGGTATGCAAAAATTGGCGGTAAACGGGCAAAAATTATCGACGTACCGGGTACGTTTTCCACGGAACCGAAGGACGAAGCTGAAAAGGTAGCCCTGGAAATACTGGAGAACCATAAAGACGCAATAGTGGTTGCCGTACTGGATGCAACTAAAGCGGAAAGAGGGCTGTACCTGGCTTTGGAAATCATGGAGAAAGGCTACCCGCTTGTTATAGCGCTAAACATGTGGGATGAGGCGAAAAAGAACAATATCGAGATCGACGTGGATAGGCTGGAAGGGATAATCGGGGTTCCTGTAATTCCCACCATAGCGATTAGCGGTGAAGGGGTATCTGAGCTTGTAGAAAAGATGCCGGAAGCCTCCCCGGTAGAACCGAAAGAACTGGCGAAGAGGATAGGAGGGATCAAGTAAAAGATGACATTTGACACGGACCGTAGGTGGGAACTGGTAGACAGGTTATCGGAAGAAACAATTCATTATGGGGCGGACGAGACCTCGATAAAGAGCACCCTGGCTGAGCTCACTGTTAAGCCCATTACAGGTATTCCTTTTGCGATTGCAGTATTATACGGATTTTGGTCTTTTTTCGGTTCGTTCGCAGGTTTCTTTACGGACGGTTTTTTCGTCCCTTTATTTGACCAGCACTGGCTTCCCTGGTTACAGAAAGTCTTCCCTTGGGAGGGTTCCTGGTTATATTTTCTACTGGTTGGCGATCCCGCAGCAGGTAATTCATTCGAAGCATTCGGTATTTTGACGAGTGGCCTTTTCGTCTCGATAGGCGTGGTGTTGCCGGCGATAGTGGCTTTCTACACGATAATAACCCTGCTGGAGGACTCAGGCTACATGCCCAGGCTGGCTGTACTGGTGGACACCCTATTACACAAGATCGGGCTACATGGTTTCGCCGTTGTACCGATGATACTTTCTCTCGGGTGTAACGTACCGGGAGTTGCAGCCACAAGAACGCTCGAGACGAAAAAGCAGAGGTTTATGATGATGACTTTACTTTCGATTTTCATACCCTGCGGTGCCCAGCTGGGGGTGATGCTTTCGCTCATTCCAGAATACGTTGGGTATATAATGCTTTACCTCCTGGCGGGTTTCTTTCTCTTTGGCTGGATTCTGGACAAAATAGTACCCGGCAGATCACCAGAGATCATGACCGACGTTCCACCGTTCCGGTTACCGACTGTCGATAACGTTGGCAGGAAACTTATGGTCAAGGTAAAGGGCTTTATTACCACTGCGATCCCTTTCGTCCTTCTCGGAGTGGGAATAGTTAACCTGCTTTATCTTGCCGGAATAATATCCTGGCTTGCCGACTTCCTTGAGCCCGTCTTTACGGTCTGGTTCGGTATACCCAAGGAAACGGTTGCGCCCCTGATTTCTGGGTTCCTGCGCAAGGATTTAGCTGTGGCTCAACTTTCAGCAATCGACATGTCGGGCTTTCAGCTCATTACTTCCGTCGTGATAATCTCAATTTATTTCCCCTGTATTGCCACCTTTGCCATGATTATCAAGGAAGGTAGGAGGAGTGGTGGAATTCTGAAGGTTCTCGGCGGGAGCGTACTAACGCTGGGAACCGTTGTCTTTCTCTGGGGTGGTTTGCTCCACCTGATTGGTACTCTCCTGGGGGTGTCTTAATTGTCAAAAAAAGTCCTGAACCAAGTTTTGAGTCTTCTGGGTGTATTGGTCTTTATTCCGGGTCTGCTCGAAGTACTTTTCTCTATTACCGGAAGAACTTATCAGTGGACGTTCGTGGCTTTCAATGGTAATTTCATGCTCTGGCGGGGGGTTATACTACTTTCCGCAGGAATGGTGTACGTCCTGGCGATAACGAAGACGGACTCTATCCAGAAGAGGTCCCATGCCGTTCTTGCCAGTTTGCTGATCTGGATAGTGGCTGGCATGGAGGTTCTTGCTATGGTTCTGGGTTCAATTCCCGGGGAAGCAGGAAGGTGGATAACCACGGCCGAGGGTTTCGTTTCAAGCTACCAGCAGCCATTGATTCCCTCGCTGCTTTTACTTCCTCTCACGGTCGGTCTTGTGATTTTGATCTCAATTGCCGGACAGAACCGTGAAGAAGGAGGCTGAGAATTAGAGATTACTCGTCGAGGCCGAACCCGAAGGAAATAGTACTCTGTTCGAGGTGTTAGGGTTTGCTGTTAAATATAGAAGGGCTAACTAAGAGATACGATGCAGAAAAAGTCCTTGACGGAATTAATTTTACCCTGGATTGCGGTGAAATTGGGTGCGTGCTCGGGCCGAGTGGCTGTGGGAAAACGACACTGCTGAAGATAATCGCCGGACTGGAAGGACCGGATGCCGGGCTGGTGGATACGGCCGTTTTACGGGAGCCATTTGTCAGCAGGGTTATGCTGGAGGAGCCGTCCGTCAGAATTGGTTTAAACCTGCAGTCAGGATGGAAATCGGCAACGGACATGAGGCTACCGCAGGCAGTCCTGGCGGTGAAACAGGATTTGGCTGAAGAGAACCCGGAACTGGTTGAGAAGTTTAATTCTCAATACGGCGAAGCAATTAACTGGGTCAATGATAACGGGGAGCAGGCTGCGGACATTTGCGCGCGTTTCTTTCGGCTACCTGCTTTCTCTCGTTCTGGGTAGCGGTATCGGTATGGCCATGGGTTTGAACAACAAGTTGAATAGTTCGCTTTCTC